>Ga0206129_10005755_pt1 | contig 12936 bp, 3 predicted proteins | sample Helgoland_Spring_8_FD_148616 | JGI IMG/M metagenome (GOLD analysis project Ga0206129, IMG submission 148616) | Pelagic subsurface seawater microbial communities from Kabeltonne, Helgoland, North Sea - Helgoland_Spring_Bloom_20160502_2 | ecosystem: Environmental > Aquatic > Marine > Epipelagic ...
GCCGAAAGAACCTTATGTGGACCGGGGACCACGACTCCGATGAGGAGTGTGGCCCCGGCCTCAAGGTCTCTTGGCGCTGCAACAACGACGAGTGCGAGGTCCGCTTCGTCGATGTGCATTGGGTAGTCTAGCGACGCTCTCTGGTCCTACGCTCTCTGGTCCTACGCTCTCTGGTCCTACGCTCTCTCGTTCTGCCATCATCTTTCTTGTCCATGTCCTTATAGATGGACCTCTGGTAGTGGTAGTTGATATCGTTGGCGAAAGGCAGCACCCCGGCAGCACCCGCCGCCTTGATAAGGAATCGCATTTGCTCCTGCTCGGCACGGGCCCTGTCTGTCCTTTTCTTTTTCATCCCTATCTCTTCGAAAGCAAGCTCACCGCCAAGGAGAGTGGCTCTAACTGCTGGACTCGCTGGACCAAACGACCTAGCGATTCCATCTAGGACCCTGTCATCGAATTGTTTTTCAGGGTTGATGTCTATGAGTGGCATCATCTTACGCTTACCGAAGCCATAGTCTTCTCCTAAAATATTTCTGTTAAGAAGCTCTACCGGGATGGCGATGGCTCCCCTACCAACTTGCCCCATTGTATTACCCAATACCAGCGTAGCCATTCCCTGTATTACTGACTCTGAAGCGCGTTCAGCAAGGTCCTTCTCCTCTTCATCATCGCCATACAGTAGGGCACCCATAGTGTCCCTCAAGGCTCCTGAAATAAATTGATAGGCGAACATCCTGCTAGTTACACCAGCCATTAGCCTTACACCGTCTCGCTTACGCATCATCCCGTTACCCACCATGGCTTGTACAGCGGTACGAGCCGTGACATACTCGAATATGAGGAAGCGGGTCATGTAACTGTTTATGAATGTCCACATATTTTGCGCGACATTCTGGTCAGGACGGATGGTTCCGTTCAGCATACCCAAGAACAAGTTGTCTGTGGCACCGGCCTTGATGGATGTATCATCAGCCTTTGCCGTAGCCGACTCGATAGCTTGGCTGTATCTATCCATATACTCCCCATTGTTCTCCGCAATCTTTTTCATGTCGGGCTTCTGCCCCGTGCGTGCCTCAAACTCCCGAGCGAAAGACCCGAACCAAAGGGGACGAGAAATCATCTGGTCCGGCTTTGTGATGAGGTAGTCGGCAATAGCTCCAGACCCCCTCTCGAGTCGCCCAAAGCTTTGGTTTATAATTTGACGCCCCTTGTTTGCAGCCTCGTTACGTATCTCAGCGCGGCCCGGAGATGTGGCGGCACGCATCTGGTCTAGGCCAGAGCTTTCAAAGCGAGTGCCTTCACCACCGGGGAAAAGCCTTGTGGTTTGCATACTGCCTACGTTCCGGAGTATATCCGTACCGTCGTTGTTGTATATGTTTCTGTATGTCTGCCCTACCCTAAAAGAGCCGGGGTCTACCCAAAGGGCATAGCTTGCGTTAGAACCCAGCTCCGCTACGGCCCGCTCTACCTGACCAAGGGTAACTTGATACCCCTTCCTTTTGATGTAGTTGAAGACCTTTGAACCTAAGCTGTCTTGGTTGACAGCCTGTACAAGCATATCCTTCACCAAGGTTTCCGATGCATTCATCAGTAACTGAACCATCTCCCTCTGCCTTGCATTCAAGTCTTCCAAGTCTCCCAACTTATTGACTAGCCGCTTGTTGGTACGAACGGGCTTGGTCATATAGTAATCGGTGAGGACAAACTTGGCACCACGATTTACTGATGCGAACGGGTCGAAGTTTACGGGGGGAGCCTCTCCCGCCTCACGCTTGATGAGGTTCTTAGCCCTTGTCGAAGGCATCATGTTTTTATTCATGACATCTGACAAAGCCTTATCGCTGTCCTCTCCGTACTCGTTCTCACCCTTGAGTACCACCCGGTGCATATACTGGGAGTACGGCATGAACGGAACGCCACGGATGACACCAGCTACATACTGAGCTTTAGGTGTAAGCTCGTCGTTGATTTTACGAATCTCATCAGCCACAGCGAGCATCTGTTTCCCGCCCTGTTCCTTCTTTATGATAGCCTCAATCTCATCGGCTGTACGCAATTCAATTTGGTCTCGGATAGACTTCAATACTTCTACGGAAGCGTCGTTGTATCGAGTGCTTGTGCTGACTTTCTGTGACTGCTTGATGGTAGCATCGAGAAGGTCTATTGCCGAGAACACGCCTTTCACATTGGGGTTAGCCTCAAACTCCTTCTGCATCAGGTATGCTCCGAGCAAGAACTTAGCACGGGTAACCTTATTGGGGTTGCGACCGAGGGCCTTGATGAGTGCGTCCTGAACCTTATCCATACGCGCTTCGACAACCTGTAGGTCGGCGCGGTATGAGGATGATGCCACAGCCAAATCCTTAAACACCGCATCGAACAGGCGGGTAGACTTGAAGTCACCCCACACTTGGTCGATATAACGGGTGGGGTTCTTACGCCCGCGACGATTCAAACTAGTAAGGCCCGTCCTATCAATCAGTCTAGCAAGCCCAGACTTATCGTTAACTACCGACTTCATCACCTCGGCACGCTTGTTCTCCGCATCAATCTTCTCGACCAAGACCTCCGCCATATGCGGTAGGAATCCGTTCTCGATATTGTTGGCTACGCGCAGTAGGTTCTTTAGCTCGGCGTTATCTAATCCCTCGATACCGCTGGTCTTGATGAGCTCATTGAATTGACGGAGCAAGATATTCTCCTCCCGCGTAGGGAACTTATGGGTCAGCTCAGGGAGACCCTCGACTACACCGCGTAGGAACCTTGCCTCATTCTCCCTCTCTTGCTGTAGCTCGGCGTCATCCTTGCCCTCTGGCTCGGGGAACAGCTCACCCTGATACTTTCGCAGCAGCTTGGCCTCGTCCTCAGTGATGACCTTTGCCTCGACCATAGCCTTTATGGTCTTGGCAATACTAACCTTACCGCTATCATCACGCACCTTGCCATCGAAGTTCTCGAACTCAGCCAGCAGTTCGTCCTTTGCGTTTATCTCTTGGTCGATAGCGTCGATGATAGTCTCGAGCTTATTGCGTAGCGAAACGCGGTTCTCTAAATCGAGCACGGCCTTGCGCTCAGACAGCTGCGTCATCACCTCGGTGTATTCCTTGAGCACCTCCTCAGGGATAGCTTCCGCATTGATACCAGCGATAGTCCTGATGACATCGATGACGTCGACGTTGATACCCGTCTTCTCCTCCGCATACTTCAACGCCCGCGCACGCATCTTGTTGAGGTCGTTCATCTTCTTTGCGTAGTCGGCATCCATAAACACCTTGTTCGCATACTCGATAAACGAATTAACGGAAGCCTCGTTGAGGGGATTGGTGCGGGCCATACGGTTCAGTAGGGCCGTAGCCTGAGCCGTTGTCAAGACGCCATCCTTACGCAGCTTAGCTACGTCCTTAGCAATCTGTTTCCTAGCCTCAGCGATGGCAGTAGCCGTGGTCTTAGAGCTGCGTGCCATAGCACGAATCTGGTCCCGCAACCCTTTCTTCTCCTGCTCAGAGAATCCATTCTTATCGAGCGGTCCGTTCAACAGTCTGTTCGCTGACGGGGCTGACTTCATATTGATGCCAAGCTGTTTCTTTACCCCACGTACCATAGCCTCACGGCCTACGTCAGAAGCGTTCTGATAGAACTTACTCTTCTGAAGGTACCTGATGACATCGTTCTCTAGCCTAGCCAAGGCAGCGGCATCACGCTGCTTTACCGTGGGCAACCCTTGGATATCCTTGTCAGCACGGATGCGCTCCGTAGCCTTTACGATGACTCCCTTAACCTGCTCCTTCAGCCTGTTCTCTTTGGCTTCGTAGGCATCGATAGCCTGCTGTGCTCCGGGACGGAACTTTAAGATAGCTGCATTGGAGTACCCCCTTTCCTTAGCGAACTTAACTGCCGAGTAGGTGGAGTCCTCGTCGGAAATCTCATTGTTAAGGCTGTCCCTTTGCTCACGGGCAGACAGGGTGCTTGGAGGAATCATCCCCTCTGGGAAGTCGAGGTACTCTTCTTGGTATCTCTTGAGACCTTCGCTACGCAGGTCTTCGGCTTCGGCTTCTAGAGCCCTCTTCTCCGCTACCTCCTGCTCTACCGCCGCCATCTCTTCCCGCTCCACCTTCTCGTCGGCACGGTCTTTCGCGATGAGCTTCTTGGGGTCGACCTTACGTCCCGTAGCTGGGTTGACGATATGGACGTCGTCCATCCGTGTGCCAAACTGCTTGACACCAAAGCCATAACGCTTGAGGTTGCGACGCAGCTCTGCGGCTAGGCTCGCATTCTTCAAGCTCCCGTTCGGACGGAACTCATACCGCTCCACCACATCAGACACCCGCTGCTCACGGGCTTTGGGCTGACGCTTAGCTAGTGCCTCCTCAACGGACATGGTGCCGAGGTTGGCCATGAACTCCTTGAGCTCTGCCCGCTTGGCCTTGGACGCCTTATCGGTCTTGCCCTTCAGGCCGTCCAGCTCCCGCTTGGCTTCACGGGACAGCGTGTCTTTCCGCTGCCGCTCCCTCTCCGTCTCCTGCTTGGTGAGCTCCTCGACACTGACGCCCTCGACCGCAGCACGCTTGGCTACGTCATCGACCTCCTCCTCTACCGTGGTCTCCTCCTCTACGGCAGGCTCTGCCTCAACCGTCTCCTCTACTGGCGCCTCCGCTGCCTTCTTAGCCCGCTCGGCTGCGGCCTTGAGCTCAGCTTGCTCGGTCTCCTTCGCCTCGGCTGAACGCTTCTCTGCCTCAATCTTTTCAAGCACGGAGTTCTGCATCACCGCCTGCTCCGCATCAGTTAACCCAAGCTCGGTCGCCAGCTTCACCACCTTGTTTACTCGGCGTGTGGACGTAGACTTCTGACCCCGCGTCATGTCCTCAAAGTCTAGAGCATTTATATACTCCAAGTAGCTACGCACCGCAGCCTCCAGCTTGCCGAACGCCTCGACGCCAACCTTGGTGCGGATGGTAGCGACAGTGGGCTGCTCCTCCACAGTAGGCTCTGCCTCCTCCAACACTTCCTCCTCTACTGGCGCCTCCGTCTTCTTCTTTCCGCGCAGCTCAGCAATCTCATCGCGCAGGGCAGCACGCTTGGCCTCCGCCTCCTCTTGTAGCTCAGCGAGATACTCCTTCAGCTCCGCGCCCTCGAATACTTTCTTCGCCTCCTTCTTGTCCTTAGCAAGCTGCTTGGTGACCTCCTTCTGCCGCTTCCTTACGTCAGCCAGCCCGGCTTCCTTACGCTTCTTCTCAGCAATGGGTTGCAGCTTAGCCATAGCCTCTTTGATGCCGGGCTTAGCCTGCTCCCGAGCCTGCTCCAGACGAGTAACCTCCTTCTCCGCCTCCCGCTCTAGCTTGGCTACGCGCTCAGCTTTGTCAGCATCAGATAGCTTCTTCGCCTTCTTGACGTCGCGAATCTTTTTCTCTATGGCCCTGAGCTTACTGTCGTCTACAGACTTGAAAAGACGACGCATGGTAATAGACGTCCCACCACTCTCTGACTCATCCATCAAAACAAACAGGTCTCCAAACAAGTCGTTGGCTTGACCAACAGCCTTACGACGAAGCTCCTGAATGCGACCGATAGCAGCATCAACTTCCGTCTCAGCCTTGACCTCAGCGGCAGCCTCCTCAGTAACTTCAATACCACTCACGTCCTCAGACGTAATGGCCTCGCCACGCTCAACCTTACCAGCCAGAATCTCCATGGCATCGAGGACAGCTTGGTCACCCTCGGACCAAGACGCACCGAGCTTGCGACCGAGGACGCTCTCGATTAGATTCTTGATGGCAGCCTTAATCTTCGCCTTGACCTGTGGTCCGAGACCACGGTATCCGCTGGCGATATAACTGAAGACCTCCGCCAAAGCCTCCTCGCTAATGTCCTGCTGGTCATACTGAGTAAGGAAACTATCGATGCGGTTCTTCAACACCGACTTCGGAGGCAGTGCCTTAGAGATGGTGGTCAGAAGCACCTTAGCCTTAGCCTGAGCATCGGGGTCGCCGTTCTTAATCTGCTCCAAGAAGATGGCATGGAATGCCTCGTGGAAAGCAGTACGACTGTTGGCACGGCTGAGGTTTATATGTATCGTCTTACCCTGTGTGTCAGAGATGTAAGTTCCCCTGCCCCTCAGACCTGTAGCTGCCTCGTATTGCAACTGCGTTTGGTGGGCGATAACCTTGATGTCCGGGATGAGAGACTTGAGCGAGGTAAGTACGTTGTTGGCTTGGTCGACAACGCGCTGCTGCTTCTTAGTCAGGTCGGACCCCTCCTGCCTTTGTACGTCCACACCAGCCTCGGTGGTCTCAGTTTTGTCGGGCGTACCCTCAGCTTCAAACGCAGCGGCGAGCTCGGCTGCCTCCTCCTCGACCGCCGCTTCGTCTTCGGTCGGTGCTACCTCCTCGGTGACCTCCTCGGTGGGGGTCACTTCCTCCTCGGTGACCTCCTCTTCAGCAGCTACCTCCTCGGTGAGTCCCGCCTCAACGCTATTAAAGAACGCAGCCTGTTTGTCAGCAGACTCTCGCCATGCCGCCTCGGCTTCCGCTTCCTGCTCGGTGCCCTCTGCCTCTTGGTATGCCTTCCACAGGCGCTCCCTTTCGTTATCGAGCTCAACCTCCTGCTTGGCCTGTTCTTCGGTAAGGATGGTGCGGAGATAATTGTTACGGTCCCTCGCCGCTTTATTACGCGCGTCTTCAATCTCCTGTTCGGTAGCGCCCTGCTCCTCGAGCTCAGCCACACGGGCCATGGCCTTGTCGTACTCCTCCTTTGATTTACGCACGCGACGCTGTTGCAAGCGGTCGCGCATACGGCCTACTAGCCCTTTCTTTTCGTCTTCTTGGACTTGGCCTCCCACTTCTGGGCCAGCTTCGGCTTCGTCGCGTGTAGGAACCTCCTCTGTGCTTTGCTCTTGAATGGCATCGGCTATCTCTTCTTGTTGGATTACTAGGTCATCGATTTTGCTTTGCAACGCCCTCTGAAATGGCTTGGCCGTACTATTCATACGGCGCTCCAGCTCCTGCTTGCGAACCTCAAGGGCAAGAGCCTTCTTCTTCTGCTCAGAAGACATGCCCTCTACATCGCGGATTCCGTCGAGGGCCTGAACCGTACTCTCATATCCGTCCAAAGCTTCCTTGGCCTGCTTGCCCGTAAGCTTCCCTTGGTTGACAAGGTTCTTAAGGTGAGCAGCAATCATAGGCTTGGTAGCGCCACGGTTGCCGGGGTCGGATAAGAACTCAAGGATAGCTACCTGCTCGTCGCTCAAGCTTGCATAGTCAGCCTTTTGAAAAGCAGCACTGACCGCCGCTGGGGTGCCCAGAACGAAAGAACCGACCGCCTCTTGAGCACCGGCGTTGACCACCTGCCCAAGCATCTCGTTGAGCTCCGGAGTGTCTAAATTAGGGTTGTCACTGACAGCGTTCCAAACTTCTTTGGCCGCGATATCGGCAATCTCCTGAGCCATACCCGTCTCAAACTCTGCGGCACCAGCGTTACCAAGGGTGAGTAGGCCACGGGCCATGGCATTGTTTACCTCGAGAGCAACGGTCTCCCTGAACGACCTTTTCCCCACACCGAGAGAAGACTTGCCTAGCGCCTTCATCAAAAAGTGACTGGCAAAACCTTTGTTCGCCATCACGTTACGGAACCCGATGTTCTCCAATACCGCAACGGTAGCTCCGAGGGGTACCTTCAGCAAGAGCTTATCCTGCTCAGTGACGTCCTGCAACTCCGGGTTGTTACGGAACTCTTGGTCTACGTGGTCGGTGACCTGACCAAACATACGGGCAACACGAGACGCGGCCTTAAACCCTGTCGTAAACAGTTTCTTTCCGAGACCAACAAAAGCAGGGATAGACTCTATGGCACCAAGGATGGAGCCACCCCACCAATTCTGCTGAGCCAGCTCATAGGCGTAAGGAATCTTTTGGTCCTCGCCCGTAGCCCACATGATGCCGTCGTAAACAGCATCACCAAGACCCTTCTCCTCATCGTTCCCATACTTCTGAAGCTTCCTAGTGTCGTCGAACACCTTCATATCGACATCGTGCCTGAGGTCGTCTGGAAGCCCATCATACCACTCCTCAAAATCTTCTTCGGATACGTCTTGAGTGCCGCCTATATCCTTATACGCTTGGATGAAGCGACTGGGATAGTCTTCATCACTGCGCATATCGATTAATATCGCAGGCGCAGTGACATCGAGGGCGAAGTTTGCAAGACCCCGAGCAGTTATCGCAGTACCCCGAGACAACGCCGTCTTAACAAGGCCGGGCCAAGTGGAGATTCCACCTTGCACCTCTACGAACTCTGCTGCCGCACGGTTAATCTCTTGGTTGGCATACAGCAACTCCTGAGAGCGGTGCTGAAGCTGACCACGTAACTCTTGGATGCCTTGTAAGTCAGCGTTGTAAGCCTCAGCCTGAGCGTTGTAAGCCTCAATCTCATCGGGGTTGGCACGCAGGTACTCTTCAGTATACTTATCTAGTCCAGCATACTTTTCGTTAAACGCCGCCTCCACCTCGCCGAGCTCACGAGAGAACTGCTGGAAGCCGTCCATCTCCGAACTCAACTGGTTGACACGCTGGTCAATCTGCTTCTCGTTGGCGAACTTCAGCTTGGCCGCCTGATAGTCGTCCTCTTGCTTGAGCAAGTTCTCTGACTCCTTTCGGTTTTGTTTGAGGAAATTGTTGAGCTTCTCTGACTCAGCGACCTCAGTTTTACTACGCCATGGGTCGAGGTCTACCCTTAGTGTCTCACCATTTTTTGCGGTGACGGTCATGGCATCGCCCAAGACGTTCGCCGTCTCGAAAGAGAAACCATACTGACCAAAGAGATTGTTCATCTCCATCACAGTATCGTCGTCGTCCGTTCTCCCTATGACTTCTGGAGTGACACCCTCCAAAGCCATATCAAAAAACTCGTCCGATTCCGTCCGGGGAATAGGTTGCTGCGCGTCAACGGGAGTGTCCAACTTCCAAGAGCCCTCGGCAAAGGCGTTGGCATCATCGGCAGTTTCAAACTCAAAGACTTCACCACGTTCAAGGGCCGTATCGTATGCCTCCATGGCATCCAGCTCCATCCAGTCTTCTGGGTTTGACGTAACGTTGTTCGGGTCTTTTGGAAATAGGGTAGGTATAGCTACGTTCTTTCCATCGACTTCCATCGAAGCCATCAGAACCGTAGACTCTGTTCCGTCCTCGTTCAGACGCGCAGTGGGGCGAAGGCCCCGGGCCCTCTCAGCCTGATTGTCAAAGCCCTCAACAACGGGTGGCTCCAATGAACCATCCTCCGATACAGATTCCGTATCGTCTTTTTTTTTTTGCTCCGTGTCACCCCAAGCAGACATGAACACCTCGTCTGTCGTAGCCTCAGAAATCAAACCTTTAGCACGCCCTTGCTCCAGCAAAGTCTGTCTTACCGACTCCGGAGCACTAGAGAATTGAGCTAGGTCTGTACTCTCACTGAGGAGCCCGGCGTTGATATAAGTCGAACGAAGTTTACCTAGCGTTGACTGTTGGTCCTGAGTTCCGTTCATCTTTAGATTGGGTTTCCGAATGCGTCTACCTCAGGGGTGTTTGCGTTGGGGTTCGGGATTTCGGGCTGCTCGACATTTAAGTGCCCGTTTTCAATCAACTCTTTGGTGATTGCAATCGACTCTTCACCCATTAAATCGTACAACTCCTCAATGGAAACCGTTTTGCCCGTAGCAATTAGCTCCAAGACTGGACCGAGTGAAGCTGCTTCACCGCTCTCGTGTGAAATCACAATGCCATTGGGCATGTTAGGGGCCTGAATCTGTATGCCGGGATAGTCAATGGTCGACGTACCAATAAATCTGCCATACAAGTCTTCCAACGTGTTTTCGACAATCGCTTCGACCTTAATATCGTCAGATAAATCTAGCTGGTCAAGAGCTGACTTGATTTCACTAACAGTGAAAATAGTGTCCTCATCTACATTTCCAAGCTGTGACGTAACACCGGTATCGGGGGCAGGAAGACCTTCTATAAAGGCTCGGAAAGTCTCTTGGACTTCTTTTCCTTTATCATTGGTGTACTTAACTGTCTCTGCACCAATGTTTTCAACATCTACGGCTCGCTCCATGGTGACACCACCTAAAGCAGTTCCACGCGTTGAACCTTCAGGAAGGGGATTTGCATCAAGTGCCGAACTCAGATACTGGTTTTTAGGCATAACAAAACTAGCTACCGACTCTACGAAAGTGGGGTAATCGGTTTCCATAGATACATAACGAGTATCCTCTTCGCCATCACGCTTAATTGCTAGAGTACGCGTGTTATTTCGATTCACCACCTCAAGGTCCAACCCCGGGTTGAGACCCTCGAAGTAATTAATGGCGCCAATCATGTTGTCCTTCGTTTCATCTTTTGCGGTGTAGATAGCCTGCAAATTGTTTAGCCCCGTTTTGGCAGAAGCCTCCCCCTTCTCCTTACTGTCGCTTGGGGGCTTGGAACTAGGCTCCGCCATAGGGGTCTCAATCAAGTCTACCTCAGCGGTATAGTAGGTGCGCATAAACGCAGCGGCCTCCTCCTCCTGTTTCTTGGCGGCGCGAACCAAAGCAGAACGCTCTGCGTCGCTCACGTTCTCCCCGAAGATGTCGTCTAACTCCGCCTCGCTCCTGCCGGTGATGTTGCCATTATCATCGAGCTGGATATCGAGAGAGATAAGCGGAGTCTTGGCTCCGGCGCTGGCCTGAGCAGGGTTGGTTACCCAGAATACCTTTTTCTCATCAACGTTGCCGTCTTTATCCAAGACGTTTTCTAAAAGACCAGTACTGGAATACCCGCTATTCATACTATTGGTCAGTACCGAGGTAATGTTTTGAGGGTCAGAGAAGTGAACGTCAATTTTGGCATTCAACTCCTGCTTGTATAGCGGGTCGTCCTGCCAGTTCTCGCGGGTTTTAACCTTACCGTCCATTTCAACGGTAGTGTATTTACCCAAGGTCTTAATGTCTTCCGCAGCAGCAGCTTGAATATCGAAACGGTTGTACCTACCCTTGAGAAGGTTGTACATCCCGTTCATAGTAATCGTCTCACCCACCCTATAGGTTCCTGTCTCTGGGTCGTAAGTCTGTTTTCCGATAGTAGCGTTCAATGTAACTGGGTCGACAAGCGGGACGGTGTCGGTGAAGTTGGTGAACCCCTCGAACTCAGCAGCCAAAGCCAGCTCGGCTTCCTGAGACTCCAAGTTCTGGTCGCGCTCCATGATGGAGGCATACTCCTCTTGGTACACCTTGGACAGATTGAACATCTGCTCCGTGCTCTGCTTGGCATTGGCCAATGAGGAGTTCCAATCCCTAACGGATAGATTCCCTGACGTAAGCTGACGGTACCTATCAAGCAGCGCCTGCTGCTGCAAGTCAGCATATCCCGCCGTCCACTCGTTAGCTCCTTTATGCTGTCCCCGTGGTGCCGCGATAAGCTTATTGGCAAGCTCGTCAGTCTCCGTCTTGATAGTCTGCCTCTTGGCCTCACGGTCTGTCTCGACCTTGAGTATGGCATCAGACCACGTCTTACTGATGTCACCCCAGTTGACTCGCGACTCTGCGTCGCGTGCTACATACTTATAAGCTGTCATCGTACAAATCCTCCAGTAATGTTCGGGTCTTGAATAATCCTCAACCTCAAAGCCTCAAGCTGCTCTGGAGTGCGCTGCCCCCCCATCCCGAGAGCTCGAGCCTCGGTCGCCGCTGGCGATAAGCCACCGACGCTGCTAAAATCGGTGTCAAAAATAGACTGACCTAAGCTACTGTCAAGCCCTAAACCAAACTGAGGAGCGCCACCCGCCTTATTAAGAGCCCTCTGGTTCTGCCGATTTAGCTTCATGTATTCTCTCTGAGATAAACCCAAGCCTGCAGCCTCTCCCGCAATATCAGATGGCATATTCTTTAATCCATCCCCAAAGCCATACAGGGGCATGTTCTGCATGCTCGTCGTAGCGAGGTTGCCAACCGCAGTAATCCCTTGCTGGATGTTGGCCGCCCTGTCTTTTTGAGCGTCGGCTGCCATCTGCTGGTACCCCTCAGCTTCAGCAAGGTCTAACCCCGCTCGCATATCCAACAGCCTTGCCTCCTCGGCCACCTTAGCTCGCTCGATATCTTGTAGCTCCATCCCCATGGCCGTGCGTACCCGCTCTTGACCTAGGTTTTGCGCCATCTGTACGCGCCCCGCTGTAGCTGCCGCACCACGGGTATCACCCTCAACACCAGCCTGTAGCCCCGCTTGGCCCTGCGTAAGTAGCGCCATCACCTGCTGCTCATACGGCTCCTTCTTTACCGACAGAGCCTCCATCACGTTAACCTCAGTACGACGGCGAGCATCCTCCATGGCTTTTGCGGCCTCCCGTTCAGCTTTATCCTGTCGTTTCTTGGCTTTGTTAGCTTCGCTAAACGACTTGATGCCGCCTGCGGCCATAGACGCGCCCGCGATACCACTTGCTACTGCCGCACCCGTGAGTGCCGTGCCGCCAATAGCGGTTGCAATTAAGAGACCTGCCATATTTTCTTTTGGATTACGGACTCAGGGAGTTCCCGAAAGTCCATGGTATAAACTTCTTTCTCCGCCTCCTCGACGCTCTCCGCATCGGTGCGATAGACACATGTCCACGTCACGTCCTCGTGGATGTACGCCACCCGCTGCGTACCCACCTCAGTGTGTACTACCATAGGCGCCTTGACTCTCTTGACCTCGCCCGTATCCATCAACAAAGACATCTCGCCGGACATAAAGAAAGACGGGTGGTTCTGCTTGTGGATGAAGCTCACCACGAGCTGTCCGGCAGGCATGAAAATCTCACGCGTATACAAGCCGTTCTCAAGGTGGTGGGTGACAGGACATATAGCCTGCATAGCTTCGGTATGATGCTCTACAGTTTCTTCCAACCCGGTAAGCGCACGTTGCAAATCTTCTATCGATTCCCAGAGTAAGCCTCGCT
>Ga0206129_10005761_pt1 | contig 12929 bp, 14 predicted proteins | sample Helgoland_Spring_8_FD_148616 | JGI IMG/M metagenome (GOLD analysis project Ga0206129, IMG submission 148616) | Pelagic subsurface seawater microbial communities from Kabeltonne, Helgoland, North Sea - Helgoland_Spring_Bloom_20160502_2 | ecosystem: Environmental > Aquatic > Marine > Epipelagic ...
CTTATAATCTCGTTGATAAAGTGTCCTTTGGTGGAGCTTTTTGTAGAAGAGATATAGGTTTTAAAGGAATTAAATGAGCTTTTTAAATAATATTGTTAATGAATTTGATATTGCACTTAAGACGTTATCAAATAAAAAATCTGGAACAGGCAGAACATATCCACCAGAGCCTGCAGAAAAAAATTCTGAAGAATTAACAGCTGAAGAAAAAAAACGTTCTATTCAAATGATGCGAGTTAATCTCGCTGGCGAAGTAGCGGCTCAAGCACTCTACAGAGGTCAGTCACTAGTCTGTAAAGATCCTGAAATTAGAGAGCATCTTATTGAAGCTGGAGACGAAGAAACTGATCACTTGGTGTGGTGTAAAAAACGTCTTGATGAGCTCGATGGAAGCGGTTCTGTTCTCAACCCTATTTGGTATGCTGGTTCCTTTGCTATTGGAGCAATCTTTGGAAGGTTTGGAGAAAAAGTTAGCTTAGGTTTTGTTGAAGAAACTGAAAAACAAGTAGTAGCTCATATCGATAGGCATCTCGATAAGATTTCTCCTAAAGATAAAGAAACAATAGAAATATTAAGAACTATGAAGGAGGATGAAGATCTCCATGCTCAACAAGCAGTTGATAAAGGTGGCGAGGAGCTAAACATTCCTGTAAAACAAATTATGAAATACACTGCAAAAATGATGACCTCTACAAGCAAATATGTATGATTCGATCATTATTCTTAATTTGTCTTCTTAGTTTTAATTTATCAGCAGAAAATAGCGAAAAAGCTTTACAGGATAGCTTACTAAAATTTTGGGAAGCAAGAAACGCTCGTGATTTTAAAACAATCTTTTTCTACGAGAGCAAAATCGGGGCAATTACAGGCTCATCATCTGAAAACCACTTTTATGAAGATCCTCCACCTGACTTTGAATCAGTTGTAGATTATTACTCTAGGGTTGAATCAAATGTAGTTCCTTCAAATGTAAGAATTATTAAGCTTTCTGAAAAAGTATATTTAACTTTGTACTACCTTACTGGTAGTTATAAATACTCGAATGGAAAAGTAAATAACGAATATCAGGTAAGGGTATCAAATATTTGGCTATACGAAGACGGTGGATTTAAGCTGTACTATAAAAACTTTAATAAGTTAAAAAAAGATCTCAAGCCGATGGATATTATTGCCTATCCAATGGATTAGAAGTTATAAGATATATAATAAAAATTATGACTACATTTTCTATCAATATATAAAGGTTTTATGGCTAGGCATAGAGGAACATACAAACCAGATCACCCCGAACCTTACGAAGTTAGTCGTTCACAAATTCAATCTTTCATGAATTGTCCTGCATGTTTTTGGATGAATAGGGTAAGGGGTATTAAATTTCCAGGGATGCCTGGATTTCTTCTCAATACGGCAACTGATACATTGTTAAAAAAAGACTTTGATAGGTATAGAGAATTACAGAAGCCCCACCCTTTTATGGAAAGACACGGACTAGGTCATTTAGTTCCCTATAAACATGATGACTTTGAGACTTGGACTAGGGCTTTAATACTAGGATTGAGAACTATGCATAAGCCATCTGGTTTAATTATTGGTGGCGGATTGGACGATGTTTGGCACAACCCTCAAACAGATGAAATTTTTATAGTTGACTATAAAAGTACAGCAGGCAAAAGGAATAAAGAAATGAATGCACTTGAGCCCATGTCATTGTTTGGCGCTTATAAGGAAGCTTACAAAAGACAAATGGATATGTATCAATGGATCATGAGAGAAAATGGTTTTAATGTTAGTAATACTGGTTATTTTTTGTATGTTAATGGTGATCAGCATTTTGAAGATGGCATGCTCATTGAAGATCAAGATAAAGCATTGATGAAATTTGAGGTTGAGCTATTAGCCTATGAATCAGATGATTCTTGGGTTGAAGATAAAATTATGGAGTTAAAGTCTTGCCTTCATCAAGAAATCTGCCCCCCTCATGCTGAGTCAGGTTTTGGACCGAAGGGTGATAAGCAATGCGAATACGCAACACTTTTTGATGGTATGAAGGATAATGCTCTAATATGAAAAATATAATCTTATGCGACATAGATGGAACCGTTGCTAACAACGATCATCGTCAACATTTTCTTGAAGGTAAAAAAGACTGGGATGGTTTTTTTTCAGAGTTAATTAATGACAAACCAATAAATAAAATAATAAGCATACTTTATACCGAAGTTGAAAAAGGAAGTGACATTATATTTATTACAGGAAGGCCTGAAAGATATAGATATAGCTCAAACCTATGGTTAAAACAAAACTTCTCTTTTGATTACAGGTTGTACATGAGAAAGAATGGAGATCAGAGAAATAAACTAATTATTAAAAAAGAAATTTTTATGGAATACTGCAAAGATTTAAAGATTATTCTATGTATAGATAATGATGAAGAACTTATAAGACAATGGAATGAGCTTGGACTAAAGACAATAAATGCTGAAGATTTTTATTAAAAAAAATTTAAGTATTCATTATTTCTTCCAGTAAATCTTCTTCTTCTTCAAAAATGTCAGCTATTCTCTTAGACATTTTTTTGAATTTGGTTTCGTAATTATCAAAAATATGAAACTGTGGTTTCATATACTCTAAAGTACTAATCTCGTCTGAGTGAGCCTCATCTAGGCCACCTCCGGTTAATTTACCATCAGACAATGACCTATATTTATAAAAAAGATTTATATATTCAAACCCCTCTTTCCACAAAGGCGAGCTATCCTTTGGTTGTTCAATATTATGAGGATATGGTTGATCTAAAAAAATTGTTAAATTATTCCATATATAAGCCTTTGTTACTTTTCTCCTTGTGGGGCGCTCATTGGGACTACCAGCAGGAATTGCATTATTTATAAGATTGGGATTAGATAAGATTGTGAAGAGCTCGGGAGCTTCTAACTTTCTCCATGGACTTAACTTTGCAATATCCGGTCCTCCAATTTCAATTTCATCTTCATGAAGTGTTTTTTTTCTATGCAAGTCTTTCTTTAATTCTTTATCTTGCATGACGATTGCCGACCATGGATCACCCGCAAGATGGTCATGTTTTATATATGAATATTTAGCTATCCTTTTTATAGCATTCGAATATCTTTTGCCTTTTGTTATGCGATTATATTTAACTAAAATCTTCTTTCGTGCTTCTTTTGTTATCCTTTTTCCAAGAACCTTTTCTTCTCTTCTAATTTGTTCCATTTCTTCAGGAGATTTTTCTGGATCAAAATGAATCTCAATAAAGCCATTTGCAAAACGAACGCCTGTTTGGCTGAGATATCTATATATGTAGCTGTCAGCTACATTTTTTTGCCCGCTTTTGCCAGACCCAAACCAATAGGAAACTTGTAACATTTTGTCATTAATTGTTTTTGCATCATCTTTTTTTAGGCCTTCTGATATTAAGCTATAGTAATTTTTATCGCAGTATGGAGTTATCTGGTTGAGATAAGGTCTATCTTTTTTATTTAAGGCATCCTCAGTTATCCTATCAACCGCAATAAACAGCCCGCCAACAATTATATTTTGCAACACTCCATTTTTATCTTGAGAATTATGTTGTTTATTTGGATGCCAAATATTTTTGTTCTCACTTTTTATTCTTGATAAAAGTGTATTTAGGTGTTGATAAATTCTTTCTGAGGTTTCTTCTAGGTCACTCCAGTCTTTTCCTCCATCTGTATTCCAGAAATATCCATTAAAAATATCAGATCCCAATAAAGTCTTACATTCCAACAAAGAAGACTGGAGATCTTTCGGTGAGAGAGGACGGCCTTTACCCTCAGCTTCAAGAATTAAGTTTTTTAAAGCAGAGTCTTCATTTCGTCTTAGTTTAAATACTATTGAAGTAGCTAAATTTCTTTTGAAAACTTTTTCTGTGGAGTACTCGATTTCCATTACAAGGCCAGGCTTAACTGGTTTTGCATTTGTATTTACATCTAAAAAGACGTCTGCTTCCTCTTCTACATTTAAGTTTTCAAATGCTGTAACTAATACTCTGTGAGTATCTCTGATTCCCCCAGGTTTTTTCTTCACGCCTGTGTAGCCAAATAGTCTGTGCTGACCATCAATAACATGGAATGTTCCTGGGCACGCATCAATGGTTAAAGTTCCAGGAAGATTTCCAAGGATTTCTTGATGAGATTCAGGTTCATTTTCGTTATCGTGTTTGAATTGCAACCTCTTTTTTCCTCGATAATTTACAAGAATATTGTTTGGGAAAGGTTGATGAGATTTTTCAAGAAATTCAGAAACTTGCTCGATTCTTTTTTTTGTAAGAAGCCTTTGATAATGAGAATTAATCATTTCTTTGCTATCGTAACTTTTGCTTGCAGCCTGATGAGAAACTGTTGATATTGGTATCATCTCCTTTGGGCTAATTGAAAAAGTATAAACATTATGTTTCTTCTTATACCCTGACTTAGATGTGAAAGCTCGAATATGTTTTTTGCCATAATCAGCTTTACCACTTCTAAAGCGGCCAAGTAACTGATTAAAAGAAAATTCTTTACTTCCACTTACTTCTTTAACAGTAGAAATGTAATCTCTTATCTCCTCAGTAATAATAAGAACCTTCCTTTTATTTAAACAATTTGATTGTTCATCTTCATTAATTTTATAACCTGAAGTACATATCGAATGAATGGGTATAAAGTCTTTTTGATGCAAATTTTTTATCCTTCTATTTTTAATTTGCAGCAGCGCGAAGGTGTCATGTGCGTCATTTTGCAATTCTGGAAAGGTTTTACCATTTTTTGTTTCTGTAGACTTACATTCAATAATAAAAATATGCTTGTCAAAGTATGCTACTAAATCATTCTGATGATCTTTGCTCGCCATAACAGCTGTAGGAATATCTTTTAATCTATATTCTGCTTTTTTATTAGGGTTAGAAATGTAGTTAGGACCCAGTGATAAAAAAAGCTTCCATACATCATATTCAAATGCATAGCCATGATAATTAGCAGTTCCTTTAATTTTCTTGAGTTGAGCTTCCTTTTTGAATTTTACTTCATCAATTCTTATATCATCAGTAGCATCGATCAACCAGTCTTTTAATTCATCTTTAATTTCAATCATTTATAATTTGAATATGATTATTAAATGGGCTGGTTCTAAAAAATGGTTGTTTAGAAAACATCCTCACTTATTTACTTTTAAATATAATACATACTTTGAGCCATTTTTGGGAGGTGCTGCCGTATTTTTTGATTTAAGACCTGGTAAGTCTTATTTAAGTGATATTAATGGGAAGTTAATAAATTTCTACAAAGAGTTAAAAAAGAACCCCGAGGAACTCTTTAATAATGTCAAAACACTAATAGATAGCCACTCAGACGAGCAGTATTACAAAAAAAGGGATGAGTTTAATAACACTGGATCACCTGAACTTTTCTTATATCTAAATAGGACTTGTTATAACGGAATTTATAGAGAAAATAAGTCTGGGGATTTTAATGTTCCTGTAGGCAGAAGAGCTTCCTCTCATCTCCCTTTTACTAAAGAAGATTTTATGTATTTTTCTGAAACATTGGATTCGGCGTCACTTAAACAACAGGGATTCATAGAAACTTTATCTCATGTCAAAGAAAATGATTTTATATATGTAGACCCACCTTATATAAAATTTGAGGATAATTATGATTCTTTTCGACAGTATGGCAAGGATGTATTCTCGCCTGGTGATTTAAGAGAATTAGCTGAAAGATTAAAAGACTTATCAAAAAATAATAAGATTCTGTTTTCTAATTTCGATCTGCCAAATGTAAAAGAGCTATTTGATGGACCTCAATGGAAATTCCAATCAGTCGAACAAACAAGTAATATTTCAGGAAAGAATACTGGAAGAAAAAAAATGAAAGAGATCTTAATTTATAATTATTAAACTTGCATTTGTTGCCATTTGACAGGGACACCCTCAAGTTTATAGCGATTGGATTCTTCCCTTAGTTTGTCAAACTCAGTCTTAGAAGAATATACAGTAACTATTAAAGCATTTTCTTTGTTAGCAGTTATTCTTAATACCCTACCCATTCTTTGAATTCTTTGTCTTTTTGAGGATGATGCGCTTAAGATCATGGCGCCATCTGCTTCTGGCATATCAAAACCCTCATCTAAAGCAGTGCAGCTTACCAATACGTTTAAGTTACCTCTTTTAAAATTATTTAGATTTTCTTCTCTTTCTATATTATCTAAATCAGTATTATAAATAGCTGATTTATAACCTTTTTTATTAATAATCTTATTAAATTCTTTAGCTTGTTTTTTATTCTCAGTAAAAACAATCCAACTGTCTCGTTTATGTTTCTGTAATAGCTCAACTCCAAAAGGTATTCTATTTTTTGAGTTCTTAACCATTCTTGCCCTATTAAAAATTAGCATCTTAAGTGGGTAATCATTCATATTATTTCCCCCAATAGTTGCTGCTCTCCTCTGGATACTTTTAGTAAATTTTTTATACTTCTCTTCCTCATCCTCCGTCATTGCTGCATAAGCATAAAGAAGTTTAAAGTTTACAATCACCTCATCCTCTCTAGCATCTATATAGTCATAATCAAAAATAATATCGCCTAGAATTTTTTTTATGATGATATAAAAATTATCGTCATAGTCCCTTTCTGGTGTGGCGGAAAGGCCTAATGTTGCATGCCAACTATTAGTTAAGGTCTCACCTCTTTTCTCAGTACCTATCTTATGGCATTCATCTACGATTAAAAGAGTATTAGATGCGTTAAATTTATGGATTATATTTTTTACTGAATCTATTGTTGAAATAGTAATCTTTGAAATGTTCTCAAGATGTTCTCCTCCCCCGTTAAGAGATATATCTTTATCTCCAAAGGTTTTTTGAAGCCCCTCATACCACTGATCTAAAAGCGCAATTGAAGGAACTACAATAAAAATAGAGTTATCTTTTTGTTCCTCAAGATATTTAGTTAGACAATGAATAGCGAAGACGGTTTTACCGCCTCCGGTGACAACTTTTACAATACCTCTTTTTTTAGCCCACCATAAGGGGAATGCCTTTTCTTGCCATTGCCTTAACTTCAAGCAAAGTCCCCTTTCATAAGGCTTTCTCCAATTAGAAAAATATGAATATCATGTGCTTTTAATGTATCGATATCATCCTGACTTTTAATTCCAGACTCTGCAACAAAAAGATTATTGCTATTAAAAGCATTTTTGAGATTAATAGAGTTATTTAAATCAACATCAAAAGTTTTAAGGTTTCTATTATTAACCCCAATCATTGCATTTGAAAAATTCTTAACTCTTTCAAGCTCATTCAAGTCATGAATCTCTATTAGGTAATCTAATTCTAATGACTCAGCCAAATCTACAAAAGATTGAATTTCGTCATCATTTAAAACACTTGCAATTAAAAGAATACAATCAGCTCCAATAAGTTTTGCTTCGTAGATTTGATACTCATCGATCATAAAATCTTTTCTTAGTATTGGCAGAGAGGTGATTTCTTTAACATCTTGTAAATATTGGGAGCTGCCTTGAAAGAAGTCCTCTTCGGTAAGAATAGATAATGCCGATGCTCCAAAGTCTTCATACTCTTTTGCTTTTCTTATAGGGTCGAAATCTTCTGAAATAATCCCTGCACTTGGTGAAGCCTTTTTAATCTCAGCAATAATAGCTTGATCTTTGTTGAGCAGGCTTTCTTTGAATGCTCCTTTTGGTAAATTCAATCCATTTAATTTAGAAATTATGTCATCTAATGGCAGCTCAGCTTTTTTAGCCTGAAGCTTGGCTCTTGTATTTTCTACAATGTCATTGAGTATTGTCATTAGCTGTTAGAAACCCTTACGTATGCAGCTAATTTATCTGCTGCTTTTCCGTTATTCATTAACGTATATGCTAATTCAATGCCATCAGAAATAGAATCTACTTTTCTCGCTATATATAAACCAGCTCCAGCATTTAATGCAATCATGTCTTGAACCGCTGATCTCTCTCCTGAAAATGCTTCTCGAACCATTCTTAGACTTTCTTCTGAAGATTGCGCAGATATTTCATCAAAGGGTGAGATTGATATACCAAAATCTTGAGGCGAAATGGTGTACTCTTTAATTTTATAATTTTTATACTCTGAAATATTTGTTGGTCCAGAGATGCTGATCTCATCCAAACCATCATCGCCGTGAACAACCATAACGTGCTCCATATCTAAATTTTTAGCTACAGTTGAAAAAGTGTTAAGCAAACTCTTATCATAGACGCCTATTATTTGTCTTTTAGCTCCACACGGATTGGTATGGGGTCCTAATAAATTAAATATCGTTTTTTCTCCTATCCTTTGTCTTGCAGGCATCACATATTTCATAGATTGATGATGAAGGGGTGCAAATAAAAATATAAACCCCACTTGGTCAAATACCTTAATTAGCTTTTCTCTGTCGTGACTAATATCAGCTCCTGCTTGAGTTAAAAAATCAGCACTACCAGATTTACTAGATATAGCCTTGTTACCATGTTTGGTTATTGAAGCGCCGCCAGCAGCCGCAACAAAGGAGGAAGCGGTTGAGCAATTAAAAGTATGTAACCCAGTGCCACCAGTGCCGCAAGTGTCTATATGGGTTCCATCGCCAATATCAAACTTTAAAGATTTATCTTTCATAACCATAGCTGCTGCAGTTATTTCAGGCTCTTTGACTCCCTTTTCATTGAGTGCAATAAGAAAAGTCTCTATATCATTATCATCAACCTTTCCTGTCATGATGCTTTCAACTGCTGACTGCATTTCTTCTTTTGTTAGATCATTTTTAAGGGCTAGTTTTTCAAGAATATCTTTGATCATAATGCTAAAAAGTTTTCTATTAGCTTCATACCGTAATCTGTATCAATAGATTCTGGATGAAACTGGACTCCGTATATGGGCCTTTCCTTGTGTTGTATTGCCATAATAATATCTGGATTCTCCTCCAAAACACCAGTGATTTGAAGAACATCAGGCAAAGAGTTTTTTTCAATAATTAAGCTGTGATAACGCACAACTGAATAAGGGCTTGAAATATTCTCAAATAATTTTTCTTGATTGTGGATAACTTTTGAAAGTTTGCCATGAAATATTTCCGGTGCTTTTACAATCTTCCCTCCAAAAGCTGCGCCAATTGCTTGGTGACCTAAACAGACACCGAGAACAGGAACGGATGAAGATTTAATAAGTTCAATTGAAATTCCTGCTTCAGCCGGTGTACAAGGTCCAGGAGAGACAACAATTTTTTTTGGATTTAAATGATTGATTTCTTCGAGACTAACTTCATCGTTTCTTACAACAAGAACCTCTTCCCCACACTCACCAATATAATGGACTAAGTTATAGGTAAAACTGTCGTAGTTATCTAAGACTAAAATCATGAAATCATCTCCATAGCATCTATGAAAACTTTTGATTTTTGTTTGCACTCTAACCACTCATTTTCAGGCAAAGAATCAGCAACGATACCTGCTCCTGCACCAACATGGATTACATCATCCTTTATTACAGCAGTTCTTATTGCAATTGCAGTATCTATATTGCCATTCCATGAAATATAACCTATGGCACCTCCATAAATACCTCTAGAACTAGGCTCTAATTCATTAATAATCTCCATAGCTCTTATCTTTGGAGCCCCTGATAAAGTTCCAGCAGGAAGTGTTGCTTTTAAAGCATCTATATAATTAAGGTCCTCAGATAGGTTACCAGTCACATTGGATACTATATGCATCACATGTGAATATTTCTCAATTATCATCTTATCTGTGACTTTTACAGTGCCTATTTCTGAGACTTTCCCGACATCATTTCTTCCAAGATCTATTAACATTAAGTGCTCAGCAATTTCTTTAGGATCATTAAGTAAATCGTTTTGATTTGTTTCATCATCTTCAGGGCTTGCACCTCTTTTTCTTGTTCCGGCAATTGGACGAAGTGTGACTTTATTATCCTCCAGCCTAACTAAAATTTCTGGAGAAGACCCAACTACCTGACATTCTTCAAGATCAAGATAATACATATAAGGTGATGGATTTAATTTTCTGACAGCCTTATATAACTCAAAAGGATTTTTGTGAAATGGTGAAGAAAAATCTTGAGCAAGTACGACCTGCATAACATCGCCCTCTTCTATATAGTTTTTAATTCTACTTACTGCGTTTAGATAGTCTTTTTTTGTAAAGTTTGAATCAAAATCTATCAAACCGCTTGGTTCTTTGAAGAAAGTTTCTAGATTATCTGTTTCGTTTTGAAGCAAGGTTACAATTGTTTTGATCTCATCCAATGCGTCTTCGTAAGAAAATTTTGATGGGTTTGCATTAAAAATAACCTGAGTTGATTTATTAATATTGTCGTAAATAATTAGCTTATCAGCCTTAACAAGAAATATTTCAGGCATATGATCTTTGAATTTTGAATCTTTACTTTGAAGTTTGGCTATTTTTTTTTCTGCATATTGAGCACTTTCGTATGCAAAAAAACCAACATAACCGCCATAAAATCTTGGTAACCCATTTATTTCTGGTGCCTTGTGGCTTTCAGTAATTTTTTGAATTTCACCCAAAGGATCTTCTGATTCAAATGAAGAAGAAGTTCCTTCTTTATTTATTTCAATAAAATTACCAGACACCTTAATTGTATCTAGACAGTCAAAACCAATAATTGAAAATTGTGCCCATTGATCACCGCCCTCAACTGACTCTAGAAGAAATGTATTAGATTTATCTGTAATCTGAGAATATAAGGTTAAGGGTGTTTGATTTTCTAAAGATACCTTTTTAACAACAGGAATAATGTTAAAACCCGCTTTAGCATAATCTTGAAACTCTTCTTTCGTTATCATTTTATTAATAATTTTTTATGTCTACTAAATCACCAACATGGATATCATTTTTATCAAACCAACCCTGATTAACTTCTAAAGCATATAAAGCGGGCTCTTTGGAGCATACTGATGTTTTTGATAAGGGCACCATATCATATATATTTATTATTTCACCCGTATCATCAAGATATGCAACACTCAGAGGAATCAAAGTATTCTTCATCCACATGCATTGAATTTTTTTTCTATCCCAAATAAAAACCATGCCGCTATCATCTGCAAGACTTTCTCTGAACATAAGGCCTTTCTTTCTATCTTGGTAGTTTTTTGCTATTTCAATGTTTGAAAGGTATTCCTGTAAAACAATAGTATCCTTGCTTTCAAGAGAAATAGTAAACAAAAATAAAAACGAAAAACTAAAGAATTTTAGAGCGGAGTGTTTTAATAGTTTGCTCATAATTATCAGTATTGAAGATTGCTGATCCGGCAACAAAAGTATCTGCACCAGCTTTTGAAGCAAGACCAATAGTCTCATTGTTAATGCCACCATCAACCTCAAGGCGTATATCTTTTCCTGTTGCATCAATCATTTTTCTAACTTGAGATATCTTATCTAAAGAACTGTGAATAAAAGATTGTCCTCCAAAACCGGGATTAACACTCATGATCAATACCAAATCTAGATCCTCAATAACATTCTCTAGAATATTGAGAGACGATGCAGGATTAAATACTAGTCCGGCCTTACAACCCTGATCTTTTATTGCATGAATAGATCTATGGACATGTTTTGATGCCTCAGGATGAAAACTAACAAGATCAGCACCAGCCTTAATAAAACTTTGTGCAAGCTCATCTACAGGATCTATCATAAGATGAACATCAATAAATTCTTTAACGCCATAGTCTCTTAGAGACTTACACACCATTGGGCCTATAGTTAAATTAGGGACATAGTGATTATCCATAACATCAAAATGAATCCAATCAGCACCGGCATTCAGAACATTTACAACTTCTTCACCTAATGTTGCAAAATTAGAAGCTAATATTGATGGAGCAATAATATATTTTGAGTCATTCATAAGTTAATTTTCGTCTTTATGGGTTTTATTAGCAAGTTCTAAGCGGTCAATAGTGCCAGTATCTATCCAGATACCGTCAGATATTTCAGCTGAAACCTCTTTATTGTTAATAAATTGTTTTAAAACCTTGTTCCAGATATCAAAAGGCATTTCTTGAGGTATTAATTTATTAAAGATGCTTGGGTTGATAACAGATATGCCACTCCAGGTATAATCATTTGCCTCTGATCTAACTGAAACAATATCACCATCTAATGAAAAGTCTCCTTGAGGATTGTGCTTAGGGTTCTTTACGCCAACAAGATGTGCAACCTTAACAATTTTATTTATGGCTGCAAGATCAATATCATGATAAACATCTGCATTTATCAACATAAAAGGCTCATCTCCGAGTAACTCAAGAGCATTTTGAATACCTCCGCCTGTTCCAAGCGGTTCAGACTCTTTAGAAAAGAGAATATTATTATTGGGAAAGAGATCCAAAACATGCTTGATAAGTATATTTCCTAAGTATGAGACATTAATTACTATCTCATCAAAGCCAGAATTTATTAATGAATGAACGTTTCTTTCGATCAAAGATTGATTTCCTACTTTGAGCATAGGCTTTGGGGTATCGTTTGTCAGTGGCTTCAATCTTTTACCAAAACCTGCAGCCAAAATCATAGCTTTCATATTGTATTTAGCTCTCTTAATAATCTCGGTTTAACTTCAGACAGCAAGGCATCTCTTAAATTTAAAAATTCATCTTGAGGAATAAGTTCTATTAAATTATCTAGAATAGTTGGCAGGTCCTTTAATCTAAATGCTCTCTTATCTTTGGTGAAAAGCTTGCTTAATGTTCCTAAAATTCTCATATTTCTCTGAATAGCACCCCACCTCACCCACTCCAAGGCTTCATCACTTGAAACATTTAGCTCCATTATTGATACATAGTGGCTTAGAGAATCTTCAATAAGTTGTTTTGGGTATGAACAGTAATGATCGATAAGTATTCCAGCCA
>Ga0206129_10005764_pt1 | contig 12927 bp, 17 predicted proteins | sample Helgoland_Spring_8_FD_148616 | JGI IMG/M metagenome (GOLD analysis project Ga0206129, IMG submission 148616) | Pelagic subsurface seawater microbial communities from Kabeltonne, Helgoland, North Sea - Helgoland_Spring_Bloom_20160502_2 | ecosystem: Environmental > Aquatic > Marine > Epipelagic ...
TACGTCTTTGTATTGTCGATCTGCGATCAACGACATGCTCTCACCGCGTTTAACCACGTAATTACCGCCACAAGATTGTGCGAAAGCAGGCATAGCGCACACAGATAGTGTCAGCGTTACCGCTGTTAAGAATCGTTTCATTGATCACCCCCCAAATGAATATATCGGGATAATCCTAGTTTAAGCCCTTCCCGTCAAAGTAGAAGCTACATTTTGTGCCAATACCTATAGGTTGCGGTGTAATTCGGTTCACGGATAGGCTATTCCCCGAAAGACCGGAAAATCTTCGTATTTCTGACGGCGTTGAATCAATGTTTCACTGGGCTCTTCCCCTGAGCGCAGTAACATGCCGCGCGGCGCGATATAGCTTGAGATTGTGCGCTGCGGCTTGGGTCGCCAGACCAAATTGAACGCCGCTAGCTTGGGGAAGAACCACATTTCGGAATACGGCATGTGGTCATGAACCCACCATGACAAATCTTGCCAATCACGCCCCTGGTCATATTGATCCGCAAACCACGGCACGACGACCGTGGCCCCTGCCACAGCTTGATCACCGGCATTCAAATCCCAGATGTGGCATTCAATCGGGTTATCATTGCGCGCACAATTTAGGTTATGCTTGTTTCCATAGGCATTCAGTTCGGGTGACCGATAGCCGGAGCGAACCGCAATTCGCCCAAATGTTTCCTCCAACGGATCTAAAAGTTGGGTGCAAAATTGTCTGCCGTTTTCCAAAACAAGGTCTGGCTGCATCGGTACATTCTGCACACCATGAAAGCCGTTAATCTCTGAATACATAAAGTCGCGCATGTAAAAGTGTTTAGAGAGACGCTGCCGACCAAAGGTTTCCAAGCTCCACATACTGCGCGGCTGGCGCATTAGGCGGCACCGTTCCATTGAAATTCACCGTTAGGTCCCAGCGGGCTAAACGGATTATGTGCAATTTCCCAAATATGCCCCTCTGGGTCTGCAATGTACCCATGATGCCCACCCCAGAAAACGTCCTGAGCGCTTTTAAGGACTGCACCACCCGCAGCTTCGGCTTTCGTTATGATTGCAGCAACTTCAGCTTTCTCTGCAACATTGTATCCAAGCGTCATACGACCGGCACCCAATGTCTCTATTGGCAGCCCCAAGTCTTTGGCCAAAGCATCCAGCGGATACAGCCCTAAGGTTTGCCCAATGAGATCGAAAGCAATAACACCGTCAGGGCTATCAACACGTGCCCATCCCAACGCCTCGTAAAAGGCGGCCGACTGTGCCATGTTTTTTACGCCTAAAGTAATCAAGCTAACGCGTTGTTGCATCATCGTAACTCCTCATACCACTCAAGGATCGCGGCAACGCTGCGCGCCGTTTGACCCGGGGAAATTATATCGCCTGCAATAACGTGCTTGGATGGATCATCCCCTGCACCCAATTCTGGCCTCACGGTCGTTACATCGCCTCCCCACTGAGCAGCGATACGTTGTGTGACGTCCGAACGTACAACTTTGTCCCCTTTAGCATAGTGGAACAACGCTGGGATTTTTACATCAGAATAATCCAAAGCAATTGCAGCTTTGACTGACGCCGCCATCGGGAATACCGCCTTGCTTGGATAAGTTGTGGTCCAGTGAAGCGCTTGAGCGTCGTTGAGTGGCTCAAAGGAGCGTGCTTTCCCAACCAGTAAGGGCAACCAATACCGCGCTGCAGGCAGATTTAGCATTGGAGCGGCGGGGTTATTAACACCAAAATTGGGCGAGACGAAAACAACGCCCATAACGTCTTTTTGCAATTCAGGCCTATGCAATGCCAAGGCCGTTAGTGTCCCACCTGTTGAAGTTGACAGGATCAAAACCTTATCCCCGATGTGGCGCGCGACAGTTAATGCCTCAACAACGTCAGCCATCCACCCCGTAACGGTGCCGTCTGCCATGGCGGCACTGTCGCGTCCGTGTCCCTGAAAGCGGGTATAAACAAGGTTGGCACCAAGTGCCGAGGCAACATCGTCGGGCACCGGACGGATTTCTTGAGAGCTTGCAGAAAAACCATGTAGATAAACCACTGATAGTGGCGTCTTAGCTTCCTCATCACCTGCCCAAATCACGCGCTTTTCACTGTTTTCGCGTATATTTAGGATCGGAATTTCTTGGCTTTTGAAATATGCATCTACGCCATCGTCAAACAGGCTGTCATCAAAAGTGGTTTCAAACGTGGTATCTTCGTAGGGTCCCCAAAACCACATTGTGATCCCCACCACGATCAGGGCAAGCAAGATGCGCCCGATGAACTTACCAAGCGTCCTCATTCTGCGTCTCCCATAACTTCAAGCACTGCACGTTCGATCAACCCCAAGCATGGTCCATCTGAGAACCGGTGATCTGCGTCTTTGATCAACGTCAGGCGCATGTCTGGGCTGCTTGCGTGTTCTTGCAACCTTACCGCACAATCCGTGCTGACCGCGGTATCAGCGGTACCCTGAAGCATGCGCACAGGAAACGGTAAATCTAACGGACTACGCAGAACCAACTGGTTGCGCCCATCCTCGATCAATCTTTTACTTATAATGTAAGGTTCCATATAATCAGAGGGTAGCTCGATCTGCCCATCTGCTTCGAGTGCAGCCTTCTGTGAATCGCTAAACGATGCCCAATACCCGTCTTCTGTAAAATCTGGTGCCGCTGCAATCGTCACCAGCCCGGCCATGCGTTCAGTGTGGTCACGCGCAAATAACAGTGATTGCCAGCCCCCCATACTGGAGCCCACCAAAACCACCTTGCTCTCCGTCAAAGCATCGATCGCAGCAAAGGTATCCTCAGCCCAATCACCTATGCATCCCGTTTCAAAGGTGCCGGAACTGATCCCATGGCCAGAGTAATCGAACCGCAAGAACGCTTGTCCTCGCGCACGGGCCCACGCCTCGAGATGGATCGCTTTCGTACCTTCCATGTCAGATTTCAAACCACCCAAGAAGACAAGCCACGGGCCAGCCCCTTCTGCACGGTGATATCCGATGCGGCGGCCTTGCGGCGTGTTTAAGTACTGTGGTTCCGACATGACTGCCCCCCTGAATTCCGGTGGATAATGCGACACGCAGACGGCCTGACGCAATCCGAAATGTGACCCGTAAACACGAAGTATTATCTGATAATCCCCTCGGCCTTGACCCCTCCCGATGCATTGGGCAAAAGGGCTGGGAACCATATAACCCGCAACCGGGCGTTTCGTAGGCGCCAAACTGACGAGGAGTGCCCAGATGGCATCAGTCTCCCTTACCTTTCCCGACGGCAATGCACGCGAATATGACGCTGGCGTCACAGCAGCAGCAGTTGCCGAAAGCATCTCAAAATCCCTCGCTAAAAAGGCGATCAGCGCCACAGTGAACGGCGAACATTGGGACCTGCAATGGCCAATCAATGAGAACGCCACCATCGCTCTGCACACCATGCAAGACGATGAGCAAGCCAATGAACTAGTGCGCCACGATCTGGCCCACATCATGGCCCGCGCTGTGCAAGAGATTTGGCCCGATACCAAAGTGACCATCGGTCCTGTGATCAAAAACGGTTGGTACTATGACTTTGATCGCAAAGAGTCATTTACCCCTGAAGACCTGATCACCATCGAAAAAAAGATGAAAGAGATTGTCAACAAACGCGACGCCGTGCGCACCGAAGTCTGGGAGCGCGATGTTGCGATCAAATACTACGAAGATCGCGGCGAGCCTTACAAAGTTGAATTGATTGAAAGTATCCCAGGGGATGAACCGCTGCGCATGTATTGGCACGGCGAATGGCAGGACCTGTGCCGTGGCCCACACTTGCAACACACTGGTCAAGTGCCCGGTGACGGCTTCAAACTGATGTCCATCGCAGGTGCCTACTGGCGCGGTGATAGCGACCGCGAAATGCTGCAACGCATCTACGGCGTGGCCTTCACCGGCAAGGAAAAGCTCAAAGCACACCTGAACATGCTGGAAGAAGCCGCTAAACGCGACCACCGTAAGTTGGGCCGCGAAATGGACCTGTTCCACATGCAAGAAGAAGCCCCGGGCCAAGTATTTTGGCATCCAAACGGCTGGCGCATCTATACAGAGCTACAAGACTACATGCGTCGCCGTCAGCGCGCAGGTGGCTATGTTGAGGTGAACACACCACAAGTAGTGAATCGTCAGCTGTGGGAAAAATCCGGCCACTGGGAAAGCTACCAAGAGAACATGTTCATCGTTGAAGTGGACGAAGATCATGCACGTGAAAAAACTGTCAACGCACTCAAACCAATGAACTGTCCATGCCACGTTCAGGTCTTCAACCAAGGTATGAAATCCTATCGCGATTTGCCTTTGCGCATGGCCGAATTTGGGTCATGCAACCGTTATGAGCCATCAGGTGCCTTGCACGGTATCATGCGCGTACGTGGGTTCACCCAAGATGACGGGCATATTTTCTGTACTGAAGAGCAAATCGAAACAGAGACAAAGATCTTCATTGAATTCCTGTCAGAGATTTACGCCGAATTGGGATTCACCAATTGGGCCATCAAATTGTCCACCCGCCCTGAAAAGCGGATTGGTTCTGATGAAATCTGGGACCAGTTGGAGACAGCACTTGGCAACGCCTGTAAAGCGGCCGGATACGAATACGAAATCCAAGAAGGCGAAGGCGCTTTTTACGGCCCTAAGCTTGAGTTCGTTTTGACCGATGCGATCGGACGTGACTGGCAGTGTGGTACATTGCAGGTCGACAGCAACATGCCAGAGCGCCTTGATGCGTCATACGTTGGCCAAGATGGCAACAAACACCAGCCATTCATGTTGCACCGCGCAACACTGGGATCGTTCGAGCGTTTCATTGGTATTTTGATCGAAGAGCACGCTGGTAAGTTACCGTTCTGGTTGGCCCCGCGTCAGGTTGTTGTGGCCTCTATTATCTCAGATGCGGACGACTATGTGCATGAAGTTGTTGCAGCGTTAAATGCTTCGGGTGTGCGTGCAGAAGCCGACGTTCGCAATGAAAAGATCAACTATAAGGTCCGTGAACACTCGGTTGGAAAAGTGCCTGTGATCTTAGCGGTTGGCGCACGTGAAGTCGAAGAACGTACGATAACGGTACGTCGACTGGGTGAGAAACAGACATCGGTTCAGACATTTGATGATGTCAAAGCTGCATTGGCTGTTGAATCAACACCGCCAGATTTGCGCTAATCCCTACCCAAAAACCCAAAGCGCCCCGCTGATTTTCTAGCGGGGCGTTTCAATTGCCTCGTACCCTTAGCTATAAATGATGGCTTAAGCGAAAGTCGGCAATAAGCCCAAAGTATATTTTCAATAGCTACATAATGAAGATGTAACTTATCATATCGGGTACTTTACTTACTTCCGCTTCTTAGCACAATTTGGGAAAAACGTGGTTTCCAAATCAATAGGGCTCCTCGAGCCTGAATAAGCTCGAACTATGTTAACAACTAGCTCCCAAACTGTGTCAACACTGCCGTCTTCTGGCATCTTCTTTTTTACGAGCTCGTAAAGATCACCAACGCTAACAAGGCTTTGTGCTTCGATGTCGTTTATCTCAAATCTAAACGCTTCTTCAATTTCTTTCAGCATCTCAACATCATCTAGGTCATCACTCAAGTCACTGTATTCAATCTCTCACTTACTTTGTAACGACCAAACGGCCACATTATAGAACCTCCAAATTGAATGAAGCGAAGCATAGCCGCTAATTGGCCAGCGTTAAACTCCAGCATTTTGGCGAACGGCTGCTCCCTCCGCAAAGCAGCCCACATCCAAAAAAGCTTCACCCCAACAAAACCGCCTGAACATCCTTCGTCCAACCCAAATGCATCTTATCGCCTTCCACAATCAGCGGGCGCTTCATCAACGCCGGATGCTGCGCGATCAAATCAAGCGGCGCACCTAAGCGCTCGTCTTCAGACAATCCACGCCAAGTGGTTGAGCGCGTGTTCAACAATGCGGCGCCAAATTGAGCGAAGGCCAATTCCATAACTTCAGCAGGCACACCATCAGAACGGACATCAACCAATTCCGCATGAGCCAACGCCTTCAGAGCTTTGCGGCAAGTATCACAATTTTTTAAGCCATATATCTTCATGATATTCCTCATTGTTTCCTAATACTTAGCTTGATCACTTGCGAACATCACGCAGTTTTTCTTGATTTTAAGTCTAATCGAACAAAATATACGCTAGGGAGTGGATGGTATATTGCCTTCCCGATTACCCGAAGCAAGACCCGTATTATGGGTGAATATTGACTATAAGGAGGCGTTAAATATGCCGAATGGTACCGTAAAATGGTTTAACACCACAAAAGGATTTGGGTTTATTGCACCCGATGATGGCGGAAGCGATGTATTTGTCCACATCTCAGCTATTGAACAATCAGGGCTGACAGGCCTAAGCGACAATCAGAAAGTCAGCTTTGGCCTCGTCGAAGGCCGTGATGGGCGCCAAATGGCAAGCGATATCACGCCTCTTTAAAACAAAAACCGGCGCGAAGGTTCCCCAACGCGCCGGTCTTGAAAACTTAAATACGTGACCCTTGGATCAATCGTAAGTGCAGCCCTTAGTGCCAACTTGGCATGCCGCTTGGCGACGCTTTACAGCTTTACGAGGCGCAGCCGGTGTCATCTTGGCCTGCTGATAAGACATGTTCTGGTTCGGCACGCCGCAGCATACAACGCCAGAAATTGTCACTGGCTGAAGACCCGCTGGGCAAAAGTTCTCACCGTGGTGGGGATAAATTTTAGCCCCTTAGGAAGAAGCCTGTGCGGCGTAGCTGCCGCTTGTCACTGTCACATTTGTCAGAACAATTTGAGTCACTGAAACGGATGTATAGTCCTGTGCCAATGTTGGGGCGGTGCCCGCCATCAGAAGGCCAAAACCCGCCGCCAGAATAATTTTAAAACGCATATCTTCCCTCATTTTCGGACAACTGCCACTATACCTAGTCAAGTATTGCCTGATGAATATGGCCCAAGTCTAGCGTTTTCTCGTATTAGGCGACTGTTGTTGCCCATATGAATCAGGTGATTGGTGGATAGCTGCAGGCATTGGCTCTCCGTTTTCACCACATCGGCCGTTTGAAACCTACAAATCGGTGGAATGTTTCTCTTCACGATCTTCCGACGGTGCCCCGAACCAATTCATAACAAATACGTTTCATGCAGCCATGGAGGGCCTATAGCCTTAAATGCGCACCCATTCTCCAGCGATGCAGCGTGGCTCGTCTGTTCTGATTTCGGTTTGCGTATTCAGGCGCCATTCAGCTCCATCAAAGGGCGGAAAGAACGTGTCTGCCTCTTCGACTTCAAGATTGACCTCTGTCAGGCATAACCGATCCGCGATTGGCAACATCGCAGCATATATCCCTGCCCCACCCACGCCATAGATGCGATGATAACCGAGGGTGGTCGCAAGCGTGATTGCCTCGTCCACGGACCCAACGCAATGCTCTGCCGCACACCCTTTGGACGTCACTACGATGTTCAGTCGGTTTTTCAGCGGCGCATGAGGCAGGCTGTCCCACGTGTTGCGTCCCATGATCATCGCCCCGCCCATGGTTTCGCGCATGAAGTACTTCAAATCCTCGGGCAAGTGCCACGGCATGTCGCCATCCTTGCCGATCACGTTTCCACGAGCGCGTGCCGCGATTAACGTAATCATACTGCCACAGCCCCCTTGATCAGCGGGTCAGGATCGTAGCCCGTCAATTCAAAATCTTCGAATTTAAAGTCGAAGATAGATGCCACGTCCCGCTTGATCCGCATGGTTGGTAGCGGTTTAGGCTTGCGCGATAGTTGCAATTCAACCTGGTCCATATGATTTGAGTAGACATGTGCGTCTCCCAACGTGTGGATGAAATCACCTGCTTCGTAACCCGTCACATGTGCCAACATTTGCAAAAGCAATGCATAAGAGGCGATATTGAATGGCACTCCAAGGAACATATCGGCAGAGCGCTGATACAGTTGCAAATGCATCTTTTTGCCGATGATTTTAACTTGCCACATGGTGTGACAAGGCGGCAGAGCCATTTCGCCAATTTCACCCGGGTTCCACGCCGATACGATAAGACGGCGGCTGTCCGGCGTGGCTTTGATGTTGGCTATCAATTCTTCGATTTGATCGACTGAACCGCGTTCGCTGAAGGCCGGAAATGCACGCCACTGCTTGCCATATACGGGCCCAAGGTCACCGTTTTCATCGGCCCACTCATCCCAAATACGCACACCATTTTCCTTCAGATACCGGATATTTGTATCGCCTGTTAGGAACCACAACAACTCGTGAATGATCGACTTTAAATGAACTTTTTTTGTTGTAACCAACGGAAAACCGTCCGAAAGTGGATAGCGCATTTGCATTCCAAAATGTGACGTGGTCCCTGTACCAGTACGGTCGGTCGTGACTTCGCCCAGTTCCAAAATCTCGCGCAATGCGGCGTGGTATTGTTTCATGCTGGTCTCCGGCACGTTGGCCTTTACGCTGATCGCAAAGGTACAGAATCTAACAGTCGTCACCTTATATAGCGCTGCAGGTTTTTTGAACCGCTATATCATGGTCGTTATTTAGTCACGGTTGCGCCTTAGAAACACCTCCCAAAGCCAAGTGATCGTTGGATTTTCCGACAGACAAGCCGATCTAAAGCTTAAAAGGCAATTATTTCGGGACCAAAAGAGGTTCGGCGGTATGAAAAATCCACAAGCGTTTGCGCTTTGGCGCTGGTTGTAGGGGCATGCGGTGGCAGCGGAACTAATACATTCAATGATGACCCTCGATATCTTGGGCTAGGCAATATCGTTCTTGTTGAAGGTACTTTAGCAGACGATGGTTCATTCGCGGGTAAGATCGAAAATGAAGGAAATACTCTGACAATCGGTGACTTTGCTGGGATCATTGGTGGTGATGCCGGTCAGGCTTTGGCTGGTGGAACGCGGTTTGAAACCTTCACCGATGCCTACGAAAATGAAATCGAATACGGTGTATTTGTTTTAGATATTTGCGAAGTAGGTGATACCGGCACAATTTGCACAAACTCGCTACCAGATTAAGCAAGGGGCGACAAAATGTTCCAGCACAAGCTGAGTGCCACACTCACCGCTCTTTGCTTTACTGTGATGCATGCCCCGACAGCGACAGCTCAATCAGATACACTAGAATTTTCGGTCCAGGACGCACGTCAAATAGCGTTGCGGGCCCTCGACGTCGATGAATTCGAGCTGGCCCGCAAACTCGCGATGGGTCTATTGCTAGCGGATGCAACGGATTCACATGCTTATACAATACTGATGCAAGCCCATGCTCAGCTAGGCCATCCCAAATTGGCCAAGGCAGCCGCCCGACTAGCCTATCAATATAGCGATGGAAAAGTTGAGTCCTTTTCTGCTGCACTCAATGCCGGATCGCTCGCTTTTCATAACCAAAAATACAATGCCGCCCAATTTTGGTTGCGCCGCGCTGCAAACCACGAGCCCGATGAAAAAAGCGCAAAAGTGCTTGCAGCTGATTACGCCAAGGTTCGCGCGGCAAATCCTCTTAGCTTTAGCATTAACGTTTCGGCCTCGCCCTCTGACAACCTAAACAACGGGCAAATTCATCAGAAAATCTGGTCAATGGAACCCCGCAACTGGGGTATATCAATGCCTCCAGCAGAGCACTTTCTGGCATTGTGGCGACAACAGACCTGCAATTGCGATACAGGTTGAACCAGAACGCAAACTCTAGAACAGATGCGCGTGCGCGGGTTTATGTAAACACGGTGTCGCTTTCCTCTGAGGCGCGTGCGCTGATGGCTTCGGATCCATTTTCACGTCAATTGAAAAAATCTGATCTTGGCTCCACATATGCAGATATCGGCATCGATCACCGCTTTGCGTTGGGGACAGCAGGCGCGGTTGCTACACTTTCGGCCAAGCTGGGAAATACTTGGTCCGGCCAAAATAAAAACTATACCTTTGGCCAAGTTGGTTTCAGCCCTAGTTTCAGATTAGCGCCAAAAACGCGGTTGTCCTTGGGCACTCTGGTTGAGCAACGGTGGTCTGACATTGCGCCAAAATATGACCTGACGAGATCGCAAGTTTCGGCCACACTGCACCACCGCATAGACAATGGGGATCATCTAAGTTTTGGACTCAGTCTGCAGGACATCTCGAGCGATGAACGTAACATTTCAAATCAATCTGCAGTCGCCAACATTAACTACAGTTTTGCAAAGCCACTTGCATCGATAAAAGTAAGCACCGGATTGTCACTAGGCTATACACACTATGACGGGTATTCCATATCTGGACCCGTTGAAGGTGGTCGAAGCGATATGTCTGTGACCGGGAATGTGACCATGGTCTTCACAAAGCTGGATGTTGCTGGGTTTGTCCCATCGGTTCAAGTTCAAACAAGTCGCAAATCATCCAACATCAGCCGTTTCAACAGCAACGAAATGTCAGTATCTCTGAGCATACAATCAAAATTCTAAGTGATGACTGGTATACTTTGATCCCCGTGCTAACCTGTGTCCAAACAACACAAAGGAAAGCATGATGCCTCTTAAATACCTCCATACAATGATACGCGTTGCCAACCTTGAAAAGACGATCGCCTTTTTTGAACTTCTGGGGATGAAAGAAACGCGCCGGCATGAAAGCGAGGGTGGGCGTTTTTCGTTGATATTCATGGCAGCTCCTGGGAATGAAGACTGCCCAGTCGAGCTTACTTACAATTGGGACGGCGATGACGGGCTTCCATCCGACAGCCGCCATTTTGGCCACCTCGCCTATGCTGTCGATGATATTTATGAAACATGCCAAACCTTGATGGACAACGGGGTCACAATTAATCGCCCCCCGCGCGACGGCTACATGGCGTTCATCCGCACCCCAGACAACGTATCGATTGAATTACTTCAGGCAGGCGAGCGATTGGCCCCAGCAGAGCCATGGGCTAGCATGGAGAACACGGGGCACTGGTGATCTAATTTCAAGCGACGTTAGCCAAAGGGAAACTGATGATGTTACGTTTTGTGCTTGTGACACTCCTAGCCCTTGGTGCTCTGCCCGCGCAGGCAATCGAATGTCGTTTGGCCCTTCTGCTGGCCATGGATGTTTCCAGTTCGGTAGATGAGGCCGAAGATGCTTTGCAGCGCGGCGGTATGGTCGCCGCACTGACCGCACCTGAAGTCACCAGAGCATTCTTTTCCAGCGATTTGCCCGTCGCCTTGGCCGTTTACGAATGGTCTGGCCGTTACAACCAAAAAGTCTTGTTAGATTGGACGTTGATCAACAATCAAAGCGATCTACTTTTCGCAGCTCAAACCCTTGCGGCTAGCGTTCGCAGTCAGACTGAATTCCCCACGGCAATGGGATACGCGTTAGGCTATGGTGCAGGCATGTTCAAACGCGCCCCACCCTGCCTGCGTCAAATTTTGGATATGGCTGGCGATGGAGAGAACAACGAGGGATTTCCACCCTCTTCAGCCTACAAGGCGTTTCCCTTTGATGCAGTTACAGTAAACGGATTGGTTATAAATGCTGCTGACTTTGAGGCCGAAACCAATCTGATCCCTTACTTCCAAAACGAGGTCATTCACGGCCCTGGTGCTTTTACCGAGGTCGCACAAGGGTTCGACGATTACGAACGCGCTATGCGGCGCAAACTAGAGCGCGAACTGGCAATGCAGGCCATCGGTGCACTCTACAAGCATCAAAGAGAGACCTCTATTTCACGTTTTAAATAGCCGGAAAAAATACTATCGACACCCTTGCCGGTGCCACATTGCCTAGATCGATCAATAGATGTAGCGGATTTGATCGGTCCAATATCTCTCGACCCGCTTCAACGATGAGGTAATATTTTCCAAACCTTCATGCCCTAAAACACCACGATTTTGCAATCCATCTGCATGGCGTTCAAACAATTCGGTCACCACTTTGCGAACTTGACGCCCTTGATCCGTCAACTTCACTCGAACCGACCGACGGTCAATTTTGCATCGCTGATGGTGCATATAGCCCATTTCAACAAGATTCTTAAGGTTATAACTGACGTTGCTACCTTGATAATAGCCACGGCTTTTTAGCTCGCCCGCCGTCACCTCCATTTCACCAATGTTGAATAGCAACATGGCTTGCACGGCATTAATTTCTAAAACGCCGACACGTTCAAATTCATCTTTGATGACGTCCAGTAACAATCGCTGCAATCGTTCTACCAACGACAACGCCTCTAAATACCCACCCATAAACCCCTTATCTTGGGGTATGCTCATGGACTGGGTCATAGGGTCTTGAATGCTCATTTATGTCTCCGTCTCAATCTGCTCTCTCACTGCAAACTGAGCCAAATTCACCAACAACCCGTTAAACGCTCAAGATCAGCCCTTAACATCCTGCATTTGAACAGAAATTTCCGCGAGCATCTGTATGAACTTATCCGGCGCAACAACCTGCCCCGTCACCCACTGATACAAATCTTGGTCATTTTCATCGAGCAAATTATCGTACAACGTGATTTTTGCCTCATCCATCATGGCCAAATTTTCAGTCGCATATGCAGAAAGAATAATGTCCATCTCTTTGATCCCGCGACGCATGGAACGCATCGCAAGACGCTTGATACGGTGTTCTGGAAGCTCGGTCATTCACCATTCTCCGACATAACAAGACGCAAACGTTTTTCCAAGCGCGCCATTTGCTCCGCGCGCGCAACCATGTCCGCACGCATCTCACGTAGCTCATTTAAAATTGCGCGCAAATCGGGTGTAACTTCACCAGTGTCTGGCGGAGAGTCCATGCCCTCGCCTTTGCCATTGATCAACCACATCATCGAAACATTTAGCAGGCCTGCCATCATCGACAATCGGTTCGCGCGTGGTTCAGATAAATCATCTTCCCAATTGCGTACTGTGCTGGTGCGCACACCCAATCG
>Ga0206129_10005765_pt1 | contig 12927 bp, 9 predicted proteins | sample Helgoland_Spring_8_FD_148616 | JGI IMG/M metagenome (GOLD analysis project Ga0206129, IMG submission 148616) | Pelagic subsurface seawater microbial communities from Kabeltonne, Helgoland, North Sea - Helgoland_Spring_Bloom_20160502_2 | ecosystem: Environmental > Aquatic > Marine > Epipelagic ...
TAGAAGAATTCGGGTAAATCGGAATAAACAGCCAAAACACTAATAGCACCAGCGTCAGCGCCGCTAATGGTAATAGATAGGTATGTTTTTTTAGAGTGTCTAACATGTTGTGTTTTTCTGCGTTTAATGAATGCCTACTAATCTATCTCGAAGCTTTTATATCATGAGATAAAAATTAACTCCATCTTTACTCTGCCGCCTTATCGGCAAGATCCATTTCTCGCTTCGAAGACCAAAGGTACATGGCAGTAATAACGAATATGCCAATAGAATAGATGATAGTGAATTCCCAAAACCAATCAAGAGCCCAAGCAAAACCTATCCCAAAGCGGTAAACTGGCTCATCGATATAAAGACCTGCCGATCGCTTGACGCGCCACCATAGAGTGTGCTCCCGGGTGTCTAACTGAAGCCGATTTGCCTGATGAACTACCAGTTCCTTGAGCCACAATAAAACATTAAGAATAGATCTCAGGATGATAACAGCCAAAAGAACTCTCAAGGTATAGTCCATCTCTGCCTCAATAATACCCTGATAGTAATAGTGCCCAGCACCGTATGCCAGAACGCATGGGAACAGCATCCCAGATATCATGTCACAAATCTTGTCGAACAGAGACCCAAAGCTACTTTCCTTTCCAGTTGCTCGAGCTAGAGGCCCGTCCGCACAATCAAAGGCATAACCCAACTGTAAACCTATGATACACACAGACCCAGCTAGCCAGGTTCCCTGTTCGAAATAAACAGCCAAAAGACATGTCCCAACAGTGATGCTCACTGATAAAAGTGATAATATGTTAGGTGTCACTCCAACTCTAGATGCCATCAAGGCAATTAGCGCACCCAAGCGATAACTGTAGTTTCTAGTTAGCCATAGTGATTGCATACCACGCATTTGCCAGAAATCATCTAGTTTGAAATTATTATTATTCATCATATTTAGCTGAAAAATTTACACGTTATCTGAACATTACTCATATTGAACCCTGATAAAGTTAAGGCCGAATAACGTAAATACCTAATCATTAAATTTCCAGATCTTTGCTTATCCCTGTTTGTTCAAAAAAGCGAATCATCTCTTCGATGGGCATCAGTATATGTTGCCAGGAATCTACGCCCTTACTTTTAGTCGCTTTTTCACATTGCCTCAGTACATCACGAGCATCCAGCATTAACTTATACGCTTTCTCGGGCTGCCTTTTATACCAATAGTCTCTCCCTTGATCGTAGAGATGTTGGGCGTAGTGCAAACTTAAGTTCGTGTAGACTTGTGTATTACGCCAAGCGTGATGACTCATTGCCTCTTGATAGAGAGTTTCGGCTTCGTGATATCGGGCTGCATCATCTAAAAATTGAGCATAAGAAATCAAAAGGTATATATAAGGCTCCGCCCATTTCGCATCATTGAAACGTGCAAGTTCATTACTTCTATTATATAATGTTTTAGCCTCGAGCATGTGCTCCTCAACCTCACTTAATTGGTCCTTATCAATGAGGTTCAGAGCCCAGTGTTGTTGCATATCCCCCCACTTTTTATGTATACGAAAGCGCGCCTCTCTAGTGTATGCCGTTTTAGACGCCTCGGCATAAAACTCGTCTGCCTTATTCCATTGCTTCTGCTCACTGTAAACCGATGCTACATTGATCTTGGATATCACGTTGTATGGATGCCGCTCTATCGAGGCTAAATAACACTTCTTTGATAGGCCAAGAAAATGCTCTTTGAGTTCAGGGCTCTCGCACTCTCTGGCCTCCATATAATAGAGTGTTCCTAGCCGCTGATACCGCGTCCAATGCGGAGCCCGTTTCAGTGATTCCTTCAAAACAGGAATCCACATATCTCGATCGACTAGCTCGGGCCTCCAAGCCCCGTCTTCCTTGGCTATTTTGTTTTTGATTAATGGCAACCCCGCCCATAACTGTTGGCCTCCTAAACCGATAGCACCTAACCCAAGAATTGATAGCGTAAGCGCTATAAGGCGGCACATGCTACTTTGTTTTATTTCATCGGCTAATGTATTGCTAGAATCCGTGTTATTCCATGAAGGCAAAGGCAAAATCCACACGGCACAACAAATCATCAAAAGTAAATTTGGCATTAGACGGGTTGGGAAATCAAAACAAATATGTACAGCCATAGCAACTATTCCGCAACTACCTGCAATGGCCAATGCCATTGCATTTGATCCGCGCCGCAAACCATTTTCTCCAACTTTTTCAGATAGCCGGCTAACTTGCCTTAGTCCCAAAACAAGATGAGCAAGCAATAATGTCGTTATTAACAAGAACCCGACAAACCCATAATCCGTTAACAGCTGTAGATATTCATTATGCACAAACTCAGGGCTTTTTTCCCCAGAACCCAATCCACTCCAATATGTATTACATAGATAGGAAAAGCTGCGACTACCTGCACCGATCCATGGATAATCAACCCATTGATCTCCAGCCATAGCCCATAAAGGCACGCGGATGCCAGAGTCAAACATCGTTGGTAAGCTTTTTACCCCCCTCTCGCTAAATACCCAGAATCCCCCGAGCGTAGCAGCAGCCAGTATTAACATTCCGAACGCAAACCCTGCACGTGTCACCCAACTTTGCACTTTAGCTGCCTGCTGCTTAAAGGAAACTGTAAGCAGCAGAGTAAATACAATAAGGGCTGGGCCCAAACTGAGTACCGCCGATCTTGATTGTGCCCCTATAGCTAAGCCCAACGCGGCTATGCCAAGTAAAAAAACTGCACCTCTTACCGAAAAAGTAAGCCTACCCCAAACACCAAGACTCATACACAACAATCCTGCAATCACTGCAAAATTTGCAAAACTTCCGTAATAGCCATACATGCCTGTAACCTGCTTAGGACTGGACCTTGAGGAACCCTCAAAATACCGAGCCAAAGAATAGCCTTCAACGCCATTAAACTGGAACAAACAATACAAGACATGAAGGGCCAATAACAAGATGACGGTTATGGCAAGCCCTAGCCGTATTTTAATTCCATATTCACCCGTCAGGGCATATCCCGCGATAAGATATAGGCTACAAGCCGGAATAATGAGCATTAAATCTTCAATTCCCAAATCCCTTACTGGGGACAAATAGGCACGTGTAATAAAGTAAACTATTGAACTCAGAATCAGTATAATTAGCCAAGGCCTTATACCTGAGATTTTTCCAGTTTTCATGACCAGCGACTTACCAAGTTTAAGCGTGAAAATCGCGGCACATAACGACGCAATACCAAGAGCTATGACAGTTGGCGCCTGCAAGGGCATGTTGAGCGTAGTGCCAAGCAACGCAGCTAACAAAAGACTACCACAGGTGAAAAATAGAATGGTGTGACTCATACTTTAAGAGGTCAGGGATAGTTTAGAACTGGCATACATTATTCGCTGTTCGCTAGTAGTTCCGTTACAACAAGGTTCCCAACAGCATCCCAATCATCTAGCTCTACGAATGGAGGCTGATTAGTCTCTAGTGCATGGTTGAGACACGATGCGAACGATTCATAATGTTTATTTGAGAATAAGAACTCCGCTGGGATATTTTCTCTATGCGGAGGAATATCCGATACAACTGGAATGACCCCATTTCTAACGGCCTCACACGGCGGCATTCCAAAGCCTTCATAAGCTGAAAAATAAACCATAATTTTTACCTTCCCCCATAAACTATTCATCTCAGATTGAGACAATCGCGACATTACTTCCCAGCCTTGTCCCTCGGAACACTCAATCTCAACTGGCATACGCCCCACACAGAATATCTTGATTGGGTTCCCCGTCTCCAATTTCCAGCGGCTTAACCACTGAATAGCCTGCTCACTCAACTTATGAGGGTGCGCCGATATAAATATTAATAGGCCGCTACGAGCCTCAGTAATGATCACGGACTTATCAATCGGCTCAAATCCTATACCTACCCGTGAAGTAGGCAGTTTTCTTCCTGAGGAAAGCACTTGGTCCATCGTAAATTGGCTATTTGTCACGACCAGATCTGCACACTGAACTGACTTTTTGTAACTCCATTTAAAATAATATTTTTCAAAAAGTGCGGATTTATTCCACCCCATGTCGGCGTAGAATTTGAAAATATTATCGTGAATGTATGTACATACCTTTGTATCAAATCTCAGTAATAATGGGACAAATCCCTTCGGCAAAATCAACCAATCAACTTTATGTTTTTTAACCGCATGCCTGATGCCCCACTGATCCCATAAAATGCGACTTAATCCTCTTGGGGTTGGTTCGTTAATTCCAATCACCTCAACGTTAGGATGATCTTTCAGTGCGCCAAGTTGATCGGCAAGCGATCTGTTCGCCAGGACAATCAACTTTTCAATATTAGCGTTATTTACTAAAGCATAAGTTAACCCGATGGATACATTAAAAATACCAATCGATTTGGTATGATCGAAATCTTGATCACGTAAACTTATACAAAGTTTCATTGGCTTTTTGTAGTGATAAGACACTGTTCCAAAACAGTAATACAAAGGGCAATTTGCAGTAATTAGATGATTACCTTTAGCCCTAAACAAGTTCGGAATATAGCAAAGCCATATGCTCCAAAAATTGCTTTTCATTATAAGCGCTGCTTATTCTTTGACTCGCAGCAATACCCAGCTCCAGTAATGCCTCACGATCTTTATCAATAGAACAAAGAATATTACATATATTTTCGGCCATCTCATCCGGGCTGGCAATGGGAACTTTGTATCCACATTTCTCAGTCACAAATTCAGCAGGACCACACCAATCGGCTACAATAGGCATACAACCGGCCAACATCGCTTCCATAATAGACAGCCCTGCACCATCTCTCAAAGATGGCAGTAAACACACATCAAAAGTTGCCAAAGCAGCTGCATAGTCCGAAGCATCGAATCTCTCACCTAAAATAACCCTATCTTCAAGACCTAGTTTTTTGCTCAACTTCTTGAGGTATCCAAGTTCTGGTCCACTACTCGTCACATGGTATTCAATACGGATGCCGCGTTGTTTCGCCATGTGAATCGCTTGCAGTGCAATAGCCACGCCCTTTCTCCCCTCAAGCATTCCTGCCCCAAAAGCACGCAATGGCCTACTGGTGACCTTAAACTTCCGTTCATTAGCCAGCATTTGTATTCGCCAGTCTGGGAAAAAGAAATTGTGACATAACTCTATGCCTTCACGCTTACCACGCAGTGGCGTGAGAAATTCTATTGCCTGATTATGAGGTACGGGAATGTAGCGTGCATTCCTTGCACAATCTAATACATCTTTGTTACGTTTTGCTAGAAAAGTTTGTGTAGCTCTGATCAACTCAAAAAGTTTGGTGGGCCAACTTAGACTCGAAACACATTCTAGTGGAAAAGGTTCTGTGCCGCTGATTGGACCCCATATAAAAGGTATATTCAATTGCCACAGTGGAGATGATACCCGCCAGGTAGTGTATGTTACCAGCTGAGCAACATCGAACCGCACTTCTTTATGCCACTGTTCTGCAACATTGAGAGATGACTTAGCAAACTGATGATATTCTCGCCAAGTTGCCAATCGGAACAACAACATGTTTTTCGGCCAAGGCTTGGCTCTTCCGATATATTTAAAATGTAATGATTCGGGCACGAGTCCGTTACGCCTGGCTTTGTCAATCGATTCACGAAATCGAGTATCTGTTAACACATAGCATTCATACTTTTTTGCCAAGGCGCTAACTACATACCAACCATAAATTCCTTCAGATCCGCCATAAGGATCACATGCATGTGATGATAAAAGTAGTTTCATGTAATTTATTATTTTGCGCGGCTTTAAAGTAGATTTATAGAAAATCGAGCGAGAAGAATCTGTTAGCTTAGCTCTTTTTCTGTGATTTTTACACTACTCCAACTTCCGTAATATCTGGCAACCATGTAGCCTAAACACACCCAATGAGTAATGGCTCCATAAGGAACTTCATAGGTAGCTTGTAGTAGCGCATTTACCATTCCAGCTATAACTACAGCAAAGCATATCAAATCTGCGTCTGAGCGACTTTTGCTGGTAAAATAACGACTACAAAATTTTAGGCAAAATATACCCATGGCAGTGAAGAGAAGTATGAAAAACAACAAGCCTATTATTCCGAGCCGTCCAACAATGGTAAATATAATACAGTGAGGGTAGCGTACTATACTTCCAAGACGATCTCCTAGAAATGCTGATGATATATCTGAGCCAAAACCTAAACCCCAAAAAGGGGCATTCTGCATAACATCATCCCAAATTGTCATCCACCAGTCCCATCTCCATTTTGAAGTTCCTTGCAAACCAACAAACTCGCCATCACTCATCCCTAACTGGGCACTCGTTTCACTACCCGTAAGAAGCTCTAATGCTCTGTCTGCATTGAGAAAAATCATAACACAAACACCTAGTAGCATAAGCGCAGTAAAAGCTAATACTGGTGGAAGAAGGCCTTTGATGCGACCGGGATACAAAGTAAGCGCGCATACGGTAATCAATGCCAAGTGCCCCGCAGTCTTCGTAGGTATAAACATTACAATAACACATCCACAAATAGCAAAGTATAGTATTTGTTTCGTCTCAATAGCTTTTACAATTAAGTAAATCACTGCAGCTGCATTCAAAGGAATCATTGCATCATCATGTGGAATAAATCCCGGAAAGTTTAGAGATATAGTGAGAGAAATGACCTTACTCACGATAGCAAATACCATTGCTATTTTTATAACACGCTCGAAAGTATGCCTGATTATACCATCTTGAAACAAACTGTAAGCAACAATAAAGTATAGCGCGTAATATACCGTGGCACTATCCCTTATAGCTAGCATTCTATATTGATTATAATCAACAATCAGATGCGTACCTGCATAAATTAAATACAACCAAATGAGCTTATGTATCGACGATCGAAACACTCCTGCCGTGTGCAACCTTTTCAGTAAACCACACATGCAAATAGCAAGACAGATTTCACTTATATATATTGGTTCCATTGGGCTCACATACGCAAAACCCTTCCCCCCCAAAGCGTAACCTAGAATAATAATGTATAACAATTTCGCATCGATGGGAATGCTACGCCATAAAGCCAAAAGTAGAATAACAAAAAATCCGACACCCAAAAGAACATCTCTTGTCTGAGCTCTAAAGCTCAGTAGAGATGATATTGCCCACATAGACAACAGCATCAAGAAAGCTAATAGGGCTATTCGTATGATTTTATTATTTTGCATTACGCAGGTTCAATGTGTTTAAAAAATATCTGTTAGTTCGGAAGCTGAAAACATGTCGATATCTGCATGTGTGTAAATCAACAGGGAAAACACGGCTATTGAAAATCCTCAGTTTATAGCTTTAAAACCTGATCGTAGGCACTGTAAATTCCATCCAAGGTAGACCTCCAACTGAATTCTTTTGCACGTTCCAACCCCCTTTTTTTTATGTGCTCAGATACCTCTTTATCCACTACCTGGACAAGCCTATCTGCCAATTCCTCTGGCTTGTAAGGATCAAAATAGAGGGGTGCATCCCCAGCTACCTCAGGCAAGGAACTGCTATCTGATGATATCACCGGCACACCCCTAGCCATTGCCTCGAGAACTGGCAGACCAAAACCTTCATATAGCGAGGGAACAACGATGACATCAACACTATCATAAAAATCCTCGAGCTCATCATCATCTAGGCGACCAAGTTCTATGAAGTGATCTACACCTACCGCATTTACAAAACGTTCATGTAGTGTAGGATCCACTAAAGGTCCTGCCCGCACCATGGTAACAGGATCACCTAGTTCAGCGATTGCATACTTTAACGCGTCAGGCAAAATTGCCAAATTTTTTCTTTGCTGAGTGCTTCCTAGGCAGCCAATTCTGAGCATAGCCGGCACTCGATTGACGATCCGATTAACTCGGGTATGTTTTATAATGTTTGGCGGTAGTGCTACACCATTTGGCACCACGACCATTTTATCAAATGAAATACCCAACAAATCATTAACTTCGTTCGCTGTATACTTAGATACACAAATAATCAGGTCCGCTTCTCGTAAATACGAAACCCTTTTACTAAAGCGCTTCAGTTGAACATCACGTAATTCCCCTCTGTATCGTAATGGAATGAGATCATGAACAGTGACTACTTTCGCCATACTATCTGGCATATATTTTATTAAGTCTGCCCAATCATGGTCAAGTATGTGGCCTAACGCAGCATTTTCAGCAGCCTTTACGCGCAGTGGGTAAACTAACTTTCTTGATACCCCCACCTTCATTGTTGATCGGCCGCCAGCCCAATCAGTTGCAGGTAGTTTGATCAAAGATTTACACGCATAAGGATCAACATCAGCTATTTCATTATACAGTAAACGCCAGTATTTTGCCATTGAAACACTTCTGCAAGTCGGGTGCGTAGGATACCAGTTGACCTTGACTTTAGCCATTCTTGTTAGAGGTTTTTGGATTCATGTAAGATCTCTTAATTATGTGAACACGTATTATGCGAATAGGGACACGTTTTCTACGAAGCTTCAAGATGCTCGTTTGCCTTTACCACCTTAACAATCCAATCAACATCAATTGGAGCCCCTGTAAGCGAGTTAGTTATAAGTGAATAGTGACTTGCGCCAATATGCAGAGCTAGCATTTCTGCGGTTGGCAAAATTCTATCAACAGGAAATATCTCAAATACTCTGCATTCTGGTTTAATCCAAAGAAGGTTAACTAGAGCAGCTCCGTGGCATCCTGCGATGTGCGTGGCATTGTTGAAAAGTGAAATTTGATCATTTAACGAGTAATCAGAACATTCAATAATTTCCCAGCCTATATCTCGGAATTTATGTGCTAAATCTCTCTCATTGATAGGGCTTCTTCTTCCTCCTTCACGTGTAAGATAAAATTTCTTAGGTAAAGCCTTTTGAGGAGTGACGATTTTCTTTAAAAATGTAGCGCGCAGATAATCTAAGCTATCGGGATCATATGTAGACAGCGAGGCGTGTGGAGAAATAAATTTAAACTCATCTACAACAACATGATCACCTGTGATAAAAATACATTTATCGAGCAGCCCAAGCATCTCAAGGGTCTGTTTTTCGTAACTTGCTAACGGATCATTAACTAAAATATGATAATCATCTGTATAGGCTCTTAGTCTCGGAACAACATCAATCAGCCAGTGAAAATAATTTTTCCAGTGTGTCCAATTGGCACACAGGGAAATGCACTTCTTGTGAATCCTGACAGGCTCGGTATTTTTAAGAATGCGTGTTTCTAAAGTCGTAATAGTAAGATCATTCAGTCTACAGAAGTTAACAGCTTCTTCAGCAAGATAGCCAGATTCATCAATCGGCACTAAAGACGGCCCGACAAGTCTTACGTGATACATTAACTTAGTGAAAAAAACATGCCCACTCTTAGGCAATCGGCCATGATTGGCATAACCACCTACACCACAATCTTCAATAACAGGGTCATTTTCGATGATGTTAATAATCTCGCAGGTATCATCAAAAATTGGTTTTCTTCCGCAAGCTATCCTCTTTCTAATGATATTAAAAGGCACCAGGCATAGAAGCCTCACCGCGAATTTCCTTAACCATAGCTCAGCCCGATGGCGAAGATTACTGTTATATTTTACAAGGCTCCTTCTTTTAGCTAAGGCTCCTTGCTGCAATAAAACATTAGAAACACTTTTCATTGAATCAATCTGCTATTTGAAAATTTCACTTTAAAATAACTCCTGAAAATGACGTAAGCGCAATGAGCGCATGTAAGCCCCATCTCATTATGCCCTTCAACTTCGCTACGTCATAAAATGCTACCGTATTTACAGTTCCCACGATATATTTCAGCCACTCACGTTTACCCTTCGAAGCCGAATTCGCGAATAAAATATGATTATAATAGTAAGCGTAGAAGAATTTAACATACTGCATAACACTCCTACTGGATCTTGATTCACAACCCCCTGTGACATCCCCCAGATGCACCAGACCACACTTCGGTTCGAAGTATACTTTTTTCTTAGTGTTGTGCAGCCGCATAAAAACTTCGCTTTCCTCACGAACTCCGCCTCCACCGCCCTTAAATCTCACATTGAAACCACCCAAATTGTTTAAGACACTGCCTCTAAAGGCCATGTTACAGCCTATTCCTCCTACGGCATATCCTCCATTCGGCAGTTCTGAAATCGTCGGCAACCTAATCATTTTGCTAAGCCTATCATGATAGTCCCGAGCGCTTACTTCGTGCTGTCTATCATCATATACTGGGCCGACTACAGCATCAATCTCTGGATGTCTTCTAAAAGCATCGACATAGTTTTTGATAAATAAAGAGTCAACTAGCACATCATCATCGACATAAATGATAATGTTTGAATTGGCATTCTGAAGTCCTGTATTTCTTGCTCTAGTGAGACTCGGCACTCTGCTTTTTATCCATATAATATTACTTTTTTCGCTAACACGTTTCAGCTCTTCTTCAAAATGCTGCGAAACTTTTGTATTCTGATCTACAACGATCAACTCAAACTCGACTTGCTGGGAACTTTGAAGAGAATCAATTGTATCGAACAAAACCTGCTCCCTCCCATACGTTGCTATTATAACTGAACAATCAGGCATTTTGTTTAATGAATTATGATAAGAGTAGCTGAAACTTTGCTGCACAACAATTTTTTTTGCACAGTCTCAGTAGTATAAACATAAACAATGTCAAAAGTCTCAAGAATGCTTTTGTCTTGAAAATAGCCCGCAGGTAGCCTTCGCTATGTGGATAAAAGAGTGGCTCTAAAACCATCTAAATGGGTTTACGGACAGATTTTTTTCTATAACTGAATAACTTTAATAATAAGCTAGGCAGACAGAAAATCTACAGCTTGATAGTTGATTGGCTTTGAGCCTCATCTAGGCGGCCTGTCTCAATGCGTATTTTGAGTTTTTAATCTTCAACATACACTTTTTTCTAACAAGTGTTGCCCTGAGGTGAAACTTGCGCCTTGTACTAAAAAATTTATACTCCAGCGCTCAGCCGTATCCTGTCAGCTAAGTTAAGCCACAGTTGGAGTCTTTTTTCTCTTCCACTTCCAGTATTGAGAAAATGTCAGTTTATTAGCAACCTTTCTTGCTCTTATGCCCTCGAAATAGTCTTTAATAAAAAGACCTACCTGATTTATTTTTCTGCCCTTCAAAAATGAATACAGCTCAATAATGTTAGGAAGTATTCCTAGGTAAGTTCCATTGATCCAGCCAAGGTTGCGGGACATGCGAGCATTGTATCCCACTACGCGGTTGATGTCTGACTTACGATGTTTAACAATGTAATGGTTAACATGTATAATGTTTAGTGATTCCCTTGCTAACTTAAATGCGTATTCGCACTCTTCATGTCCATAAAACAAGTCTCCACTGTAGCCTCCCAATTTTTTGAATATAGCCACCTTATAAATGTGTCCACAGCCAACGTAGTAGCGCGCGATAAAGTTCGGCATGGAAGGGTCTAGATATTCAGATGCATCATTATATAAGTTTAACGCAACAACAGCTACATCTTCATTGGTTTCCAGTAGATCTAGTACATCATCTATTTCACCACGTTCGGGAGCAGAATCGTCATCTAATGACATGAGATACTTTGTCTTACATCGTTCTGTTAATTCATTCCTTCTCGCTACAAGCCCTTGGCTTTTTTCATAACGATGTATATTCAAATCGAGATCAAAATCCGCTGCTTCGATGAATTGTCCACCACCTCCATCATCAATTAGTATAATAGGGCAGGATTTCAGCTCGGATGCTTCTATCAGGCGCAGAGTTTCAACCAACTCGTCTACACGCCCTTTAGTGGTAATGCCTAGAGTTAATAAATTGCCTGCAATATTTTTCATGATTTTTTGATTGTTATGAATACTTAAGAGCCATCGCTTCCAGCATTAAAAAATAAAGAAGCTTATTTTATGTGCTCGCTTAAGCTACTCCTTAGATACGGTTAGATTATCAAATCTAAATTATGGTGTTTCTAATGTATCGATGCCGCAGAGCAGATGTCGAGATAGCGGTATTTTTTTAGTCCATTTCACAATTATGTGAGAATTATCGAGACGTAAGCATAAGCTCCGTAAGCACCAAAAAGTGATAAATACTGTGATACTAAGTCCTACCACAGCACCCCAAATCAATGGTAGTTGTATGCAAATTAATAGTAACAAAACAACCACTATAACGCATTTGATCATCATTGCCTTGAGCCCATGAGACCAATTAAACCCTATTAATCGCTTTGCACAAATGTATGTCGTCAAAACATGTACAAGGCTGTTAGCTAATTCAGCAAAGGCTATCCCCTTCAGGCCAAAAACCTTTAAGCCAACGACTATCAGAAGCATACGGAATACTTGATGGGAACATTCTACCCAGGCTATAATCTTTGGCCTGTTTTTGGCTGTTGCTACAAACGATAAAGGCCAAGAAATTACTCGGCAAACGCACCCCACAAGGCACCACCGCATCAACTCCACTGCACCCATAAATGCGTCAGAATAGAAAATTTCTATAACCCAAGGAGCTAATACTATGAGCCCACACAAGCCTGGTAAGGCCAAAGTAAGGCCCATTTCACTCTGCTGATTAACAAGATTGCGCATCTTGCCATGATCATGAGCAATCGAGGTTAATTTAGGATAAAAGTCTGCCCCCATTGCTCTCGTAATCATGTCCACAAACATGAGTGAGAGATTATATGCAGCGTAAAAGATGCCAACTGCAGCAAGGTCTATTTCGTGAACAATAAGAATGCGCGTTACGTAACCGCATACAAAGTGCAAGGACCCAGTCGACACCAATACCAACCCTAGTACGAGCATTGCTTTTGCAGACAAGTATGTTTCCACCCACGTCATCTGCACTTTGATTAATTTTACTTTTCTTGAATACCAG
>Ga0206129_10005771_pt1 | contig 12921 bp, 9 predicted proteins | sample Helgoland_Spring_8_FD_148616 | JGI IMG/M metagenome (GOLD analysis project Ga0206129, IMG submission 148616) | Pelagic subsurface seawater microbial communities from Kabeltonne, Helgoland, North Sea - Helgoland_Spring_Bloom_20160502_2 | ecosystem: Environmental > Aquatic > Marine > Epipelagic ...
CGCCAGTCACATTGCCAACATATTTATTAAACAATTATATCGCCATGGTACTACCACGGGTATGGTGTATTCGTCGGTGCATAAACAAGCAGCCGATGCACTTTTTCAAGAAGCAGCGAGTCACAACATGTTACTCATTGCTGGTAAAGTTTGTATGGACAGACACTGCCCAGATTGGCTACAAGACACGCCACAAAGCGCCCAACTAGACAGCGCCGCACTCATCGAAAAATGGCATAATAATGGGCGGCTCAAATATGCCATCACACCGCGTTTTGCGCCTACCAGTAGTGCTGAACAATTACACGCTTTGGGAGAATTAGCACAGCAATACCCTGATGTATTTATACAAACTCACCTGTCTGAGAATCATAAAGAAATTGCTTGGGTAAAAGGCTTATTCCCTGAGCGTAAAAATTATCTAGATGTTTACGATCATTATGGTTTACTCAGAAAAGGCGCAGTGTTTGGTCACGGTATCCATTTAGAACAAGCTGAATGGCAACGCTTACAAGAAACCCAGGCAAGTATTGCATTTTGCCCCACTTCAAACCTATTTTTAGGCAGCGGTCTATTCGATTTAGCCAAGGCCGAACAACAAAATGTGCCTGTAATGCTAGCAACCGATGTAGGCGGCGGTACTAGTTTTAGTATGTTAAAAACCATGGGCGAAGCTTACAAAATTTGCCAACTTAAAGGTAATCAGATGGATCCTATGCATGGCTTGTATCTTATGACTCAAGGCGCTGCAGTGGGATTAGGACTAGAAAATGATATTGGTAACCTTAATCCCGGCACAGATGCAGACTTTGTTATCCTTGACCCAGAATTTGACGAACTCAGTGCGTTACGCTTTGAAAATCACCGCACACCTCAAGATATTATTTTTGCACTTAGCATGTTAGCTGATGATAGAGCCATAATAGCCACTTATGTAGCAGGCAAAGTTGTCTACCAAGCCGATAAACAAGTATTAAAAGGAGCACATTAATGTTGCTTGATTGGATTTCATTATTTCTTCGCTGGTTTCACGTTGTCGCTGGTGTGGCATGGATAGGCGCATCGTTTTATTTTATATGGCTAGATAATAATTTACGCACTCCACCTGACTGGAAAAAACAAAAAGGTATCAAGGGTGATTTGTGGGCGGTGCATGGCGGCGGCTTTTATGAAGTATCTAAATACGAATATGGCCCAGAAGTCATACCAGAAAAACTTCACTGGTTTAAATGGGAAGCATACACCACATGGATCAGTGGTTTTCTGTTACTCAGTTTAGTGTATTACCACGGTGCTGCGATTTATTTGATTGATAGTAATGTTATGGATTTAACCCCTACCCAAGCAATAAGTAGAGGTTTAGCCCTGATTTTTGGCGGGTTATTTATTTATGAAGCCGCCTGTCGTAGCCCGCTGTCAAAATACCCAAAAGTCTTCGGCATCATGTTTTTAGTGATGCTAGCGGCAGCCAGTTACTTGGCCACTCATTGGTTCAGTGGACGGGGCGCTTTCATTCATGTAGGTGCGTTAATCGGTACCATCATGGCCGGTAATGTATTCTTTAAAATTATGCCTGCTCAAAGATTAATGGTTGACGCAGTGGCCAATAAAACAGAGATTGATCCTAGTTGGGGACTGGGTGCCAAATTACGTTCGGTGCATAACAACTACCTTACCCTACCCTTGTTATTTATTATGATCAGCAACCATTACCCTATGACTTACCAACATCATAATGCTTGGTTGGTATTGATGGCAATTGGATTAGTTTCAGCTTGGATACGTCATTATTTTAACCTAAAACATATTGGTATTTCTCGCCCCTCTATTTTGGTCACAGGCGCGATTGGTATGGTAATTATTGCTGGCTGGGTATCCATGCCTGTTACAGTTAAAGAAGACATGTTAACAACAGAACAAGCACCTGCCATTGAACTCAATGCCCAGCAACAACAAGTATTCGATGTTATACAAACCCACTGTGCCAATTGTCATGCAGCTAAACCAACAGATGAAATTTTTGTGGTTGCACCTGTAGGATTAATGTTCGATACATGGCAGCAAATAGAGCAACGTGCGGCGGTTATTCATAATCGAGCCGTTGTAACTAGAGACATGCCCATGATGAATAAAACGGGGATGACTGAAGCAGATAGGCAAATTATAGGAAACTGGTTTAAGGGTTTATCGTCTGATTAAGAGATCGCCAAAACAATGATTTTTTTGGGATACACATCTCACCGTCAAGTGTTGCAACAGTGATGTGTAGCTTGTTATCCAGTATGACCTGCCCAGCACTGAAATGGTGTGAGTAACATCTGCCTTGTGCAGATGTTACTACGCAGGGTTTTCCTGCAATATCGGCATAAGTGCCTAAACTGCTAAAGGCACGTAATGTAGTTAATAATTGAGCCGTGGTTTGCTGCCAATCAAGAGTTTGTTCGTCCACTGTAATGGAAGGCCAGTGACTACCCTGACCTTGTGCTTGGCTATTTTGATAGTAATCATCAATATTTGATAACAAGGTGAATAATAAGCCAGGTGTTTGCTGGAAGACTTTACAGCTCAAACTATCAAATGTTTCATCTTCATCTAACGTAAATGGTTTTTGCAGCAGAACATCACCAGCATCGAATTCATTAATAAGTTTGTGTAACGTGATCCCAGCGTAAATTGATTGTTTTAAAATTAAGTGAGGCAAAGGTGTCATGCCTCGCCCCTGTGGCAAAATGGTGGGATGCACATTGATAGCGTATTTTAGAGTAGATGGAACGGGTATCTTCCAAGGGTATTCAGCACTGAAAAACAGCTCGACTCCCTGCTCAATTAAGGTTTGCATCGCGTCTAATGTCGGCCTACCAAAACAAAGCTGGATATTATTTTTTTGTGCGAAGTGAATAACCTGGTCTGAAAACGAACTACTTTCCCCTGTATAAATGACAGTAAATTCATGTCCCAGATGCTGAAACACCTCAAGACATGAAGATAATGGATCATAACCAAAATATGCAATTTTCATAATAAAAAATGTATCTCAAAATCTGAAACCTCTAGATTAGACACTAAGACTACCAGCCAATCCACTTCTAGGCACTAGACCTTATCTTTAAATAACTCACTAATGTTAAATAATTGATATATATGATGTTAATTATCTGTTTTAATTGCACAAACCCAATTAGGTTAAGCTTTATGTTCGGTATTTTTAAACCCGCTCCGCACCTTCCATCAAAACCACAAGACCAAGTCGACAATGATTATAAAAAACTGCGGTGGCAGGTTTTTATCGGCATTTTTGTCGGTTATGCGGGTTATTACTTAGTACGTAAAAATTTCTCATTAGCCATGCCTTTTTTAATTGAAGAGCAAGGTTTTAGCAAAGGTGAGTTAGGTATAGCCCTATCAGCGGTTTCTATTGCCTATGGCTTAAGTAAGTTTTTAATGGGTAGCGTATCAGACCGAAGCAACCCGCGTTTTTTTCTGATGACCGGACTGCTTATATCTTCAGGCGTGATGTTTATATTTGGCTTTACCTCTTGGGCAACCCAAAGTATCGGTTCCATTTTTATCTTATTGTTTTTAAATGGCTGGGCGCAAGGCATGGGCTGGCCTGCTTGTGGCCGTACTATGGTGCATTGGTTCTCAGGTAATGAACGGGGTAAAACGGTTTCTTTTTGGAATATTGCTCACAACGTGGGTGGCGGTTTAATCGGACCTCTTTCTATATTAGGTATGGCTTGGTTTAATGAATGGCACAGCATTTTTTATGTACCCGCCTTTGCCGCGTCTTTAATAGCAGTATTTATCTTTTTTACTCTGCGCGATACGCCACAATCATGTGGATTGCCTCCCATAGAGGCATACCGCAACGATTATCCCAAAGATTACGATGCATCACACGAGCAAGAGTTTAGCGCTAAAGAAATATTCTTAAAATATGTACTTAATAATAAATTACTGTGGTTTATCGCTGCGGCTAATGCTTTTGTTTATCTTATCCGATACGGCGTTTTAGATTGGGCACCTACCTACTTATATGAGGTAAAAGATTTTTCTTTTAACAAAAGCTCATGGGCGTATTTTCTATATGAATGGGCTGGTATTCCGGGGACCTTATTATGTGGTTACATCAGTGATGCTTGGTTTAAGGGCCGTCGCGCGCCGCCTGCAATATTATATATGGTGTTGGTGTTGGTAGCTGTTCTTGTCTATTGGTTTAATCCACCGGGTAACCCTAGTGTAGATATTATTGCGCTGATGGCGATTGGCTTTTTAATCTATGGTCCCGTGATGTTGATTGGCCTGTTTGCTTTAGAATTAGTCCCTAAAAAAGCTGCTGGCACCGCTGCAGGGTTAACCGGCTTATTTGGGTATTTAGGGGGAGCAGTAGTGGCCAACATTGTTCTAGGTTACACCGTTGACCACTTTGGCTGGGACGGTGGTTTTATACTCTTAGTAGGGGGTTGTATTTGTGCCATCATATTGATTGCTATGACCTTAAAACACGAAGTTGCACATGAGAGTAATCAAGCTCCTCAATAAAATTAGCTACAACGAGCTTTAAAAACAAGACACATTATAATGATTCCAATTGGGTGAAGTACTACACAATTATCCCAATTGGAAAGTCCGTCTTAAACGAATAGGCTCAATAAGCTACTCACTCTTAGATTTAAGCTCTCTTACCCATACATTACGAAAGCTCACTTGGTTGCCGTGATCTTGAAGTTGCAGTGGAGCGCACTCGTGAGCTTTATAGCTAGGAGCTCCTATCCATTCAGTTTTGCCTTGAATTTCAACGTGATTTTGCACCAGTACCCCATTATGCAAAACAGTAACATAAGCAGGTTCACTCAAAGCTTTACCGTTAAAACGCGGGCCCGTATAAATAATATCGTAATACTGCCATTGACCAGCAGGACGCATAACATTTGCCAACGGTATACTCTGTTTATAGACACTAGCTGCCTGACCATTGGCATAGGTCGGGTTATTGTATGAATCTAACACTTGGATTTCATAACGCTGTTGCAGAAAAATCCCGCTATTATTACGTTGCTGACCTTGAAGCCCCTCTACATCAGTAGGCGTTTTCCATTCCATGTGTAATTGTATATCGCAGAAACTTTGTTTGGTCTTAATATCACCACTACCAGGTTTCACCATAAAACTACCGTTTTGCACAAACCAGGGGGCTTCACCACCTTTTAAAGCCAGCCAACCGCTTAGATCCTTACCATTAAATAGTATTATCGCATCTGAAGGGGGTTGTCCATCAGGAGCGGATACTACCATTGGAACAGGCTCCCAAATCTCACTTTTTTGAGCCATCTTTTCCCGCAGCGTCTGTTCTTCTTGCGCAATACTGTAGCCGCTGATGATGGTCGTCATGCATATAAATAGAATTCCGAGGCTTGTATTTTTCATCAACTTTATCAATTTAGTTCCTCTATAATGCGAAATTTAAATTATTTTTCTAGCTTTTTTTCACTCTATTAAAACTAAAGATTTATGTAGCCCAAGCCTTGTCTCCTTTCTTATAAGGCAGGTCGCCGTCGTAAGAGCCAGGTATCGCCTCATACCTGAGTACCTTAGTTGCGCCTACTTCCGAGGAGAAAAAGCTAAATAAAACTAATTGTTTAATTATCGTAAAGTAGTGAGGCAGCACTAATTCTTTTTCGTTAGACGAGCTATTGGCAAATACTGTTTTTTTATTTTGCATATCGGCCTCTTCATCTATCGATGAGAGCAAAGCTGTGCGTTGTTCATGGGTCAACAATAAGAAATCTTTAGCATAACGCGTCTTAGCCTTTGACTTTAAAGACTCAATGCCACTTTTGACTGCTTTTTGCTGGACTGGTGAATAACAGTCAGCCAGCAATATGGACATTATACTGCCCACATTGGCATCTTTTGCTCCAGGCGAATCAGTGCGGGGAATAATGATCTCACCCACTTCATTAAAAAACGCCACTTCGTCATTGGAATAACCGCTGTCTTTACTATCTTGTATCGGCATGACCGTGTAAGCCAACACATTGGAGCCTACAAATGCAGTACCTGTTGCGGCGGCAATCATTGATAGCAGATCTCGTCTTTTCATAATTAAAGATTACCTTTTTTTAGCTCATCTACCGCAAAATTTGCTGCTCTGGCGGTTAGAGCCATATAGGTTAAAGAGGGATTAACACAAGAAGCAGACGTCATACAAGCGCCATCGGTTACAAATACGTTAAGCGCATCCCAAACCTGATTGTATCGATTAAGTACCGAGGTTTTGGGGTCTCGGCCCATGCGCGCCGTACCCATTTCGTGAATACCCATTCCAGGGTAGTACTCGTTTTCAAACCCTTGTACATTACTCAGGCCAGCAGCTTCAAACATATCCATAGCATCCTGCTGCATATCTTTTCGCATACGCAGTTCGTTATCTCGAATAGTAACGTCCATGGCCAGTACGGGCAGTCCCCATTTATCAGTCTCTTTAGGATCTAAGTAAATACGATTGCTATGTTCAGGTAACATTTCACCAAAAGCAGTCATACCGATTTGCCAAGGACCAGGTTCGCTCATCGCATTTTTTAAGTCAGCGCCGATTCCCATTTCTGCTACATCTCGTCGCCAACCCTGACGACTTGCAGAGCCTTGATAACCAAAGCCACGTAAATAATCACGTTTATCATCACCCCAGTTGCGAAAGCGCGGCACATAAAAGCCACTGGGTCGACGTCCATAATAATATTTGTCATCAAACCCCTCCACTGTCGCAGAAGCCCCTACCCGAAAGTGATGATCCATGACATTGTGTCCCAATTCACCACTGCTACTTCCCAACCCCCCTTCCCAAACATCTGTAGCCGAATTCATCAGTAACCACGCTGAATTAAAAGACGAAGCGTTGACAAAAATAATCTTACTAGTGAACTCATAATTTTGATTGGTTTGGGCATCAATTACCACCACACCTGTGGCGCGTTTTGTATCTTTATCATACAGAATTTCTTTTACTATCGAAAAGGGACGCACTGTCAAGTTACCGGTTTTTAATGCGGCGGGCAAAGTGGATGATTGGGTACTGAAAAATCCGCCAAAGGGACAGCCTAACCAGCATTTATTGCGGTACTGGCAATTGGTGCGTCCTTGTTCTGGTTTAGGCTCAGTCATATTTGCGGTGCGACCAGAAATTAAGTGGCGTGAGCCTTTAAAGGCTTTTTCAATCCGTGCTGATACATCTTTTTCAACACAATTTAGCAACATGGCAGGTTGAAATTCACCGTCAGGCAGAACATCCAGACCGTCACGGTTGCCACTGATCCCAGCAAAACGTTCAACATAATCGTACCATGGAGCAACGTCTTCGTAACGAATTGGCCAGTCAACGGCAATCCCCTCTTTGGCATTAGCCATAAAGTCTTCGGTGTTTAAGCGATAACTCTGACGACCCCACAATAATGAGCGTCCACCAACATGATAACCGCGATACCAGTCAAAACGTTTTTCTTCAACATAAGGCGATTCATTTTCATTGGCCCACATGCCAAAAGTAGCCTCATTTAATGGATAGTCTCTGCTCAGCACAGGAAAGTCTTTTTTCATCTCTTGGGTAGGCCGACCACGATGTGGATAATTCCACGTTTCCTTGTGCATATTTTTATAATCTTTGACGTGTTCTATATTTTTGCCACGTTCAAGCATTAAGACTTTAAGTCCTTTCTCGGTCAGTTCTTTGGCAGCCCAACCACCACTGATACCTGATCCAACAACTATTGCGTCATAATAATTATTCGCCACTGTTAGCCCCTGTTCTTTGTTGACCGATTAAAGTAATGTCTTATTCAGACATCACAAATTTGAATGGCGTTTCGTAGCGATTCAATTTGACCTGTCTGACTTTCTGCTGTGGGAATAAATTCCTGTGCCAAGAAACCGGTGAAACCGGTATCACGTATCGCTTTAGCAATAGCGGGATAATACAACTCTTGGGTGTCGTCAATTTCGTGCCTTCCGGGTACACCGGCTGTATGGTAATGGCCAAAATATTGGTGATGCTCTCTAATAGTCCTAATAATATCGCCTTCATTAACTTGCATATGATAGATGTCATATAGCAACTTAAAATTAGGTGAGTCCAACTCTTGGCACAAAGCCACTCCCCAATCTGAGGAATCAGCCATGTAATCTGGATGATCAATTTTGCTATTAAATAACTCCATTTGTATCACTACGCCTTTTTGTTGAGCGAGGGGTAATATCCGTTTAAGACCCATTACCGCATTTTTAAGTCCCACTTCTTTTGCCATGCCTCTCGCATTTCCACTAAAACAAACTAAATTTGTATATCCAGCCTTGGCAACCAGATCAATATGCTGGGTGTAGCGTTCGACTAATTCGTCATGAAACTGCGGATGGATCCAGCCATCAACTAAATTTATTTCTGCACCGTTACACATAGACGAATCGATGCCATAACGTTTAAGCATTGGCCAGTCTTTAGGCCCAACTAAATCAATCGCTGAAAAACCTATTGTATTCACCGCCTTACATAAATCTTCGATTGACAAATCACCATATGTCCAGCGTGCAACAGAATGATTGATATGACCTTTAAGTAATAATAATTTGGACTCATATGCTCTGCCACTAAAACTAAGAGCGACATTAGAGCCCAGAGCTGCACCAGTTAAAGCGATACCTTTAAGCAGATTTCGACGTGGATTATTCATTAATGGTCACCTTCTTTTATTTGATGCCAGTAATAATATGGCAAATATAACAGGCATAAACCTGGCCGAAAACAAGTGAATTTTGAGCTGGATAATAAAGTACAGAAGATTAGAAAAACTTTATAAATTTTTAAGTGCGGGCACCCAGCCTTCAACGCGATTTTACGAATTATTATGAGGCATAATTCAAACTCATGTTAACAAAGAGTTAATTACCTTATCGAAAATTAACATGCTTAAGGTACACAAAGATCGGTTTTTAATGCAACAAATTCGGCGTTTCAACGTGTATTTTAAAAATTTAAAAATTTAAAAATCTAAAAAACTGAATATCGAAAACGATTTGACCTAAAATATTACTGAGCAGATTGTTTAGCTTATATTTTTACTTAAAAATAATGCTTAAAATAGAGATTTGCCTTTGTCTCTTTTAGATAGGTAAGACAGTTAGGTACTATTTATTCAGGCAGGTCTGTAAGCTAGAGGTTAAATGTTGCCCAAAGGCACTGACGGTTGCATAAAGTTTTCCCACATTTCGAATATAAATACTATTAACAAACCAAACATACAATACTCTCCCAAGCCTTGATCTATAACGCTAAATTAAATATAACGCTTGTGCTCAGCCAAATACCCTAAGATTAGAAACAACAGAATAACAGTCAATCCCCGATGCAAATAAGGAACCCATAATATAAGCTGTTTTACATATGACGTGGCAAATACGACTCACAACCCGTATCCAAAAACACAGAATCAGTATAAATATTAAGGTGCGAATAACAAAATGGTAAGGACTGATCATACGTTTAATATGTGTATTTAAAAACATCCCCATACACCACTAAAATAGTGGTCAAAATCGTTAAGGAAATTTCATTATAATAGGGTTGTGTCTATTGGCTAATCTGAGTTAACACCGACAGGGCCAGTGCATCTAGATAATCCCTCCTAGCTCAACGAACATATCTATCATTTCTTGCTCATTCAGTACCTTAACACCTAATGCTTCGGCTTTTGCCAATTTAGAACCCGCTTTTTCTCCTGCCACAACACAGCTAGTTTTAGCAGACACGCTGCCCGCTACTTTTGCACCCAAGGATTGAAGCATGGCCTTAGCTGCGTTTCTGTCCATTTTTTCTAAAGTACCTGTCAGTACAAATGTTTGTCCTGAAAGCGGTAAAAAGTCCACCTCGATTTTTTCAATTTTAGGCCAGTGTATGCCTGACGCTAATAACTCATCAACCACTTGAACATTATGATCTTCTGCAAAAAAATTGACTAAATGTTGAGCTACTATCGCACCTACATCACTCACTTCTTGCAAACTGTCTATATTGGCTTGTTTAATGGCTTCCAACTCACAGTAATGTGCTGCTAGATTAGCTGCAGTCGCTTCGCCAACCTCTCGAATACCTAACGAATATATAAACTTAGCAAGAGTGGTTTGCTTACACTTTTCAAGTGACCTAATAAGGTTGGCAGCCGATTTTTCTCCCATACGTTCTAAGTTCGAAATTTGCATAAACTCTAATTTGAAAAAATCAGCTGGGGTTTTAACTAATTTTTGGTCGACTAATTGCTCGATTATCTTGTCACCTAAGCCATCAATATCAAACGCTTTGCGCGAGGCGAAATGTTTCATTGACTCTTTAAGCTGGGCAGCACAATATAATCCGCCAGTACATCTGGCTACCACTTCACCTTCGAGTTTTTCGATAGCAGAATCACAAACTGGACACATTTTTGGAAACACAATGTTTCGTGCATCTTCAGGGCGTTTATCAACAATCACCGAGACGACTTGAGGGATTACATCCCCTGCCCGCCTTATAATCACGGTATCGCCAACTTTTAAACCAAGGCGTTTAATTTCGTCAGCATTATGTAAAGTAGCATTAGACACGGTCACCCCGCCAACAGATACTGGCTCTAGTCTTGCGACAGGTGTAATGGCCCCTGTTCTTCCAACCTGGAACTCCACGTCTTGCACCACAGTCATTTCTTCTTGAGCAGGGAATTTATGAGCAATGGCCCATCGTGGAGCTCTGGCTACAAAGCCAAGCTTTTGCTGTAATTCAATGTTGTCGGCTTTAAAAACAACACCGTCAATATCGTAATTAAGTGAGTCACGAATATCACCTAGATGCTGATAATAATCCAAACACGCTTGTGCCCCTTGAGCGACTTGTAATTCCTTGCTTAAAGGTAAGCCCCAATCGCTGAGTTGCTTTAATCTTGCTGAGTGGCTATCAGCTAAAGGATATTGTTCGTTTTCAACTAAACCTAAAGAATAACTAAAAAATAATAACGGGCGCTTAGCAGTAATACGAGAATCTAATTGGCGTAAGCTTCCAGCAGCAGCATTGCGAGGGTTGGCGAAGACTTTCTTATCTTGCTCTACCTGAGTTTTGTTTAACTTCACAAAGCCGTCTCTGGTCATGATCACTTCGCCGCGCACTTCCAAACGCTGGGGATAGTTAACACCACGCAAGGATAATGGAATATTACGAATAGTACGCACGTTGGCAGTAATATTTTCACCCACACGGCCATCACCACGAGTCGCTCCGCGAACTAATATACCGTGTTCATATAACAAACTGACAGCTAATCCGTCTAACTTGGGTTCACAGCTGTAACTAATTTCAGCATCGTTTTTGAGCCTGTCTTGCATACGCTTTTCAAAGGCTAAAAATGACTCTTTATCAAAGGCGTTATCCAAAGACAGCATTGGCAATTCATGTGTCACCTGTTCAAATTCAGGTAATGGCATGTCTCCGACTTTTTGGCTTGGTGAATCACCTGTCAACAATTCTGGATATTTTAGTTCGATTGCTTGTAACGCTTTCATCTGCCTGTCGTATTCGGAATCAGGCACACTAGGGTTGTCTAACACGTAATATTGATAGTTATATTCTGAGATAATGATTTTAAGTGAAGCGAGATGCTTAATAATATCTTGCGAGGCTGCCATAAAAGCATTCCAGTAAAAAATAAGTGATATTTACCCTAAAATTAATCCAAAGGTAAAAAAATAATAGTGTGGTATGGGTCAGTCTCTTAATAGGCGTTGACGTTCGAATTCTCGAATTTTTTCCACATATTGCTGCAAGCTTTGATTTGTTAATAAGGTGCGCTTGCCATCATATATTTGTGTTGAAAACTCTTCAGCAATTTTGCGTGCAGCATTATGCATCATGTTAAATACTTGATGAGGCTCACCTTCAGTCGGTAAGATCATAAATAACGAAATGCCGTGAGTGGTAAAGTTTTCTAAGTTATCTATATCGAAATTACCTGGCTTAAACATGTTGGCTAGGCTAAACAATACCGGTCCTTTGCCATTTGAGTTCACATGGCGGTGAAAAATATCCTGATCACCAAATTTAAAGCCCAAAGTAAGTAACATAGGAAGTAACGCAGAGCCTAGAATAGGGTTATCATCTGCCGACTTAACATTAAGCACTAACACCACTTGTGGTTGCTCTGACTCTACGGGCTTAGTTTTTAGTTCCTCTTTGGGCTCAGGTTTAGCAGTCGGTTGTTCATCAAAATCAATATGCATTTGATCTTCAGCAATCTTAGGATCTCGATGTTTTTTTACTGAAGCAACTTTTTTAATTTTGACTAAATTACGTGCTTTTTCTGTCAAACTAATGCTTTCAACTAAGGCAGTATTAGGTATATTCTCAGCTTCTTTTTGCACGGAGACCCCAGAGGGATTTTCATTAGTTGGCTGCTCTGCTAAAACGCTAGAATCACTATCAACTTCAGATTCTGGCCCTTCTTTTTTTAATAAAAATGGTGGAGGTTCTGGCGTTTGATAATTATCTTTTGAGCTATGATGAGAGGACACTGAATAATCTGAAGAGACATCTTTAGGGGATACACTACTATGGTTTGATGTGTCTTGTTGCTGTGAAATAGATAAGGATTCTACTTTTGAAGATGTGTATTTAGTAGCATACTCAGGCTTTGGCTGTGTCACTACAGACGCATAAATTTTGCTTGTTGGTGCTTCTGTATCTGCATTAACTTTTTCGGCATCAGGCACAACTCGCACTGCGCTTAAACCCAATTCATCAAGTTCATTTATTGATGACGTTGCTTCAACTATATCAGTTGCAATTTCATCTACTCCAATATCGGATTTGATATCCAAATCGTCATCAGTGCCGCCACTCTCGTAATGGAC
>Ga0206129_10005778_pt1 | contig 12908 bp, 7 predicted proteins | sample Helgoland_Spring_8_FD_148616 | JGI IMG/M metagenome (GOLD analysis project Ga0206129, IMG submission 148616) | Pelagic subsurface seawater microbial communities from Kabeltonne, Helgoland, North Sea - Helgoland_Spring_Bloom_20160502_2 | ecosystem: Environmental > Aquatic > Marine > Epipelagic ...
TCCCTTGGCAAGGATGACCTCTCTAAAATTGATTTCAGCAATGTAGAAATAGTCGTCACCTTACTTTCAGATGATGCTAATTTATTGATTTGTGAATATGCCTACCATGAATTTGGTACTAGAGAATTAGTCGTCCGCCTAAATCATCGCTACAATTCCAAAAAATTCTTGGATCTGGAAGCCAAAGTAATTGACCCATCAACAGCAATGGTCAGCTTACTTGATCATTTTGTGAGATCCCCTCAGGCCACCTCGTTGCTGCTGGGCATGGATCAAAATCAAGATACAAGAGACATAGAAATACTGAACCCGAACCTCCACGGAATCCATTTGAGAGATCTTCGACTCCCCTCTGACGTTATTATTTTGTCTGTCATCAGAGGAGGACAAACCATCATTTCTCATGGTTATACCCGTTTGCGTATACATGACACGGTAACTGTGGTGGGACTGAACCAAAGTCTTGATGACCTCGAGTTTAAATTTATTAAATAAAATTTGTTATTTCAATTCATCTCAATACAATCTTTTAGCATACATCTAAGTCGAGATTTTATGGTAATAGCTAAGTGCAATCAGCAAGTTTAATTTGTAATTATTTTATTTTCTCCTTTAATCCCTTTCTCTTTACCCACATGTCTACAAAAGAAAACGAAGTCACCTTAAAAAAAATCACAGCACATTGCAAAGAATATGGTTTTGTGTACGGGTCTAGTGAAATTTATGATGGCTTAAGTGCCGCCTATGATTATGGCCCCAACGGCGTGTTATTAAAAAATAATATCAAAGAATTTTGGTGGAAATCAATGGTGCAAATGAATGAAAATATTGTGGGTTTAGATGCCTCTATTTTCATGCACCCCAGGACATGGAAGGCCTCAGGACATGTAGACGCCTTTAATGACCCCCTCATTGACAATAAAAATTCTAAAAAACGTTACCGCGCCGATGTCCTTGTCGAAGATCACCTAGTAAAAATTGAGCAGAAGATAAATAAGGAAATAACAAAAGCTCGCAAAAGATTTGGCGAGGACTTTGACGAGGCTCAATTTATAAGTACCCATCCCAGAGTAGTCAACTATCGCGAACAAATTCAGTCTATAGAAAATAGAATGAAAACAGCGATTGCAGAAGCCGATCTCGAATCTTTTAAAAATTTAATTATCGATCTAGAAATTTCAGATCCTGTTTCAGGTACTAAAAACTGGACGGATATAAGGCAATTTAATTTAATGTTTTCCACTGAAATGGGATCTGTTTCGGAAGGGGCAAATACTATTTATTTACGCCCAGAGACGGCTCAAGGTATTTTTGTGAATTTTTCTAATATTCAGAAATCCAGTAGGATGAAACCTCCTTTTGGAATTGCCCAAATAGGTAAAGCTTTTAGGAATGAAATCATTGCCCGACAATTTATCTTCCGAATGCGCGAATTTGAGCAAATGGAAATGCAATTCTTTGTTAAGCCTGGTGAAGAAATGCAATGGTATGAGCACTGGAAGCTCCAGCGTATGCGTTGGCACAACGCATTGGGATTAGATACCGCAAAATACCGATTCCACGATCATCTCAATCTTGCCCATTATGCCAATGCGGCCTGTGATATTGAATTTGAATTCCCCATGGGATTCAAAGAGCTTGAAGGAATTCATTCGAGAACAGATTTTGATCTAATGGCTCATGAAGCGCTCTCTGGAAAGAAGCTCCGCTATTTCGATCCACAGAAAAATGAATCTTATGTCCCTTATGTAGTGGAAACTTCCATAGGCTTAGACCGTATGTTTTTAGCCGTTCTATCTGCAGCCTATCAAGAAGAAGTCCTCGAAGATAATTCTGAGCGTATTGTTTTGAAATTACCTGCGGCCTTGGCCCCTTCTAAAGTAGCTGTGCTCCCTTTGGTGAATAAAGATGGGCTTCCTGAAAAAGCTCAAGCAATTTTCAAGGAACTTAAATACGATTTTACAGCACAATTTGATGCGAAAGATGCAATTGGGCGTAGATATAGAAGACAAGATACAGTGGGCACTCCTTATTGCATCACCATTGATCATCAATCTCTTGAAGATGACACCGTCACGATCAGAGAACGAGATTCAATGAAGCAAGAACGTATCCCCATAACAGACATCGCACGTATTTTGGAGGAAAATGTGACCTTGAAAAAGTTATTGAAAGCCATTTAGTAAATGTTCTATTTAGCTGATCTTTTCTCGGTGCCTGCCATTAAAACTTGGAAACTATTGGCTTTTTCTGAAATGGAATGGGTCAAAAAGGGTCAAAATTTCTTTTTTAGAGCTTTTGGAGGTACCCATATCAAAGCTTTTTTTGCTGTCTCAGTGGAAAAAAAAATTGAGGCCTTCCAAGAAATATTTCATGATAATCATAAATTATCCAATGAGTATTTATCATTGTTCCACCAAAATGTTTCAGCACACATCGATGAATTGGATTAATTTGTTTTCAGCAAAACGATTTGGTGTATCTAAATCCGTACCTCTCGCCCAAACAAGAAGTCGATTTGAGCAGGATTATGATCGGATTATTTTCTCACATCCCTTCCGGAAACTTCAAGATAAAACACAAGTTTTTCCTATGCCTGAAGATGACTTTGTTCACAGTAGACTTACCCATAGCTTGGAAGTTGCGAGTGTGGGCCGGTCATTGGCAAAAGAAGCAGGTAAAATCATTTTGTCCAAAAATGAAGCGCTACGAGCCTCGGGTATTAAGTACCAAGATTTTGGAGATGTCGTCTCCGCTGCATGTCTGGCACACGACCTTGGTAATCCTCCTTTTGGGCATTCCGGAGAACAAAGTATCTCCTCTTTCTTTTTAAATACCGAAGGAGGACAGTTTTTTGAATCAATGGTCAATCCCACTGAATGGTCCGATTTAATTAATTTTGAAGGAAATGCACAGGGATTTAGGATTCTGACCAATCCCAATCAGGGCGGTCTGAGTTTGACCTACTCAACCTTGGCTACCTTTACTAAATATCCTTTGAGCAGTGCGTCAAAAAAGGTTCCTGCACGGCAAAGCCAACACAAGTATGGATTCTTTAATGATAATTTTACCTATTTTCAAACCATCGCTGAAGAACTTCAACTTAAAAAAATATCAGAAACTACTTGGTTAAGACATCCCCTTGCTTTTTTAGTCGAGGCTGCTGATGACATTTGTTACAGTATCATAGACTTAGAAGATGCCACACGACTGGGTCTTATTTCATTTGAACAAACAAAAAACTTATTAGCTGAGATTATAGGCCCCAAGTTTTCTGAAGAAAAGCTAAGTAAAATCGTTGACTTTAACGAAAAATTAGGTGTTTTGAGAGCCATGGCTATTTATGAACTTATTCAGGAAGTAGTAACGGTTTTTGTCTCAAAAGAAGCTGAACTTTTGACAGGTGACTTTGATCATGCTTTGACCGATAAAATCCCTTCGGCCCCCGTCCTAGAAAAAATCAGTTCAATCTCCGTTGAATACATTTATCAATCACAACAAGTACTCGAAAGGGAAGTAGCGGGCTATGAAATTATAGAAAATCTTACTGCTACTTTCTGTCAAGCGGTATTTACGATAAAAAACAATCCTAAATTCGTTTCAACTAAGGACAAAAAGATTTACCGCGTTTTACCTGATTCCTTTAAATTACAACTAACAAATGATCAATTGTCTGTCTATGAAAACCTTCGCGTAGTGATTGACTTTATTTCTGGTCTCACTGACTCAAATGCTAGCCGTTTGTATGAAATAATTTCAGGAAATATTAAAAACTAGATTTTTAGATTCCATTTTGAGGGCTTCAATAAAATTTACGCTCAGCAATCTGCTCATATGGATTAATCAACAAAAGCAGTTATGATGGAACTGCGTGATCCCCAATAAAATAATTAACTTTGCGATCTATTTGATATGTGGAAATTAATAGCTGAAATCATCCTTAAATTCAGGTTGTCATTAGTCATCATAATTGGCGTGATAACAGCCTTTATGGGATACCATTTGCAATTCATAGAAATCTCTTATGACTTGGCCAGTGTGGTTCCTGAGGATGATACTGAAATGATAAATCTTCAGGCCTTTAAAACACTCTTTGGGGAAGACGGAAATATCATGGCCATTGGCGTTCAAGACAGCACCCTTTTTGAGCTCAAAAATTTCAACAGATTCCGTGCGCTCGCAGATGAACTCAAAGATCTGCAGGGCGTCACTGCCGTTTTAGGCATCCCCACCTTACAAAGGCTAGATGCAGATAGGGTAGCAAAGAAATTCAATATTACTCCCCTTTTCGGACCCATTTTAGAGCAACAAAAGAGTTTAGACAGTTTACTCAAAGAGACTTTAGCGCTCAAATTTTACAGTGGCCAGTTAATCAACCAACAAACGGGCGCTACCCTATTGCTAGTTACCTTAAACAAGGAGATCATTAATTCAGAAAGCAGAAATGAACTCATTTTTGATCTGGTCAGTGCAGGTCGGCGCTTTGAAGAAGTCACAAACATTCAGACCCATTTTGCTGGATTACCTTACGTACGCTCCTCCAATATGACTACCATCAAAAGTGAACTTACCCGATTTTTAATTTATTCCATTATCATAACAGGTATTGTCCTTTTTATGTTTTTTCGTTCGTTAAAGGCTGTTTTTTTTCCTTTGATCGTTATTTTAACTATGGTCGTCTGGACTTTGGGTTGTGTCTCTTTATTTGGATTTAAAATAACTGCGCTGACGGGTCTTTTACCCTCCATTATTGTCGTAATTGGAATACCTAACAGTGTGTACATGCTAAATAAATATCATCATGAATATGCGCGTCATGGAGATCAAATAAGGGCATTAACAAGTATTATCAGGAAAATTGGTATCGTTACCCTCATTACAAATTTTACTACTGCGGTTGGGTTTTTTGTTTTGATAGTTACGGACATTAAAATTTTAGCTGAATTCGGGATTGTGGCTGGGCTCAATATTATGACAACTTTTGTCGTTAGTATTATTCTTATCCCCGCCCTATATTCCTATTTAAAACCCCCTTCTAGTAGAAATTTAAAACATCTGAATTTCAAATTCATTGCTAAATTCTTGAGCTACCTAGATTTTATGGTTCATCAAAAGCGAATTTTAATCTTTTTGATTACAATCGCTACGATAGGGATATCAGTCATTGGCGTCTCCAAGATTAATTCGGTGTCTTTCATGGTCGATGATTTGGCTAAAGACAGTCCTTTGATTCAAGATTTGCGTTTTTTTGAAGCTCAATTCAGTGGCATCATGCCACTAGAAATCATTGTGGACACAGGAACTAAAAAAGGAGTTCAAAGTTTAAAAAATATACAAAAAATCAATGAGTTTGAGACCTTTTTAGACGAGATCCCTTACATATCTCAACCCGTATCATTAGTCAGCTTTATCAAGGCTGCCAGACAAGCTTTTTATAATCAAAACCCAAACTTTTACGGCCTCCCCAATCAGCGTGATCTAGGTTTCATTCTCAAATACTTAGCTTTGCAACCGGATGAAGCCGGCTTTTCCCAAAATTTTGTAGATGAAAATAAACAGAAAATGAGAATCTCTTTAAAAGTGGCTGATATAGGGTCAAACAAAATGGACTCTCTAATTTCTGGGGTGATAAGGCCCAAAATTGAATCTCTTTTCGCAGACACCAAAATGGACCTAGCCGTTACGGGTACAACCATTACCTTTATCAAGGGTAATAAATTTTTAATTGATAATTTAATCAGTTCGATGATGGTTGCCTTTTTAGTCATTGCTATAATTATGGGACTCTTGTTTAGAAATATAAAAATGATCATCATCTCTCTGATCCCTAACCTTATCCCACTCCTGATCACGGGTGCCATCATGGGTTATTTTGACATCCCTTTGAAGCCCAGCACAGCCTTAGTTTTTAGCATTGCCTTTGGCATCTCGGTGGATGACAGTATTCACTTTTTGGCAAAATACCGACAAGAACTTTTTAGTAACAAATTTAATGTGCCTTTAGCCATCAGTAACAGTCTTAAAGAAACGGGTGCAAGCATGGTCTATACCTCTATTATCCTTTTTTGTGGTTTCGTGATTTTTTCCGCGTCAGGCTTTGGGGGGACTGTAGCTTTAGGTAAGCTTACATCGATCACTTTATTATTTGCTATGATCACTAACCTGACGGTATTACCCGCGTTGTTACTCCAGTTTGACAGTGGTAAAAGGAATACAAATAAACATCCTCTTATTGAACAATTTCCAGAATTTCAAGAAGGAAAAAAAGATATCAAATAATCACTGGCATGAATTTTAAATTAAAAATAAGCTCTTTTGATGGTCAAGTTTCGCGAATATAAACAAATAAATTATCCTGAAGTAGGGAAAGAAATTCGTGCTTTTTGGAAAAATAACAATATTTTTTCCAAAACCATTACAGAGCGATCAGGGGGGCCCTCTTTTACTTTTTTTGAAGGTCCCCCCTCGGCCAACGGTACTCCTGGCATCCATCACGTCATGGCCAGAGCTGTCAAGGATATTTTTTGTAGGTATAAAACTCAAAAAGGATTTCAGGTCAAAAGAAAAGGTGGATGGGATACCCACGGTCTTCCTGTTGAATTACAAGTTGAAAAGGAACTTGGAATTACAAAAGACGACATTGGTAAAAAAATTAGCATAGCCGATTATAATAAGAAATGTAAGGAGGCTGTGATGAAGTTCAAAGGCGAATGGGATGAATTGACCCGTCAAATCGGCTATTGGGTCGATTTAGAAAATCCTTACATGACGTTTGATGTCCACTATATGGAAAGTGTTTGGCATTTGTTGAAAAAACTGCACGAAAAAAATTTGCTATACAAGGGATATACGGTCCAACCCTTTTCTCCGGCGGCAGGTACCGGTTTAAGTTCACATGAACTAAATCAACCCGGTACCTATCAAAACATAAAAGATACTTCGGTGGTGGCCCAATTTAAGGTAAAGCCCACCCAGCAGTCGGCCTTCTTATTTGATGAAGAAGAAGAAGATGTCAGAATCTTGGCTTGGACGACCACCCCTTGGACCTTGCCCTCAAACTGTGCCTTAGCAGTGGGTGATAAAATTCATTATGTAAAAATTTCCACCTTTAACCCCTATACTTATCAACCCGTATCGGTCATTTTAGCCAGAGAATTAATCAATAAGTATTTTACAGAAAAGGCAAATAAAATAGTATTGAGTGATTACCAAGCAGGAGATAAACTCATCCCTTGGAAACTACTCAACTCCTTTACAGGAAAGGATCTTTTAGAGATTCGTTACGAACAATTGATGCCTTATGTGACCAATGATAAGTTAAATGAAAATGGATTCCGAGTCATTTCTGGGGACTTTGTATCAACGGAAGACGGTACTGGCGTGGTTCATACGGCTTCCGTCTTTGGTGCTGATGATTTTCGAATCAGTCAACAAAACAATGTGCCTGCAGTCATGGTACTTGATGATCAAGGACTAGAAGTCCCTTTAGTAGATCGTAAAGGATGTTTCGTAACAGAAGTCACAGATTTTGCAGGAAAATATGTACGGGAAGAGTATTATCCTGACTCGGTGCGTCAGGATCCTAACTTCAAGCCGACTGATGTCCTCATCGCTATTAAACTCAAGGAAGAAAATTTGGCATTCAGAGTGGAGAAATACGAGCATTCCTATCCACATTGCTGGCGAACCGACAAACCCATATTATACTATCCTCTAGATTCATGGTTTATCAAAACCACGGCATTGAAGGATCGCTTGATCGCTTTAAATAGTACTATCAACTGGAAACCAAAATCTACCGGTGCAGGTAGATTTGGGAATTGGTTGGAAAATCTAGTCGATTGGAATTTAAGCAGGTCAAGATACTGGGGAACGCCCCTTCCTATCTGGGTCACGGTTGATAAGAGTGAAAAAAAATGTATCGGCAGCATCGCTGAACTGCGTACTGAGGTTGACCAAGCCGTTGCCGCAGGTCTCATGGCAGAAAGCTTGCCAGAAAACTTTGACTTGCATCGCCCATTTGTTGACGATGTGATTTTAGTAAGTTCAACGGGTCAGCCCATGCACCGTGAACCTGATTTAATTGACGTGTGGTTTGATTCAGGAGCCATGCCCTATGCACAATGGCATTATCCTTTCGAAAATCAAGAGCTTTTTAATTCCAATTACCCTGCAGATTTCATCGCCGAAGGCGTAGATCAAACGCGAGGTTGGTTTTTTACGCTGCACGCTATTTCTTCTTTACTCTTCGATACGGTGGCCTTCAAAAATGTCATTGCCAACGGACTAGTTTTAGATAAAAATGGCAATAAAATGTCCAAGAGATTGGGCAATGCCGTGAATCCTTTTGACGTGATTGAACAGTATGGTCCAGATGCCACCCGATGGTATATGATCAGCAATGCGAATCCTTGGGATAACTTAAAATTTGATGCCAATGGCATTTTAGATGTACAAAGAAAGTTTTTTGGAACCCTATCCAATACCTATTCCTTTTTTGCCCTTTATGCCAACTTGGATGCGTTCAATTTCAAAAATAAACGGATTGCTGCCACTGAAAAGACAGAGAGTGATTTGTGGATCATCAGTCGACTCAATTCCATTGCACGAGAAGTAGATCAATATTATGATGATTATGAATCTACGAAAGCTGCAAGAGCCATTCAATCATTTGCTGTCAATGATCTGAGCAATTGGTATGTTCGTTTGAATAGAAAAAGGTTTTGGATCGGTGATTACAACCAGAACAAAGAAGTGGCCTATCAAACCCTTTACACTTGTCTTCATACGATCGCGCAACTCATGGCACCCATTGCCCCCTTCTATGCTGAAAAATTATTTTTAGACCTCAATTCCGTTACAAAATTATCTTCACACGATTCGGTCCACTTGGCTCATTTTCCAGTCGTCAATGAAGAGGCCATTGATCCGGAATTAGAAGCTCGCATGAGATTGGCACAGCTCGCTTCCTCCCTAGTCCATTCATTAAGAAAAAAACAAAAAATCAAAGTCAGACAACCTCTCAGTAAAATTTTGATCCCCGTCTTGAGCGAAGATGAAAAAAATAGATTGAAAAAAGTCGAACAGCTCATCATCAACGAAACCAATGTGAAAACTATTGATTATTTGGACGATGATGCTGGAATTTTAATTAAAAAAATCAAACCAAATTTCAGAACCTTAGGCGTTAAGTATGGTGCTCAATTGAAAGTTATCATCCCTAAAATTAATAGTTTAATTCAAACAGATATTGCTCAATTTGAAAATGATGGATTCTTTAATATTGAGATTGAAGGTGAGATAATTGAATTGCAATTGACTGATGTTGAAATTAGCTCTCAGGATATTCCAGGGTGGTTGGTCGCCTCTGAAGATGGCTTAACAGTTGCGCTAGATATTAATTTGACCGATGGGTTAAAAAAAGAAGGCCTCTCAAGAGATATTGTTAATAGAATTCAAAACCTCCGAAAAGATCAAAATTTAGAAGTTCAAGATAAAATTGACATCCTCTACTTTACCCATGACAAGCTCATAAAAGAAGCTATGGAAGTACATCAACAATCGATTCAGCAAGAGACACAGACAAAAACTATTCTATTTAATGCAGACCTCCCCAATGGAATTTCATTAGATATCGATGGTGCTGAAATCATTATCCAATTGAATGTGATATCCTATGAAAAATAATTCTGGAGTATTTAAGTATTATGGTGTAAGCTTGGCCGTGATCATCTTAGATCAAATCGTGAAAATGCTAGTCCACCAATATATGGTTTTGGGCTCCAGTGGGCAAATAAAGATTTTGGGAAATTTCTTCAAACTTCATTATCTCACGAATCCCGGAATGGCCTTTGGAATGGAGCTTCCTTTTGATCACGCCAAAGTCATCTTGACCTTATTTAGACTTATCGCCATGGTAGCCATCGGTTATTATTTATTTATAATGTTCAAGAAACCCATGAATCATGGCTTTCTTATTTGTATGGGTCTGATTCTTGGAGGTGCAATAGGTAACTTAATTGATTCTGTCTTCTATGGCTATTATTTAAATAATGCCCCCTTTGATGCCCCTACGCCTTGGTTTTATGGCCAAGTCATTGATATGTTCTATATCGATATTTGGGAAGGTCGTTTGCCTAATTGGCTTCCAATCCTTGGTGGCGATTATATGTCTTTGTGGCCAGTATTCAATATTGCCGATGCAGCTATTTTTATCAGCGTTTTCATTATATTGATTTGGCAAAAATCATTTTTTCTTGAAGAAGAAACGCCCAAAGAAGACCCGCCCCTCGATTTAGATCAAAAATAATGATAACCCGTCAAATCGCTGTAGGATTAGGTTTGACAGGAATTATCTTATTTTCAACCAAAGCCTTATTCGCTAAGTTGGCCTATCAATATGGGGCAGATGCCATCAGTCTTTTGCTCTTAAGAATGGTTTTTTCGCTCCCTTTTTATATGTTTTTTGCCCTTTATAAGAATCAAGAAAAAATAACCGTTGCAAAAAATGATTATTTATGGGTTATCCTTTTTGGCTTTCTTGGCTATTATTTGGCGAGCTATTTTGATTTTAAAGGATTGGAATACATTAAAGCAAGTTTAGAGCGACTGATCTTATTTACCTATCCAACCTTTGTTATTTTGCTCTCCTTTATTTTTTTTAAAATTAAAATCAGTAGCTATCAATTATTCGCCATTCTTATTACATATTTGGGCATCTGCATTGTTTTTTTGCCTGAAATTGAAGTAAGCGATCCCTCGACAACACTGAAAGGATCCTTATTAGTACTTCTGAGTGCGGTTACTTATGCTTCTTATATTTTTGGAAGCGGCTGGCTCATTCCTAAATTTGGGGCTCGGAGATTTACTTCTTATGTGATGATCATATCTTCGGTCTTGATCATTTTCCAATTCATGTTCGAATCAAAAATGAGTATTAACGTGCTCGATTTTCCTAAAGGAGTATATATATATGGCTTACTCATTGCTCTTTTTTCTACCGTAATTCCCTCTTTTTTGATATCATACGCCATTAAAGAACTGGGGGCCAGTCAATTCTCAATTTTTGGCAGTATAGGACCCATTTCTACCGTCTTACTTGCTTATTTATTTTTAGAAGAAAGACTATGCTCTCTCCAAATAATTGGTGGCGTAGTTGTCATAATGGGAGTTTTTGCTGCCGAATACTTCAAAAGAAATCCTAAAACCTAACTTGAATACCCGGCCCTAACATGAAAAATGGAATTTTTTCTTGTAAGAAATACCCAAAGCCGGCATACAATGGAAAGGTTAATTTTTTCTCTCTTGAGATTGGATAAATAGAACCTAAAATAACCAAGCCTACATCTCTACCTCGAGAATCATTCTCATCAAAACTAAAGGCATTGAGGAAAATAAATCCCGCGCCAATTTTATAAGGCCGATATTCAGCGATCTTACCCGGCTGATAAAAACTCATTTGGGCCATCATAGCCAAACTGACTCCCCCAAAGTTGGCGAAATCTGATTGATCATCAAATTTAAGCACCAGTAACCCAGCAGGAAAAGAAACATCAATGTCATAGCTATTAGCTCTTTTAAGCACAATGACCACTTTCCTATTGAATCTAACAGTCTCGTACGCATTGTCCTTATGCTTGATATCTAATTCTATTTGAGCCCACTCGGGTAATTGGGATGTTTTATTATTAATGAAATTATTCAAATTAATGGTATTGGTAGTACACTCGCTTTTATCATACTGATCCCCCCGCGGTGAAAAAGTACCCGGACAAACCACTAAATCTTCAAATTTATATAACTCAATAATATTTCCAGCCTTATTTTTAATCTTAACACCTATTTCCAAAAACTGCTTTCCAAAAAGTTGATCCGAAAAATCAATCCTGTTTTCATCAAACTTAATGACTAAATCTGTCATCGTTTTATCATAATATATAGGCTTATCTAGTGTACTGACTGGGTAATCATTTCCATCGATATCTAAGATTAAAAAATCCAACTCTTTCGGTCTTTGGTATTCGTTTACGTCCAATTTTAAGTCCGTACTATTATTGTGATTATAAATATCAACAGTATTCGATAAAATATCTAAAGGCACCTCTACCCGGTATTGAATTTCATTTTCATTTTTTAATAAAGAATCATACTGCTGCTGATAAACCCCTTCGAAAGTAAATTTTCCTTTGTGTAATCCCTGTCCTTCAAGTCGGATATTGAGGTTTTCTCCTGGATGAACTTGATTGGTCTTTTCCCAATTTTTCCCTGGTCTTTGAATATAAATCGCCTCAATTTTGGTACGCGGTGTAATGTCAAAATTGGTTACAAATAAGGCCTTATCGTTTTCTTTTAAATAAAGATAGCCTTTAGACTTTTGATGATAGGCATACGTCCTGAGGGTGGCCAACACTTTCCCATTACTCATACTTGATTGGGTAAAAAGCTCTGCAACTAAGGCTCCTCCCGGTGCTTCTTGATCCTCTAAGCGGTAGGTTTTTTCTAAAGATAACCTTTCATGGTTATCAATTTGAATGATATTTGGAGATTTGGAATTTTCCGAAGGAGTGATTTCTAATTTATTTATATTTAAAAAAGCAATACGACCACTTTTAATCTCAACCCTTTTAATTAAAGGGGCAGATTCAAATACCATTTCCCCCTCTAACAATTCCGGTTTTATAAGCGGAAGTTTGACGTTCCATGTATACAGACCCCTTTTTATTGGAAGAAAATGCACCAGCAATTCATCGTTTTTTTTTCGAATCAAGTAATTTACTTTGCCGTCAGAAACCCATTGATTACTGAGCATCACATTATCGATATTGCTCACCGATATATTGAGTATTTGCTCTTCCCCAATAAAAAGTTCACTCCCTGCTGAAATCATTTGAAGACGGGTTTGGGTATGC
>Ga0206129_10005782_pt1 | contig 12891 bp, 8 predicted proteins | sample Helgoland_Spring_8_FD_148616 | JGI IMG/M metagenome (GOLD analysis project Ga0206129, IMG submission 148616) | Pelagic subsurface seawater microbial communities from Kabeltonne, Helgoland, North Sea - Helgoland_Spring_Bloom_20160502_2 | ecosystem: Environmental > Aquatic > Marine > Epipelagic ...
GCGGCGGCGGTGAGGGCGGAGGAGGCGAGGGAGGCGGCGACGGCGGCGGAGGCGAGGGCGGTGGCGACGGCGGCGGTGGAGACGGCGGCGGCGAAGGCGGCGGCGGCGACGGCGGCGGCGACGGCGGCGGCGGCGAGGGAGGCGGGCTGGGAGGCGGCGGCGACGGCGGCGGCGACGGCGGCGGCGGCGAGGGCGGCGGGCTGGGAGGCGGTGCTGGCTTCAAACACATTAAATATTCGTCGTGCTCGTCTTCGCGCGTGTTGGTGGTGGAGCATTGAAATCCTACGCTCTGGGTGGCGGACCAGTCGTAGGCCACGCAGTTGGCGTTGGCATCGCACGCATTCCGGACCGCCGATTCCGTGCTGTACGATCCGGAAGCATAAATTCTGTGCAGGCACTCCGTTCCAACCGACGTGCACGTGTACGCCGCGCTGGAGAGCGAGAGTCCAATAAAAAAGAGCAAGCATCTTAGTGGACGGAACGCCGCGCCCGGCGGGCGCATGACACACCAACGACAACGCGCCCACCCCTTACTACCTTTCCCGAGCGACACTGGTTATGTCTGCAGCGCCCTAGTCCGCGTCCGGGATCTCGGAGGCAGGAGGCTCCCATTCGATCCGCACCGCCGGCCCGCCGTGGTGCACGATCAGGTTGGGATCGACGCGCACGCAGTTGTACTTGTGCATGATGGCGTCGGCGCGCTCCTTGAAGGTCCACTCGTTGATGACCTCGTTGTCCACCTGCTCCTGCAGCGTCTCCATCTCCTTGGTGAGCAGCAGGCGGTAGATCACCTTGGCGACCTCTCTCGCGCGCGCGCTCTTGCCCAGCCGCGGGCCGTCCGCGCCGCGGCTCATGGGCATGCGCGCCGTCTCCTCGATGCTCTCGCGCGCCGTGCGCGAGAGCTCCGCGAGGTCCTCGGTCGCGTCCGCGTCGGTGTAGGTGGGCTCGTCCTCGAAGGCATCCTCTTGCTGCCTGTCGGGGATGTGCACCTGGTGTGCCCACGAGCGCTCCGACAGCGCCTCGCGAGCTGACCACGATGGCTGAAGAGGCCGCGCGCGCGAAAAGTCGTGCCGCTCGCCAGCAAGCCGCTCCTCCCCGAGCGGCCGCTGCAGCGCAGCCTGGACGTCGCGCGGGAGCTGGAGCAGAAACCTGCGGGAGACAGAGTCCTCCGCCTCCTGCCTGGCTAGCTCAACCAGGTTCCGGTACCGCGCATACGTGGAGTCCTGCTCGTTGCGCGCGCGCTCGCGCGCGCGGGCCTGCTCATCCTCCTCTTGCATCTCGCGCTGGCGGCGGTAGTACCACTCGTGCTCATCCGGCGCGGCCTGCTCCTCCTCCGCCTGGCGCTCGGCCAGCTCGTGCTCTAGCTGTCTTTGAAAAACTGGCTCCGCCAGATTCATGATGGCGTTGACGAGGTCTCCGTCGTTTCGATCGTAGGCCAGCTCCACCAGGTCGGGAGGCGCGTCCACGTTTGCGTGGTCCAAGTGGTCCGCAATCATCTCCAAGTCTCGCATGCGGTCGCTGCCAGCAGCGGCGGTTCGGGAGGGCTCCGCCGCCGCCGCCTCCTCCTCCACTTCCTGCTGCTCCTGCTCCATCATCCTCCGGAACCGCTCGAGTTCCGCGGGCGTCAGTGGCGCGCGCTCGCGCGCGCGGGCCTCCTCCTCCTCGTCTCGCTCCTCCTCCGACTCCGTGTCCTCGCCCGAGGACGTCGAGTCCACGTCCTCCTCTTCCGAGGCGTACGCGGCCGGAGCGCGCGTGATGCTCATCAGGTACTCCATGCGCGCACCCTCGTCGACAACGTCGGGCTGGACCTCGTCGAAGTACACGAGCCGGCCAGCGTACACACCGGGCGTATCGAGATCCATTGCGCTGAGCGGGGTCATGGTGGCATGTGCGCTCACTCGCGCGCGCGCGTGGGTTGGCGCCCGCACGAGTCGCAAACTTTGCTTTAGAGGAACTTGCAAAGTTTGCGGCTCGTGCGGGCCCCAAACGCACACGCGCGCATCGCGTGCCACCATGGAGGCCGCGCCGGCGCCGGGGGGTGCCACCAAGAAGCGCCCCGCTTGTGGCATCGTGCTCACCGACAAGAAGGTGGACCCCGCGCTGGACTACGACTCGGACTTTGACGACGCCGTGCCCAAGCCCAAGCCGGCCAAGCAGCCGCGCAAGCCGCCGCCGATCAAGCGCGCGCCGCGCCTCCAGTTCGCCGGCCAGCGCGACGCGGACAAGTGCATGGTGGCGGCGCGCGACAACGGGGGCGACGTGCGCGTGATCGCCGTGACGCTCGACTGGACCAAGGACAGCTATCCCGAGGCGCACCGGGTGTTCAAGGCCATGGACTTCACGGGGCGCTTTGGCTACAAGCTGGACCGCGCGCAGCCGTACCTCAGCCCCGACGAGTTCTTGGGGCTCTTCTACTCCGAGGCCTCGGGCGAGCCGGGCGTGGGCAAGGTGATCGCCGAGCTGCTGCTCGAGAGCGAGGACCACCACGTGGTGGTGGTGGACGGCACGCCCAAGGGCGAGGAGTTTGCGCGGCTCGCGGCGCTCGCGGCCGCCCACTTCTACAAGCTGCTGCCGGGCGGCAGCGGCGAGCTCTGGAAGGCCGTGCGCAAGTTTCCCACGCGCGGCGGCGCGCCCGTCTTCCCGCACTGGACCGCGGTGGTGCAGCGCATGCCCCGGTGCCGGAGCGAGGTGCTGCTGCGCACGACCATGAAGGAGCACTACGACGAGCACCTCGCGCACCGGTCGCCCTTTTGAACCCGAGTGTGGTTGGTGACACGTTTGTTTGTTTTTGTCACCCAAACAACCCAAACAACCCCCACTCCGCTACACGGCCGCGTCGGCCGCCGCAAAGGTGGCGCACAGCAGCGTCTTCACCGTGGCGCGGCGGGTTCGCTTGAGGTAGTAGCGGTCCAGGTACCGGAACAGCGCGCACAGCATCCGCTGGAAGCGTTCGCGCTCCGGCCCCGGCGGGCAGACGACGTCGCCGTCCAGGAGCAGGCGGGGCAGCGTCTCGCGCAGGGCCTCGTACAGGGCCGACCCCTTGGCGTCGTGCGGCTTGGTGCAGCACGCCTTGTGCACGGCCGTGACGAGGAAGGCGTAGAAGTTCTGGTTGATGGGCACCCCGTGCGCACAAAAGTCGTGCAGGACGCGCACCGCCCCCTCCACGAAGACGGGCGCAAACACGCCGGCGTCCCAGCGGCAGAAGAGGCTGAGCACGGGCCACAGCCCGAGCGCGAACGCTTGGCAGAGGAGGCGCAGCTGGCGCACGCGCAGGCCGCTCTCCGTCTGGCGCAAGGCGACGACGTCCAGGCACACGACCGGCCGCATGAAGGCGACGATGCGCTCGGCGATCTCGCCCGGCAAAGCCTCCCAGAGCGCGTGGCCGCCGCCGTGCGGCGCGAGCACGGCGGTGGTGACATCGGTTTGCATGCGTGGGGGTGTGTTTGCAAAATGGAAAACGCGAGCAAGTCGCAAGTTTTGTTTAGCATGCCACAAGAACACGCACCCGTGACATGGTTGTGGCACAAGTTGCAGACCCCAATTAGAAGAAGGCGAGCAGGAAGCCCGCGGTCACACGCGCTCGGTGGGCCGCACGTTGAGCGCGGGGAGGCGGTCGACGGCGGCCTCCCGCTTCTCGTCGGAGCGCATCTCGGCCGGCACGTCCAGCGGGTGGCGGAAGAGCTCGCCCATCTCGATGATGAGGAAGAGGCCGAGGCTCGCGAAGAAGCCGACGCCGACCACGAAGACCCAGCTCACGTACACGGTGGGGATGAGGAGCAGCACGCCCAGCACGAGGAAGGCGATCCCCAGGAAGTCGGGGGCGTTCATCGCGCGAGCGGGCGCGCGCGCGCGCGTGCACGCGTGCGCGTGCGCGCGTGCGTGCGTGCGTGCGCCTTTTGATATGTGGCGCGTGCGCGCCCCCTTAGTAGTGGGCACGCGCGGCGGGCCAAATGAAGAGGGCGCCGTACGCCACCCTCGCCAAGGCGGCGCCGGAGCCGCCGCAGCGCCGCTCCGAGTGGCTGTGGAGCGAGCCCGAGGTGCGGCGCGCGGGCGACGCCGTCGGCGGCGCCTTCCTCGCCGCGCTGGCGGCGATCCTGCTCACCGGCCTCGCGACGCTCGTCGGCGCGCCCACGTCCGACGCGCCGTTTGGCGAGATGGAGGGCGCCACGTGCCTGCGGCTCGCGCGGCGCGCCGACTACACGGTGGTCTTCCTGGACGTGGGCGCGCCGGTGCAGCGGCTCAAGGTGCTGCTCGACATCGGCGCCGTGCAGCCGCCCGGCGGCGAGGCGCTCTCGCTCTTCTCGCCGCGCATGCACAAGAGCGAGAGCATGCAGTGCGAGGACCTCGACCCGCCGCGCAGCTACGCGCAGGCGTGCGAGGACGTCGTGCTCGCGATGCTCAAGGGCAGCGCGGAGCAGGGGCTCGCGCACACGCGCTTCGTCTTCCAGAACGACCAGGCCGCGTACGCGGAGAGCAACGCGGCGTACCTCGCCGGGCTGGACGGCGTGCTCACGCTGCTCACCGGCTCGACCTACTGGGTCACGGCCACGCACTTTTGCTTCACCGAGGCGCCGGCCGCGCCGCTGGAGGTCGTGCCGCGCAACGCGACGCTGCCGTTTGTGAACGTCGACGGCCGGCTCGTGACCACGGGCGGCGCCGTCGGCGCCTTCGACGCGGCGCTCGCCTTCGACGCGCGGTGCGACGACGCGCTGCGCGACGCGCCGGTGCACCTGTTCCCGCTCGAGGCGGCCAACGAGATGGCCGTGTGGCTCGGGCTCTCGAGCACCTTCCTGTACGAGTACGGCAGCGACGTGCTCGCGAAGCGCCGGCGCGTGGTCGAGGCGGGGCGCGACTGCGCGCGGCTCGTGCCCGAGCTCGCGCACGTGCGCGACCTGTACGACTCCGACTGCGGGCTGGGGCTCGGCGTGTGCACGCACGCGCCGTCGCTGCCCTTCCGGCGCCTCGCGACGCACCGGCTGCGGCTCGACGTGGACCTCAACGGCGACGGCACGCTCGTGGCCGAGCACACGGACGCGCTCTCGACGATCGCGTCGCTCAAGGCGTACACGGACGCGCTCACCTCGGCGGTCGCGCGGCTCGTCGTCCTCCTGCTCACCGCCGCCGTCGTCTTCGTGCGCGGCTCGCAGAACGCGACGAGCCCGCGCTGGCTGCTCATCCACGGCATCGACACGCTGCGCTGCCGCAACAAGTTTGCGCACGACTTCACGCCGCAGAACGTCGTGCTCGAGCACGACCGCTTCGAGGTGGTGGCCGACGCGCTGATCAGCGTCTTCGCGTGGGTGGCGCGCGTCGTCGTGCTGCACTACTCGATCGGCACGCTCGTGGCCGACTCGCACGGCGCGGTGGTCGGCTTCCAGATCGCGGGCGTGGCCGCCTCGATCGTGCACCTGCTGCTGCGCTACGCGCTGCACATCGACCTGAAGCGCGAGGCGCCCATCTCCAAGCTGGGCGGGCCCATGTCGGTGGTGGACGTGACCTCGGCCGTGCTGCTGCTCTTCAGCAACTCGCCGCTGCTGAGCAACGACGAGGGCCGGTTCGACGCCATCGGGCGGCTGCTCATCTCGGTGCTGATCGCGATCGCCGTCTTCACGCGCGTCTGCTTCTCGGCGGCCATGGTGGCCGCGATGGCCGTGTCCGCGCAGAACGGCGCGCGCAGGGGGCTGCGCTCGCACCAGGCGTGCCTCGCGCTCGCGGCGCTGCTGTGGCTCGTGCAGGGCGTCGCGAGCGCGGGCTCGCTCGCGCTGCTCTTCGTCAACCCGGCGGCCACGCAGGTGGCGCGCTCGCAGACGGGGCACACCGACGGGATCAAGTACGCCATCTTCACGGGGCTGCTGTGCACGGCGCTGCCCACCTTCACCAAGGTGTCCCTCCTGGTGTTTGCGCACGAGTGTCAGCAGAATGAAAAGAAGGAGTGATTTTATTTTTGTAAACACACACACACACACACGCGCGCGCCACACGCGCCACGCTGGGCCACGCGCGCGCACATCGCTCGGCGGCTCACGACCACGTCGGCGAGTGGACGGGGGTGAAGGTGCCCCCCTCCCACGCCATGGCGTCCAGGTGGGCGTCGTCGTCCGACGCGTGCACGTCGGCCCAGTCGAAGGCGTTGCCCGACGGCGACGCGGGCAGGTAGCTCGGCGAGTAGGTTGGCGCGCTGGGCGAGTACGACGAGTGGGTGGGCGAGTACGCCGGCGAGGTCGGCGAGTACGCCGGCGGCGGCGAGTGGTAGCGGTACAGGCGGAAGGCGGGCTGCGTGGCCTCGTCCTCGGAGACGCCGCCGTCCAGCATGCGGCGCTTGGACGCGGGCCGCCGCCAGTCAAAGTCCCTGCGGTAGGCGCGCCGGTCGGCGGCGCGGCGCGCGCCCCCCGGCCCGCAGGTGCGCTCGACCATGCGGCCGAACCAGTAGAAGGCGGCGGAGCGCATCCGCGCCCACCGGCGGAGCGTGCGCCAGTGGTGCCGCGCGCTGTGCTTGGCCCACGCCCAGCGCAGCCCGCGCACGCCCTGGCGGAAGTCGTAGAGCGCCTCGAGGCACAGGCGCGAGTACGGCGCCCCCGAAGGGGGCGGCGGGGGCACCGGGAGGTAGGTGGGCGCGACCGAGGCGTCCGTGCCCGGCGCCAGCTGCGGGAGCAAGTCGGTGGTGCCGTGCGCGGCCAGGAAGCGGTGCGAGGCCACCTCCAGCGTGAAGCGCGGAGGCAGGTGGCGCAGCCAGCGCGCGAGCACCGGGTCGACGTCGACGTCGCCCCGCCACTCCAGCACCGCGCAGAGGATCTTGCCCTGCTCCTCGATGTCGCAATCGGGGAGACCGTGGTCCCGGAGGCTCTTCGGGCTGAAGAAGGAGGCGCCGTAGATGTAGAGCAGGCTGGCCACAAAGTCGTCCCCGTTCACGACCGCGTGGTAGAGGAGCGTGCCGTCAACGTCGTCCCACGTGTCGTGGTTCGGCGGAGGCACCCCCATCTGGAGCAGGTAGCTCACGTCCTCGTAGGCGCCATTGAGCACCGTGTAGCAGAGCATCCTCTGGAGCGTCTCGAGCGGCGCCGCGAGCAGCGCCTCGGCGCGGCTGATCGAGTCCTCGTAGGGCACCGGCTTGCGGCGGTGGAGGTGCGCGCGCCCCTCGGAGCGGCGGAGCATCGTGCGGCGGCGGCGGAGCATGCGTGCGTTCGCGTTCGGTGCAGGCCAACTGTGCAAGTCTTGGGAAAAAGCGAACACCGTGCCACGAAACGGCTCGTGGCACGACACGCGCGCGCTTTTTTTGAATTCGCGCGCAAACGCGGCGCTCACGCCGCGTTCACTGCAAACAGTGCCCCCATATTTGGGTGGCACTGGGTTTAGGGTCACTGGTTGCTGCGGGTTTGCCGTTTCCGCACGTTTGAAAGGGGAAGCCGTGTGGGATCGCGGCATCGGGTGGTTCCGCAACCAGCGGTAACAATTTTAGGTGGCACGCAAACCCAGCACACGTTCAACGAGGCGCACCCCTGGAGCCACGGCACGGGCCTTCCCCACGGTCGGCGCGCGCGCCCGCTCGCTCACTTGGCCACGTCCAGCTTGAAGAAGCGCCGCTTCTCCATCGCGCCCTCGCGCGCGTTCTGCTGCTGGCCGCGCGGCGAGCCGTAGTACATGCACCACGCGAGCCACGCGACGACGAGCAGCACGAGGAGCGCCGCCGGGATGACGGTGATCAGCAGCACCTGCAGCTCGACCGGCATCTGGTACGGCGGCGGCGGCGCGGGCGGCGACGGCGGCGACGGCGGGTCGCCCGGTGGTGGTACCGAGGGCGGCAAGGGCGGCGACGTGGGCGGCAGCGCGGTCGCGTGGTGCGGGCACGACGCGTCGACCTCGGCGTGCATCGCGCCGTCGAAGGCGTCGGGCATGTAGTACGTGACGCCGTAGAACTCGTGCGTGTGCGTCGCGTTCGCGGGCGAGACCGCGCGCGCCTCGGCCTCCGTGGGGTAGAGCGGCCAGTAGCCCCGGTTGCACATGGCGGTCACCGGCGGCGGCGGCGGCGCCGAGGGCGGGAAGGGGCACTCGTCGACGTAGATGCGGAAGACGGCCGCGCCGTTGCCGTGCGCGTACTGGCCGTACACGTCGCCGTTGCGGTTGGCGCCGATGCTGTAGTTGACCGCGCCCGCGTGCGGCTCGTTGGCCGGGTAGCCGGCGGGGTACGCGGCGTAGGACAGGTGCACGTACGCGTACATGGCCGCCGACACGGCCAGCAGCGTGCACCCGTTGCAGGTGGTGGTGTCGCAGTTGGCGTGCGCGGTGCACGTTTCCACGAAGACCACCTTGGTGGCGTACTGCGCGCACCCGGCCGGGGCGCCGTTGGAGTGCACCTGCACCGCAAACGTGAGGTTGAGCGCGTGCGCCTGCGCCTCGCACCACTCGACGGTGCCGATGGCCGCGGACGAGGCGCCCAGGTTGAGCGCGGCGTGGTCGGCGTCGAGGTGGTGCTCCCGCAGGGCGAGCGCCATGCCGTTGGAGATCAGGTACTCGGACGTGGGCAGCTCCAAGCCGGGCTGCGACCCGGGGGCCACCGTCACGTACGCGCCGCGCAGGCGCGCGCGCAGCGCCTCGTCGACGTCGTCCGACCACAGGTAGGAGCTGTCCTCCGCGCAGCACGAGGGGGCGTACCGGGGGATTTGAACCGTCTCTGTTAACCGACCCGACTCGCACTGGGACACGGCCAGCCCGAGGAGGGCGAGCATGCCGCCCGTTCCCTCCTCCCCCCCGTGCAACACGCCCCACGCGCTACTAGTACAGTGCGCGCCCACTCGGGCATATGTGTGCCGCGTCCCGCTCCGGCGAGCGCCGCCAAGGCGCCCGCCTTGGCGGCGAGCGCCGCCAAGGCGCCCGCCTCACACCAGGACCTCGATCTCGCACGAGTCGACGAGCATCTCCTCCGCGCGCTCGAGCTCGAGCGCGCGCCGCTTGGCCGACACCGAGCCGTAGCGCTCGACGTCCGGCTCCGGGTCGTCGCCGCGCGCGCGCTTGCGCCGCTCCTGCGCGCCGAACGACTTGGTCGTCGCCATCGTGCACCCCTCGAGCGCCGGGTCCGCGTCCTCGTGGCCCGACGCCGCGCGGTGGTTGCGCACGCGCAGGCGCAGGCACAGCCCCTGGTCGTTGACGCGCATCGCCTCCTCGGGCGTGTACATGCCGCGCGCCTCGAGCGCCGAGATGGTGAAGCGCTGCCAGGTGGAGCGCGCGAACAGGTTGCCCTTCATGCTGAAGCCCGTCTCGATGCCGCGCGCCATGGCCTCGTGCTCCGCCACCTCCGGGTCGTTGAACCCGATCGCGCGGCCGTGCGCGAACGAGTGCACGGCCTCCGTGAGCTCCTTGCCCGCGCGCGTGCTCTTGATCTCCGTCTGCATGTCGCAGAAGCGCGACTCGCGCAGCGGCAGGCCGCGGCTGAGCGGGAAGAGCGCCTTGCTCTTCTCCTTGAGCCCGGGGAAGCGCGTGCACACCTGCGGCAGCTCGGCCATCGTCGTGTCCGCGTCCTCGTCCTCGAAGACGTCGGGGAACTGCGCGCGCATCTTCTCGACGTACGGCCGGCTGTCGTTGTGCAGCGTGTCGATCGCCTTGAAGGTCGCGAACATGCCGAACTGGTCCCACTCGTACGGCAGCGTCTCCTGCATGGCGTGCGGGTCGACGGTGCACGCCGCCGCCGCCGCCGCCGCGCCCTCGGTCGGCTGGATGTTGACATCGTCCGAGCCCGGGTTGCTCACGCTGCGGTGCACGCTGCCGAGGTCGGCGTCGTCCTCGCTGTCCACGTCCAGCGGCTCCTCCGGCTCGGCGAACGCCTCGTCCGCGTCCTCCTGCCCCACCTCGAGCCAGTCGCAGTCGTCCTCGCCCACCTCGCCCCCCTCCTCGCTCGACGGGGCGGCGCCCGCCGCCGCCGCCGCCGCCGCCGCCGCCGCCGCCGCCGTCGCGCGCGCGCCCCGGTGCCTGTGCTCCTTGCGCGTCTCCTCCAGCTCGTGCTCGCGCTTGTCCGCCGCGTTGCCCGACTGCGTGCGCTCGTCCATCGACTTGAACGTGTCCGGCACGGCGTGGTACTTGCCACCCGCGATGCCCGGCACGGCGGCCAGGTAGTGCGCGATCTCGACCACCATGTTGGCCGTCTCGCTCGCGACGTGCTTGTTGAAGTAGCAGCCGTTGAACTCCTCGCACTCCTCGAGCGGCGAGCCCCTCTTGTAGCTCTCGGGCGCGATGCACGCGGGCAGCGCGCGGCGCTGCGTCAGGTGGTCGAGCCGCTTCTGGTAGGCCGACGCGGCCACCGTCGAGCCGAGCGGCCGGTCGACGCCCGCCGGCGCCGCGAAGGACGGGTCGAGCGCGAGCGAGGTGCCGTCGGCCGGGTCGGGCACGAACATGCAGTGCGGGTGGATGGTGCGCGGGTCGGACGCCTCCGTGAAGATCTGGTTCTTGGAGAGCATGCGCGAGCTGCTCGCGAGCGCGAAGCGGCGCCCCGGGGTGGCCTGCGGGATGCGCCGCTTGTTGTCCGTGCCGTTCATGATGAAGAGCGTGTCGCGCATGCTCTCGAGCGACATGGACTCGGCGTCCATGAGCGAGAAGGCCTTCGAGTTGGAGTTCTTCGTCGCCGCCTTGATCACGCGCGCCGAGTTGGTCCAGATGCTCTTCTTGCTGATGCCGCCCGTCGCGCCGCCGTTGCCCGCCGCGCCCGAGTCGCCCGCGCCGCTCGACGACTTGGGCGCGAAGCCCCTGAGCCGCGCCCACGAGAAGTCGAAGTCGGCCGGCCCGGGCTGCGCCGCGCCCGAGAGCCGCTTGTACTCCCAGCCGTTGCACAGCGTGCCGATCTGCGCCGCGTCCTTCTCGAAGTCGACCTGCTTGGCCTCCATGCCCGAGACGATGTTCGTCAGGAAGCCCTCGGTCATGCCGCGGTTCATGACGTCCGACGCGTTGGGCATGCACGCGCCCGCCGCGCGCTTGGCGCTGATCACCTGGCCCGTGGCCGCGATGCGGTGCATCGGCTCCCTGTTCTTGTCGCGCCCGTCGGTGAACAGCTTGGTCAGCTGCGCGTGCGCGTCGCAGCTGACGTCGAGCCGCTGCTTGAGCGCGCGGTTGCTCATCTCGGAGCGGCACATGCGCTGCACCTCCATCTCCTGCGCAAACTCCATGCACTGCTGGCGCGTCTTGCCCTCCTTGCCCATCATCCCCCTGGTGTGCGCCGCCGGCATCGTGGGCGCGCCGTGCTCGTTGCGCGGCGGCCCGTCGTCGCTCGGCGGGCCGCCGCCGCCGCCGCCGCCGCCGCCGCCGTCGCCGCCGTCACTTGGTGGCACGCGCGGGCCGAGCGGCGCGCCCGTGGGCGGCGGCGGGCCGGGTGGCACCTGCGGCGCCTGCGCGTGCGCGCCGCCGCCGCCGCCGCCGCCGCCTCCGACCGGACCCTCAAACTGGTCCATCATCGCGCCCAGCGCCACGTCGTCCAGGTCGTCGTGGTCCTCGGGCGAGCGCGCCTGCGCGTCCGGCGCCCGCGGCGGCGGCGACGCCGCGCCGGCGGCGGCCGCGGGCGGCGGCTCGCTGCTGCGCGGCGGCTCGCTGCGCGGCATGTCGCCCTCGAGCGTGCGCCGGTCGAACTCGTTGCCCACGAGCGCCGAGAGCGTGGCCGTCATCTGGTGCACGTGCGCGCACGTCGAGGGCGAGTGGTCGAGGCTGTGCGACCAGGCGTTGACGATGGTCTCGTGGTCGACGCAGCGCTGCAGGCTGCGGATCACGTCGGCGAGCTGCTCGATGCAGAAGGCCGACAGGTGGCCGCCCTCGTCCGGCTTCATGTCCGCAAAGTCGATGCCCGACTCGGGCACCATGAACTTCTCGTACACGGCGCTCTCGATGGCGAAGAGCTCGAGCATCATGCGCAGCTTGAGCTTCTTGCGCTTGGTCGGCTTGGTGATGTTGTACTCGCGGTCGAGCATGTCGTACCAGTTGTTGCACAGCATGTTGGCGTAGGTCAGGTTGGGCTTGCACGAGGGGATGTACTTGATGAAGATGAGCACGTACGCGACGAGGCACGAGTGCACGCGCAGCTTGTTGACCATGGCCTTGACGTCGTCGGAGGCCGTCTGCAAGTCAAAGTCGACGTCGGCCGACTTGTCGTCGTCGGCGGCCGGGGGCACCAGGTGCGCCCACGAGCGGTCGGAGAGCGCCGCGCGGTTGGTGTTGGGCTCCACCTCGCCCTTGAGCCCGAGCGGGCCGCAGTTGGTGCAGATCAGGTGCGACTCAAAGTGCAGCGAGTCGATCACGCACGTGATCATGCTCTCCATGCCGCCCTCGCCCGCCACCTTGACCGTGCGCGTGTTCAGGACGCGCTGCTCCATCTGGTTGGCGACAGGATTAGGGTTAGGGTTAGGGTGATGGTCACGGGGTGACTGTGTGGCGCACGGTAATCGACTTGAGATACTCGATGCGCTCCGAGTCGTTGGAGGCAAAGTCGTTGGTGATCTCTGCGCACGCAGGAGGGGATCAGTGCACGAGCACCATCGTGCCGGTTCAAACGAGGCGCCAAACACCGTCATAGTAGACGAGACGGCCGCACAGGTAGTCGAAGCCGCCATTCATACCGGCTTTTGCGGACGAGGAGCCGGAACCGGTCACCCAGCCCTCGCACAGCAGCTCCATCAGCCGCTTGGCGCGCATGCTCTTGCCCGTGCCCGGGCCGCCGCACAGCAGCAGAAAAAAGGACTTGTCCTGAAAGGGCTCGAACTGTGCACCAAACGCGCGTGAGCATCCTGTGGAGGGCGTCTGGGGTTTGAACGCAGTTTTGCTTACCGCGTGGATGTACGCCTCGAGCATGAGCTTGACGTTGTCGCCGGCGATGCGCACGCCCGCGGAGAGCAGGTGCATCAGGTAGCCGCGCCACTGGCCAAA
>Ga0206129_10005783_pt1 | contig 12890 bp, 9 predicted proteins | sample Helgoland_Spring_8_FD_148616 | JGI IMG/M metagenome (GOLD analysis project Ga0206129, IMG submission 148616) | Pelagic subsurface seawater microbial communities from Kabeltonne, Helgoland, North Sea - Helgoland_Spring_Bloom_20160502_2 | ecosystem: Environmental > Aquatic > Marine > Epipelagic ...
AATGATCGCCCCAGTGGTCACCATTTCGGTATATAAAAGCGCGTGTTGTGAAATTTGCCTAAGGAAATACCGACAATGTTTATCTGTCCAATCCAGCATGGGCGCAACAGAAATAGTGCGATTAATGGGTTCACTCATAGATTGCCTCGCCAATGTGGAATTTAGGGCGCGCATTCTAGCTGATTTCGCTTGCCAGCACTAGTGGACTTATTAAGCTGGCACTTCAGTCATTCAGTTAACTGACTAACAAAATAGATCCTAAGTAAATGTAATTGATCGTACGTGACTTGTTCGTTGAGACTGTCGTAAACAGGTTTGAGTCGCTCATATGAATGCTCCGTAAAAGCAGCTAAAGCTGCATCGATATGGATTTGACTCAGACCAGATTGATCCAATAACAATGTGGGTTGTGCAAACGTGTGCCCATCTTGCGCATAGCGGTATAAGTGATTAATGATAGTGCCGTCTTTTACCTTAAACTGCTGGGCTAAAGATGTAATAGATTGTCCAGCCTGATAGGCGTTGACGATTTCGGTACTGCGGATACTGGCGTTAGCATTGGTGCTTTTACTAATGGTGCTTTTACTCACCGTTGTCTTGCTAGCCGTTTGGGTATTTGCCACTTCTTGCAGGTCGTGTTGCTGGCAATAGTCGCTGATCATGGCGAGGAAATGTTCACCATATTTGTCTAACTTGGCTTGCCCTACACCATGAATACGTAACAAGTTCTCTTCAGTGTGGGGGAAGTAATACGCCATTTCGTTGAGAGTGCGATCTGAGAAAATGGCGTAAGGCGGCAGGTTTGCTGCGTCGGCTAAACGTTTGCGGTCAGCCTTTAATATCGCTACCAGTTGCTGATCACCGGGATTAGCCAGTGCTTTTGATGACTGACTACTGGCCGCGGTAGGTTGCTGCAACAAAGCAAAAAATGGCGCTTTACCTTTTAACACATCACCTGCTTTTTGGGTGAGTTTTAAGCCGCCAAATTGTTCTTCTTGGTTAAGCAATCCTTTTTGGATCAACTGCCGCGCCAACGTCATCCACTGTTTTTTATTGTACTCATTGCCAATGTTATAAGTTGAGAGTAAATTATGCTGGTTTTGCAGCACTTTTTCGGCGCTTGAACCCCGCAGTACATCGATAATATGACTAGCACCAAAACGTTGACCAGTACGATGCACACAGGACAAAAATTTCTGGGTAGGAACGGTTAAATCAGACTTTTCTTTGCTATTACTGGTGCAATTATCACAGTTAGCGCAGTTTTCTTTAGCCGACTGTTCGCCAAAATATTCTAATAATGGGGTACGTCTACAGTCTTCGGCCTCTGCCAGTGCTAACATTTGATTAAGGTGCACATTAGCCAAACGTTTTTCTTGCTCGTTACTCATTTGATCGATAAAGAAACGAATTTTACCTGTGTCACCGTAACCAAATAATAGTAAACAATTCGCATCTAAACCGTCACGACCAGCACGACCAATTTGTTGATAATAACCTTCAATATTTTTGGGCAGGTCATAATGCAATACAAAACGGACATCGGGCTTGTTAATGCCCATACCAAAGGCGATAGTCGCGACGATAATGTTGACATCATCACGGATAAAACGTTCTTGATATTCACTGCGTTTCATACTGCTCAGCCCTGCATGATATGGCAGCACTGAAAATCCATCCTGTTTTAATTTGGCGGTGACTTCATCGACGCCTTTACGCGATTGGCAATAAATAATACCCGATTGCTGGGGGTGTTGTTCAACAAAGGCTTTACACTGCTGGTAGGGGTTATCTTTAGGAACAACACCAATAAACAAATTAGGGCGATCAAAACTGGAAATAAATTCGCTACTGTCAGCTATATTGAGCTGACGCTTAATGTCCTCTCGCACTCTGGGCGTGGCAGTAGCCGTTAAGGCAATACATACCGCTTCGGGGAAACATTCAATAAGCCGATTAAGTTGACGATATTCTGGGCGAAAATCATGGCCCCACTCTGAAATACAGTGCGCCTCGTCTATGGCAATACACGCCACGTCACAATGGGTGAGTAGGTCTAAAATGTTATTTTGTAGTGCAGTTTCTGGTGCCAAAAACAACAGTTGAACCTGTTGTTGTTTAATGGCGTCTAAGTTGTCTTGATAATCATTGTCACAAAGTGAGCTATTTAATACACAAGCTGGGATGGCGAGTTCATTTAACTGTCTGACTTGATCTTGCATCAGCGATATAAGGGGCGAAATAACAATGGTTAAACCATCAAACACTGTACCTGGGATCTGGTAGCACAAGGATTTACCGCCACCGGTGGGCATAATAGCTAAGGTATTTTGCTTATGTAACACGTTACTGATAATCGCTTCTTGGGACTCGCGAAACTGATCAAAGCCAAAAATGCTTTTTAAAATAGTGTTTGCTTGATTAATCATGCTGCTCTTTAATATCTATGGCGTAGGGTTCGCATCTAGGACTGAACGTTAACAAAAATAGCCACCATAAATGAAATGGTGGCTATTATGTAAATTCATAAGGAAGGGTTAAAGTGGTTTACCCTCTTCATCAAGTTCAACAATATTCTCAAACATAGGTTGCAGACTATCCATCACTTTTGCCTTGTCACCGACCACGACTGTGATCATTTCCTCAAGTTTAAGATGTTTAGCCGCTAGTAAATTTAGCTCCGCTTTACCAATGTTCATTAAAATAGTATTTTGCTCGTCTACAAACGTTTTATCCAGACCGTAAGTCATAATTTCTGATAAGAATTTTAGTTTTTGATTGGGCGTTTCGTAAGCTCTAGCATCACGCTGACCGATAGCACTTTTCATAAATATCAGCTCTTCATCTGTGAGGCCGTTTTCTTTAAATGCGTTTATTTCATTTCTAAATTGTAAGATAGAATCCGCTGTTGTATCCGCACGCACTCCAGCTTGAGCCCTAAACGCACCTCTGAAGTCATTGCCGTTAAAGAAAGAACTGGCTCCGTAGGTATACCCCTTATCTTCCCGTAAATTAAGGTTAATACGACTATTAAAAGCCCCGCCTAAGTTGTAGTTCATTAAGTCTGTGCGATAGTACTCACCCGTAGCGTCATACTTCAAAGCCCGTTTACCGATACGTATTTCCGACTGCGCAGCATCTGGTTTATCGATAAAATACAAAGTACCGACTGCCAATTCAGGAAATGCTTTAATAGCCGGCATTTCGGTTGATTGACCTTTCCAGTTATTAAGCGACTTTAATCGTTTGGTAATGCTTTTTTCATCAAGGTCGCTCACAACAATTATTTCAGCATTTCCTGGCCCATAATTCGCTTTGTAAAACCCCTTAACATCATCCAGCGTTAGCGTTTTGACAGTTGTAATGGTACCGCTGTTGGAGTGGGCAAAACTATTGTCAAAACCATAAACCAGTTTATTGAAGATTTCTGTAGCCATTGGGCTAGCATTTTTCTTGGCATTCTTTAATCCTTCAATTTGTTGTTTCTTCAAACGCTCAAAATCAGCAGCATCAAACTTAGGTAATGTTAAACGTTCCATGGCAATGGCAAGGGTAGGATCAAGGTTTTTAGACAAGGTTCTTATTCTAAGAGTCGTAAACTTGTCACCTGCACCAAAACTCACAGTTGAACCTAATTTTTGCAGTTGGTTAGATAACTCTTCAGCAGTCGATTTTAAGGTGCTTTCTTCTAACATAGAGGCCGTTAAAGAAGCTAAACCAAGCTTGTCTATGCCCTCTCGTGTCTGACCTGCAGGTATAAGCAGTTGGATGGTAGTAGTGGGAACTTCTTCATTTATTGCTCCCAATACTTTGATACCATTTTTAATATCAACTCGGTATATATCAGGGACTGTAATACTCGGGTTATTACCAGATGGTGGTACAACAGTTCGATCAAAATCAGAAACACCGGGGCGCAATACTAAGCTACTATCACCTATATTTTCTGGGATATTGCGTTCATACCGTTGCCAAGTATCTGCTTTAACAATACTGTCTGCCTGCCCTTTAGGCACAATACTCATGACTACAGAATGTTTGTCTTTGATAAAGGTTTTATAAACTCGCATCACATCGTCTTTCGTGACATTCTCATATCGAGCAATATCATCACTGATTCCATCTGGATTTGAGCGATAAGTTTCATAGGCGGCAAGTTGGCTCACTTTTCCAGAGACACTTTCCAGTCCGTAAACCATACCCGATACAATACCAGCCTTAACACGTTCTATATCGTCGTCGGTCGCCCCACCTCTGCTTTCAAATTCATCTAGTGAAGCACGAATAATAGTTTCTAATTGGGCCAAGTTATGACCAGGGGTAGGCAATGCCAACAGGGTAAATTGGCAACTTAACTCTCCACATCCATGGTTTGCACTGGCCTGAACCGCTTTACCGTTTTTCACCATATTTTTATATAACAGTGACGTTTGGCCGCTACCAAGGATAGACATAAGCACATCAAGCGGTGCTTCATCAGGGTGATTTGCATGTACAGTGGGAAACGACATATACACCAAAGGCAAAGACACATTATCTTCCATAGAAATGTAGCGGTCTTGCTCAAGCGTCACCTTAGCATATTCAGGTTGTGTCACTTCAGGACCTCGAGGAATGCCTCCAAAGTATTTTTTAACCCAAGCCAATGTTTGCGCTTGGTCCATGTCACCACCAATCGTTAACGTGGCATTATTCGGGCCATACCAGCGCAAGAAAAATTCTTTGAGATCGTTCAAGTCAGCACGATTGAGATCGTCTATATAACCAATGGTCGACCAGGAATAAGGATGGCCTTCAGGGAAGAGTGCTTCACCCACTCTTTCCCTAAGCAGCCCATAAGGACGATTATCATAATTTTGACCCCGTTCATTTTTAACGGTTTCACGCTGATTTTCGAATTTCTCTTTGGTAACAGCGTCCAGAAAAAACCCCATACGATCCGCTTCTAACCACAACATCCGTTCTAATTGATTCGAAGGAACTGTTTCATAGTAATTAGTACGATCGGTGTTAGTAGAACCATTTAGTGTGCCACCAGATTCGGTTATCAGCCCAAAATGTTGTTCATCAGCAACGTTTTCTGAGCCTTGAAACATCATGTGTTCAAAGAAATGGGCAAAGCCTGACTTACCGGGCTCTTCACGACCAGAGCCCACATGATAAGTAATGTCTACGTGCACCAAGGGATCTGAATTATCAGGGTGCAAAATAACAGTTAGTCCATTATCGAGCTGGAACTTAGTAAAAGGAATAACAATTTCATCCCCCTTTTTAGCTACAGAAGCAATTTTCTTTATACCTACTGGCAGAACGTTAGGCTCGGCTTGACCTTTATCGGCTTGAATAATGTCTTGATTGGGATCTTTCACATGGCAGGCAGTAAGGCATAACAAAGCCGCCATTCCTGCAACCAGTAAAATTTGTTTTTTCATAAGATGATTAACCATTGATAGAGACAAAAAATATAATTTGGTGGCTAGCGATAATACACATTTCATATCCAAAAATCACGGTCAGACAAGTAAAATTCTATGTCTACCCAGACTTAAAAAATTACAATTACATATCAAACACAATTTTAGTTTAAACTCACTACAGTTTTATTTTTGTGGTGATATTTTACAGTATGTTTTTGACACTTTTTTCCTCCTTGTTTGGGGCGATATCTTCATTAGGCTATTTTATTAACACCCTATTTTGGTTGATACCCATTTTAATTTGTTCATTTCTGAAGTTAATACCCATCAAAATATGGCAAACGTTTATGTCTTATTTACTGGATGGTTGCGCCACGTTTTGGATATCTGTCAACAGTGTCAACCAGAATCTATTTAGTCGCACAACATTTGAAGCGACGGGTCTAGAAGGGTTAAGCCTGAAAGATTGGTACTTAGTGATATCAAATCATCAATCTTGGGTTGATATCTTAGTATTGCAACGCATTTTTAATCATAAAATTCCTTTTCTAAAATTTTTCTTAAAGAAAGAATTAATTTGGGTGCCCTTTATTGGTCTGGCTTGGTGGGCGTTGGACTTTCCCTTTATGCATAGATACAGCAAAGCGTTATTAGCCAAATATCCTCATTTAAAAGGCAAAGATTTAGAAAACACCCGTAAGGCTTGCGAAAAATTCACCTTTAAGCCAGTGAGTATTATGAATTTTGTAGAAGGTACGCGGCTCACCGAACAAAAGCGGACACGCCAAGGGGCAAAGTTTCAACACTTGCTCAAGCCCAAAGCTGGCGGTATGGCTTTTGTGTTAGGAGCCATGGGAGAGCAGCTACATAAATTACTCGATGTAACTATCCATTATCCACAAGGAACACCGACTTACTGGGAATTTGTCTGCGGAAACGTTAAACATGTTCAAGTCCACATTAAAGTGTTGTCTATCCATGAATTACGCAATAGCGATGCCTTTGGGCCTGGCTACTTTGACGACCATACACAAAGGGTTAAATTTCAACGTTGGTTAACAGAATTGTGGGAGCAAAAAGACCAAAATTTGCAGTTGCTTTTAGCAGAGAAACCTCGAGATGTTTAGTGTGCTGCCAAGTTTTATTGTGTTCCCTGTGCATTTGACTTTACAAATGATCAGCCTAGCGTTTTGGGCACTATGCATTACTTTTCTTGGTTTGATAAAGTTTATTCTGCCTTTTCCATTTATCATTAAACCGCTAAATATCACTCTAAATCTGATGATGTGTGCATTTGGATTTTGTAGTGTGGCCTTAATCAAATATATGAATAAAGTAGAATTAGATTATGAAGTGGAAGGTGAACTTAGCAAGAAAGAATGGTATCTGATAGTGGCAAATCACCTTAGCTGGTTAGATATTATTTTATTAACTGATTTTGCTGCTGGAAAAATTCCTGCGCCTAAATTTTTTCTTAAAAAAGAATTGATTTGGCTCCCTTTTGTAGGTCTTGGCGCATGGGCACTAGATATGCCTTTTATGCAAAGATACAGTAAAGCTTTCTTGCAAAAATATCCCCACCTAGAAGGTAAAGACATCGCTACCACTAAAAAATCGTGTGAGAAATTTCGTCAGTTGCCTACTACAGTCATCAACTTTGTCGAAGGTAATCGATGTACTCCAGAAAAACAAAAAATCAAACAAAGTCCATTTAAAAACCTGTTACCACCTAAAGCAGGCGGTATAGCGTTTACCCTTGCCACTATGGGCGAGTTATTTACAAGCGTGCTGGATGTGACAGTCATTTACCCTGATAACCAAGGAAGCCCCATGATGGCAATGTTAGGCGGTCGTTTACACAAAGTCGTTTTACGGGTTAATGTGCATCCAGTGACTGATGACATAATGGGTGACTATTTTAATGATGAAAACTTTAAACATGGATTTCAGAATTGGTTAAATTCGGTTTGGCAACAAAAAGATAAACTTATCACCCATTTAAAAGGGACAATCTAAATGCAAGAAAACCATTACCTTACAGATAATCTTTTATCACTTTTTGAACACTTGGGTATTCAGGCCACTCCCGATGGCTTGATATTTCAAGGGGTAGCCTTACTAGGTATCTTACTGCTCGCTTGGCTGGTTAATTGGCTCACTAAAAGCATACTCAACAGTCGCTTACGAAAGCTGGTTAGTAGGAGTAAAAACAAATTTGACGACGAATTACATCAGCATGGTTTTTTCAAACGCATCGGGCATATTGTCCCCGCCATTGTTATCTATTTACTCAGCCAATTACTTATTGAAAACCCCTTACTGTTAGCGTTTATGCAAAAAACTGCGGTTATTTATATGCTGATCTCTGCAGTGATGGCGCTCAGTGCACTGCTGAACACGATAGAAGATAGTTATAATGCCTCAAATTTAGCTAAAAAAGCGCCTATTGCGGGTTTTATCCAAGTGGCTAAATTGTTTGTGGTGATCATCGCAGGATTATTGATCATCTCTAATCTGATGGACAAGTCACCATTATTATTGCTCTCTGGGTTAGGCGCAATAACCGCCATACTTTTATTGCTATTTCGAGATACTATTTTAGGATTTGTTGCTGGTATCCAGATAGCAGCAAATCGTATGGTCAATACCGGTGACTGGATTGAAATGCCCAAATATGGCGCAGATGGTGATGTATTACAGGTTGGCTTAACAACTGTCAAAGTGCAAAATTGGGATAAAACAATCTCTACTATTCCTACTTACGCACTGATTTCTGAGCCAGTAAAAAATTGGCGCGGTATGACCGACAGTGGTGGACGTCGAATTAAGCGAGCTCTTAATATTGATATCCAAAGCATCCGTTTTTGTGACCAGGACATGCTGGATGAATTTACTAAAATTCGTTATATAAAGAGTTATATTCAAGTCAAACTTGAAAAGCTGCAACGTTTCCACAGTGAACAACACATCGACACTACAGATCTAGTCAATAGCCGCAGGCTCACCAACATTGGTACATTACGCGCCTACATGCAGGCATACTTAGAAAATCATCCCGACATTAACAAAAACATGACGTTAATGGTGCGCCAGAGACCACCTACAGAGCTTGGCATGCCGTTAGAAATTTATTGTTTTTGTGCAGATAAAAACTGGGTTAATTATGAAGGGATCCAAAGCGATATTTTTGATCACTTACTGGCAATTTTGCCAGCGTTCAAACTAAGAGCCTATCAACGTGTTAGCGATAGACCCCAAGCTAACTAATGCTAGGGTCTTCCCAACATCAGGATAACCAATACTAAACCGTAGCTAAGGCATATACAAACACAGCAAATAAGGCCAAAGCTGACGCCCCAAAAAAGCCGTATTCAACTTTGGACTGCATCACGTTTACACCTTCTGGAGCCGGTAAAATGCTCATAATAATGCTGCTAATACCTAAAACGAAGGTGATTAATATAAACCCAAATAGAATGGGTTCGTGCCAATTACTCATGAGTCAATTCCTATTTCTATATCTATCAAACTGTGTACATTATGCACCAGAAACCCAGAATGCCAAAAGACATAAAAGGAAAAAGGTATATTGCGTATTTATCTATCGTATATCGCCCATTGACTTAACAGACTGGCGTAGATGCGCATTTATTAGTCTTGTTCACTCATTACCCTGATGATATTGATCTAAATTATTCTCAAAAAAATATTACTCATTGTTTTTAATGGCTTTTTATTTCTGGCCTAAGCTTTGCTCTGTTTGACGAGAAGACCATGATTAACTAATTAGGAGAATTAAATGCGTACTATGATATTTGCAGGAGCTCTAGCTTGTTGTTCACCTTCGGCATTCGCCTTAGATTCAAACAATACGTGCAATGTTGAGCTTAATGGCAACATGCAATTAGAAAACCACGTATTGGCAGCCACTTTAGACAACAATACCCGCCTGAGTATTGACCAAGATAAAACATTGTACATTGATGGCATTGCTTTGACTCTGAATCCAGAACAACAACACTGGGTAGATAATTATTATAACGGTATCAATCAAGCTGTGCCCCAAGCTGCAGCGATAGCGACAGATGCAGTCGCGCTGGCAAGTACCGCATTAAACGAGGTATTCACAGAATTATTAGGCTCAGATAATACTGCGTTAGCGGATTTATCAGACAAATTACGCAAGCTTGATCAGCAAATCCAATATCACTTTTACGCAGATAATGGCGACATTCGTTTACATTCTGAGTCGTTTAAAAACGGTGGTTTTTTTGGCGAGCAATGGGAAGCACAATTTGAGGAAGCCATTGAAGGTTTAGTTACAGACTCCATTGGTCACTTGATGTTAGCCATAGGCACCCAGCTAATTTTTAGCGGTGGAGACACAGATGAGTTTGAAACAAAAAATGCAACGTTTTGGCGAACAAATAGAACAAAAAGTGGGGTATCAAGCCGCCATATTAGAGAAAAAAGCAGATGCCTTGTGCTTAACCCTTTCTCAAGTAGATTTTGCTGAAACCCAATTACAGCAAATTAAACAACTCGCTAGTTTAGATGTTATTCAATTGCACGACCAACCTCGTCGCATGTGATACCTTTTGCCTAAAAAACAATATGGACACCATAAATGCAAATATCAATAGTTGGTTGTGGGTGGTTGGGGCTGCCTCTGGCAATTAATCTTCAAGAAAGTGGCCATAATATTATTGCCACCTGTCGGAGCCAACAAAAAGCCGATAAATTAACTCAACTAGGCCTTAATGCAGAATGTTTTGAGTTAGGTGACGAGCTGGAGCATGGCCGCATAGCTAAACTGTTTACATCCAAGGTATTAGTGCTAAACGTTCCTGTAGGTCGTAAAAGCCCAAATACAGGCCACTTTGCACAACACATGCAAGCGCTACTGAAGTTTGCTGCAAACAGCCAAATACAAAACCTGATCTTTATTAGCACTACGTCTGTCTATGGAGATAACAGTGGCATAGTCACAGAGCACACCCAACCTGATCCCCAAACTCAATCAGGGCAAATCAATTTAGCAGTTGAAGCCTTAGTGAAGGAATCTTTTACTAGCCGAAGTACCATTATTCGGGCTGCAGGTTTAGTGGGTAAAGACCGGCATCCTGCAAACTATCTTGCTGGTAAAATAGGATTACTTAATCCCGATAATGTGGTGAATCTAATTCACCAAGATGATGTTATTTGCGCCATTAAAACGGTGATTGAAAGGGATATCTGGGGACAAACCTTGCACTTGAGTGCGTTAGAACATCCCACTCGCGCTCAATATTACACTTGGGCAGCAGAAAATCTTGGACTCAGCGCGCCAATATTTACCCATGGTACAGGCGTTGCATTAGGGAAAAAAATTGACGCCACTAGAAGTTTACAACTGATGGGGTTATCTCTTAAATATCCCAGTCCATTCGATATGTTAAGGCAGTAACTAGGGATTTCTGCCTATTTTTTGGCCACTTTTTTAATAAATTAGCTTAACCTATCAATGCAGCACCAAAGAATTTCAACGCAATAGTGTTTATCAATACCAACAACAAAATGACTGGGATAAAAGTACCTACAGAGAAATCAACATAACGTTCAAACCAGCTATGTTCATAATGGGGTGCACCTTCATCTAATTCTTTATTGAAATTTACCTTCTTCCAACGGTAGATAACAAATAGACAAATTAACAGACCATTCAGGGGTAAAATAGTGTCGTAAAACACATCAATTATCACATCAAAGAATGACTTGGACTGTCCGGCATAGCTGACAAAACCAGTAAAAAAGTCTACCATTCCAAATGATGTTGCTGCCATTAACGCCATAACCACCAAAAGTAATCCCATCCAGCCCAAAGCTTTACGGCGACTGAATTTTTTCTCTTCCATCAATGCAGCGACTGGTACTTCGAATATAGAAACAATCGAAGTGATAGCAGCAAAAAACACTAATAAAAAGAAAAAGCTAGCCACAGCACTGGCGCCCACGTAACCAATAGTGGCTTGTAAGGCCAAAAATATTTTAGGCAAGAATGTAAAAATCATACCCACTGACGAGTCACTTAAATCATTGGTGTTGATATCAGGATTAAATGAAAACACGGCGGGTAGAATCAATAAACCCGCAATAAAAGCCACAGCCGTATCTAACAAAGCGACCATTTTTGCAGAGCCGGGCACATCTGTCTTTTTATCTAAATAAGAGCCATAGGTGATCATGATCCCCATACCCAAAGACAATGAAAAGAACGCCTGAGATAACGCACCATTGACCACAGAAGCGTTAATTTTGCTAAAATCAGGTATCACATAATATTTCACGCCTTCAAAGGCATTGTCCAAGGTCAACACAAAAATCACTAGGGCTATCAGCATAATAAACAAGGTAGGCATCATAAATTTCGCAGCTTTTTCAATTCCTTGTTTGACCCCACCTTGCAAAATCAAATAGATAATAGCCAGTACGCCGACCATGTAATAAAACAAGTCGTAACCATTAATGAAAGAGCCAAAGGTATCGGGTGCAGCAAGCATATCTAGATTACCCGTCACAGAATGAAACAAATAACCGAATATCCAAACAGTGATAACCAAGTAAAAAACAGCAATCATGAAGGGTGTAATAATCGAAAGCCAACCTGCTACTTTCCAGCCTTTATGTCCATCTGACATAGAAGAATAGGCACCGAGGGGATCTTTACGACTGTGCCTACCCACAGACATTTCAGCCAACATTACAGGTAAACAAATAAACGCCACAAAGATGGCATAGATTAACAAAAACGCGCCACCACCGTTTTTAGTCGCCGCAACGGGAAAACCCACCATATTACCGATACCTACGGCTGAACCAGCTGCAGCTAGAATAAAACCTAAACGTGAACCAAATTGTTCGCGGGGTGCGCTCATAACCTATCCTATCCTATTTTATTTTTATAATTTGGATAGATATTACCAGCAGATTTTCAGAAAGTCTTTTATGTTGGCAATACGGCCACAACAAAACGCTGAAAATCATTTGCAACTCGTTACCAAGGGATGCTCTTACCTTGCCAATCAATGTAGTGTGGTCCGTTTTCTGCAGTTAGATTAGGAATGATGTTTAGTAATTGTGTGACAGTAAAGTCAGTAGTAAATAATTTATTTTTAGGTACCTTAGACTGAAACGGTTTTGAAAGCTCTGTTTCAACTGTGCCAGGGTGATAACTGATCAAACAAACGTTTTTCGCCCGTCTTTGGCATTCAATTTGTGCGCATTTTATCATCATATTGAGTGCCGACTTACTGGCTCTATACCCATACCAGCCACCTAGGTTATTGTCACTAATACTGCCTACTCTAGCACTAAAAAAAACTAATTTAGACGGCTCAGTTCCTTTTAATAATGGCTCTACATGTTTTAACCATATAGCCGGTAATATAGCGTTAGTGGTGAAGTAAAAACTTAGCTGATCTTTTTGAATATCTT
>Ga0206129_10005792_pt1 | contig 12875 bp, 15 predicted proteins | sample Helgoland_Spring_8_FD_148616 | JGI IMG/M metagenome (GOLD analysis project Ga0206129, IMG submission 148616) | Pelagic subsurface seawater microbial communities from Kabeltonne, Helgoland, North Sea - Helgoland_Spring_Bloom_20160502_2 | ecosystem: Environmental > Aquatic > Marine > Epipelagic ...
GGGGTGGGTACTGAGGATGGCGAGCCGGGACATCAGAGACAGGATTCAAAGGTGTCGACCAGTTTTTTGGCGGCAGATGCTGCACTGTGCTTGGTCAAAGGGTCGAGATTGGGCGACCAATTGCCTGTCGACTGTAAGAGCCCGTGAAGTTTGGATTGCAGTTGTGACGTTCGGTCGGTTTCTTGTTCGCTTATGTAAGGGCTGAAATGCTCGTCAGCCCCGCATTGTTCGAGGATGGCCCAACCCTCACTGTCCGGGTGGAAATACGCGAGAATGGGCTTTCCTGCGATGAGGAGCTGAAACACCTTGGACGCGCTGTAGTGGGCGGCCGTGGATCCTATGACCATGGTGGCCCACGCTTGATTCAGAAAGGACAGGACGTGCAGGTAGGGAACGCGCTCCGGATATTCACGGGCAAAGTCAGTCAATCCCAATTCCTCGATGATGGATTGGAGGGAAGGCAAACGTGGATGTGCGGTTCCGATGAATGCGAAATGGAGTTTGGCATCAAGGTCACCGGCATGCTTGACCCTTGCGATGGCTTCGAGTAACTCGCGGAAAAGGGGAGCGCCCTGTTCCCAGTAGGTGCCGGCATAGAGGATGACTTTCTTGCCGAAAGGCCAGGGAGGGCGGATGTCCGATGGAGCGGCCTCATGATCCCGTGGACTGAAGCCGAGTTGGACCTCGAGGTTGGGGAGGTCACGAACCCATGGGTAGCGGCTCAAGGGGCCCGCCATGTAGTCCTTGTTGATGGCCGAGAGAAAGGCGGCGTTGCGAAGGGCACGTGGCTCGAGAATTTGAGCAAGACGCTTGGTCCATCGGGCGCGGTGGAACCAACCGTATTGTTCGGCCACCTGATGCACCCATGGATCTTGATAGTCGACGGCATAGGGGATGCCGAATCGGCGATGCAGCTCTGGTCCAAACAGACAGGGATACCATGAAGGCAAGGAGAACCAGACAAAGTCAATGGTTCGGGAAGATGCCAATTCCAGCGCCTTGTGGCGCAAAGCGGTCCACCCCCGCAGTCCGATGTCACCCACAAGCCGCTTTCCAGCTATGGTCAACGGTTTTCGGGCGCGAACCTTGATCACCTCGACGTTTGGGGACGCCAAGCGTTCAGAACCAGGGGCAGGGGGCTCTTCGTAATCGTCCTCGTGTACGGTGAGCACGATGGGGTGCCAACCGAGGTCCGGCATCTCGTTCACCAGCAAGCGCACGCGATGGACGCCCACCAAGTTGGAAGGGGGCCAGTGCGGATAGGTGATCAGGAGTGTCTTCATCGGTTCAACATTGAGTTGATCCGCTCGACATGAGCTTGAGATTCCATTTCCCAATTGAGCTTGTTCTTTGCCCGAAGCCAAGCTTTTTCCCTTTTTTCATTGAGATCGGCGAGGTCTTCAGACCAATGGCGAATGATGGCTTCAATCTCGTCCCATTGTGAAAGACTGATACCAGTTTCGGGATGCTCGTCGAGGAAATCATCTTGTCCGGGTGTCGACGATACGAGCATTAGACATCCGGTGAGGGGGTACATAAACAGTTTGTTAGTCCTGCAAAGACGGCGATTCAATGTTTTTGTGCTCTCCAAGGTTAATCCAATGTGGTGTTGAGCTAGAACTAGAGACAATTCTGATTCAGGCGTGGGTGGAAGAACCTTCAGCTGATGTTCGGGATGACGCAGGCAGTCCCGGAGTTCATTAATCGTTTTGGGGTTGGAGCTTCCAATCAAGGTGATATCAATTCGGATTCCTTGGAGGCTTTCAAGAAGTTGAAAGAACTGCTGAAGTCCCCGGTCCAATCCGATGACCTGGGAAAACCAGACCAATTTGAGAGGCAAGGGCAGATCCTTATGGAAGTTCGGTTGGAGGGAAGTGGGAAACGCGTTGTTGACGATTCCCACTTCTAGGGATGGGAACCGGGTGTGGTAGGCGTCTCCAATAAGGGGGCTGGCCGCGCTGATGGCGCCTATTACAGGCAAGTTCTTGTCTTCGAGAAATTGGCATTGGCGCTGTTCCGGGCTGCCTTCCTCAAATTCGCCACTGTGGTAATCCTCCGCATCGAACAATACTGGTATGTCCAAGGAGACTTTAGCCCAGCTCAAGAGAGGCAGCGTTCCAGTGTTGTGTCCAATTACCAGGTCGGGCGAATGGCTTTGGATTGCAGATTGGAAGCTCCGGAAACCTCTACATGCAGCCCTCTCTTTGTCGCCACGCCATTGGTCCCATTTCCTTAAAAAGCGCGAGAAATGGTAGGCACACGGGCGTGTTGCCGGATTACCTCCAATGAGTTCGTGGGTCCAAGTGCAGGTATCAAAAATCAGGCGGTCCGCTTTGGATGCCCAGGTCGTCCGAAATGAATAAAGCACATGAACGTCATGTCCCGTTGCGGAGAGCGCATCCGCTTCTTTTTTCATCCGAGGATTGGCCCCCGGTTGTGACGTACTGATGATGAGAATGCGGGCCATTAACCGTGGACAATTGGCGCACATTCAAAGTGCGCTTAGTATAGAATTTAAATTATCTTGGTAGGAAATTAGAGATTTTACCGCAGACGGATTGAATTCTCTGGAATACTGGCGGATGAATGCGTTGAAGTTTGCTATTATGTCTACTTTGCCATCACGATCTGCATCCTGTATAATCATTGGGTTTGACGCATGTGCGGACACACGATTGGATACGATAAATCTGTCATACGCGAGGTATTCTGAAATTTTATGGTAATTCGTGCCTTTGCTTTGATCCTTCGATTCATCGTAACAGATTAAAAAAGCATCCATTTCTCGAAGTTTATTGGCAAGGTCATTCTGGGACAGAATGCCGTGAAATTGAGTATTTGTCTTTCCTCTTAGGGAGTCAATAAAGTGGATAGTGTCTATATCGTCATTTCCGCCAAGGTTAGATTCCTTGGATTCGTAGGCTCCGAAGAAGCTAAAATGCAATTGAGGATGATGGTTGACAATCGTCTGCAGTGCAAGCCGATTGATGTCAGGGCGCAAGAAATTTCCGGAAAGTCCGATTTTGATTCGACTAGATTGAGGTTGAAAAGGCTTTTTACTGGCTTGAATAAATGGATTGGCAACTCCATGGGATACCAGCAGTTTTTTGGAATTCGGCGGCGTTGGATATTGGTCCAGGATTTCTTGTGCAACGGATACAATCAAATTCGCTCCTTGGGGAGCGTGAATGGAATCTTTGTTCGGTGGCCAGTCTGCGGCGAAAAAGATCGATTTGGTGTACTTCTTAAAATGCTTCAATGGCAGGCCATTCGCAATATCGAACGACCAGATTAAATCGAACGGCCCGATATTATTTTCGATTTTACGTATGTGTATTTTAATGAGAGTATCGTAAAAGCGGGCTAAATGAAATTTCAGATTGTAGGGAAAGAACAATGATTGGCTAACCACTTCTAAATTTGGAGTGGCTGATGTTTTAGAATCAAATGAACTTTTGGACCATTGCCACCCTGGATTCATCGGTTCCAGAAATTTCACGTTGTGTCCAGCTTGAGCCAACGCAATAGCATAATGATGTTTAGAAATTCGCATTTCTCCCCATTTTTCAGGGGATATGATCAAAATATTCATCGGGTCTGATTGTTCAACATGATGCGGAAATTGCAATGGGACACGCGTTCAGTCAGTTGGATGCGTATAAGAACTTGAGTTTATCAAAAAACTTCAAATTCATGGCATATTGACTGTGGGGAATGGTCGGAGCTTTGAGATTTGTTTCAGAGTCAACGGTAGATATCCCGAGGTTTTTCACGACGAATTCTTTGTTTTTGGACAAAAGTTCTTTCGGATAAATTGGTTTTTTGAAGTTCGAGCAATGCTTTTTGATGCTTGATTTGTCCAGAAAAAATCAAATCTGATAAATGGGCCTTCCGCTTGTCTATGCCAAATTTCACAGGCAGGATGCGACCTTGATAAAATCGTGTAAAAACGGACTCGTAGTGCTTGCCACCGAAGTCACGCCAACCTAACTATTGGGTAATGCACTCTTTTGCATGTGATTTTGGATAGCTTACAAAATTGAGAAGGGGCCAAGACTGTATTGGTTTTAGTCGGGTTTTAATTCGACGTTCGATTGGCCCCATCAACGGGTGTTTTTCCAACTTTACCTTGCGAACCCTTCTGTGATTGTCTAATAAATTGTACGCGTAAAACTTTTAACCCGGCTTGAGCAGCGAGGTATGCTAGATAGGATGAATCGACACCTCCACTTACCCCCAAGACACAGTCGTAAGTGCCATTATTATCTTTTCGAATCTTTTGAACGATTTGATTGAAGTGGTCTCGGCCTTGGTCGCCTTTGAGAACGCGCGTTTTTTCAGCATCGATGTATTCTTGGTAATAATTCGAAACTCCGTTGTCAGCGAAAGAGATGTGCGGATCGGCAATGGTATCCATTACCAAGATTTTGCATTGTCGAGGCTTTGGTGATTTGAAGCCTTGATCAATCATGTGAAAGATTGTCTTTTCAATTTTTTTTGAATCGCTAAGGCAGAAATACTCATCAATTGTTGCCAAATGCATTTCGAAAGATTTCAATCCAGGTGAGTGCTGAAGCGTTTTTCAATCGAAAAGTATCTTTCAAACCGTGACGCTTCAAAGAATACAAGATTGTGCGAGCTTGATTCCTTTTTATGGTACCAAGGATTTTGGTTTTTTCTTCTGTGTGCAATGGATTCATCTCGAAGTTTGAAAAAAAGTCGACAGATAACAATTGATATTCGAAAGCCCACATGGGATCTGCCCTGTGCAAGGACATTTCCTGCTCATCATGTGTTCGATACATACCAGGCCCTGCAGACATGATCACGGTGGGGTATTTGGCGCTCAAAACATGCCACATTTCGAAGTCACCTACCATTCGCTTTCCTGAAAAGCCACCGACGGCGTCAAATGCATTTTTTTTGATGATGGCATTGATGGGTGATCGGTCAAAAATGCTGTGCTTGCCAGAGTAATGGGCCCTGTATGCTTCTGAAGGACTCAGTAAAATGGGGAATAGCGGATTGTTTTCACCGTAATCAAACAGCCCAAATCCGGCCTCGGGAAATGTTTCCATGGCATCCACCATAATGTCGACCATGAAGCGACCGTGCATGTCGTCGGCGTCGAGGTATTTGATGTATTTGCCCTTCGCGTAGGAGGCTGCCTTATTCCGATTGGGATAATCACCCAAATTTACCTCGTTTTCGTAGACATGAATTCGGTGGTCTTTGGAGGCAAATGCCTTCGCGATTTCGACGGAACGATCAGTCGAGCCGTCGTCTACAATGATCAATTCAAGGTCTTGGAAATGACCGTCTAGCACACTTTGAATGCACTCGGCGAGGTACTTTTCTCGGTTGTAGCAAGTAGTGAGAATGCTGATAGTGGGATTGGTCATTTTATTACTGATTGCAACTTTGAAATTGCTTCAGAATCCACTTCCACTTCGACCTAATTGAATGCAAAACACCCCGATCAGGGATTTCCCAACTATGAGTCCAGTAATTGATGCAAATGGTGCATTCTGCAACAGCTTGGGGCGGTATTGCTCCTTGTTCAAGTCTCATACGTAAATAAACTTGAAGCTGTTCACTCGATTCGGTGGTCCAATCAATCGGATAAATTAAGTGCGCAGGAAGTAAGGATATCATAGATGGTTGTGCTTCTGGTAACGCATCATTTTTTCCTAGCCATTGCCGAATGAATGAAGATTTCTGTGCGGGGGTCTCTTTTTCAAACTCAATGTATGCAGAAGTTAGCAATTGCGGCCCCGTGAGAAACTCTGCTCCATCAAATCCTTTGGATTGAAAAAAGCGTTTTACCGCTAATGCCAAACAATATAGCCAGAATTGAGCATGACGGGTTCCTGAGTAGAGAAAGGCGTTAGGAATGTACTGGGAACTGGCTTTGTTGGCAAGTGTGCCAAGTATGATGCCGTCCATTCCTTTTCCGCACTTTTCAAAGGGATTGATGGCTTCTGCATCCAAATCGGAATACAAACCTCCATCAAAAAACATAAAGACCAATCGGAAAATGTCTACCCTTTGGATTTGTGCTTCGTATTGAATGAAGGTGCGTTGGTAAAAATGAGGAAGCCGATCAGAGACATACTTCGCAATTTGTTCGTCGCTAAAAAATCGATATTTCCAACTAGGATTTTGAAATTGCCATGACTCCTTGCTAATCGTGAAGAGCGGAGGGGCATCCGACAAATCATTCGTTTTCCATGTTTGTACAATTTGCTGAATCATCTCTTTGAATTTTGAGGTAACAAAGATTTGAGGGCATCACGGATTAAACCAGATTTGAAAGGTTCGAAGGGATTCAAAAGCAAAGTGGCGATGATGTGTGAACTTAAGGGCTTGTTGTCCAAAGATTGTTGTAGGTACAACACCCTGCGGTGATATTTAATCTTCAGCTGTTTGAATGCTGCGCGACTAATGGGCTTGGTTTGTCGGCGATTGTAAGCATTTATTCGCGCCTTGAGCGAATACAATTCTGCGATGGGCCAATTATTTCCTTGCGATATCCCATTGGCGTGCGTTCGATACAGGTAAAGCGTGTGAGACACGAATTGAAATGGACCTGTTTCATCCATCTTTAACAACAAATCGTGATCCATGGCCCTTCTTAACGAAGAGTCTAAACCCGAAGTTTGTTCATAAGCTGAACGACGGAAGACGATGAAATTGAAAATCGAATAAAGTTGTTCAAATACAGGTTGGCCTTTGTCCAATGGTTTGGCGTGGTCTCTTTTGCGAATTGGGTTCAAATGCTCATCGCAGTCCATGCATTCCGAATAAGCAAGAACCGTTTCATTATTGGCATTGAACGATAAGGCCATTGTTTCGATGGCTTCAGGAATGAGAGCATCATCAGCGCCAATAAGGCCAATCAGGTCGGAAGTCCCGGCTTCGATTCCCGTCTTAAACGCATGAGTGGCACCATGGTTCTGATCTAAGCGGATTATCGTTATTCCGGGTGCATCATCGAACATTTTGAGATACTTGTTGCTGTCATCGGAACTGAAGTCGTCCACGATGTACAGCTGCCAATCTCGCGAAGTCTGCAACCGAACGGATTCGACTAGTTGCGGGAGGAATTTACCGTTATTATAATTCGCAACTACGAGATCCACTTCGTTATAGATTGGGTAAGGACCTTAATTTCTTCATGACTCAACTCAGCAAACATCGGCATCGAGAGGATGCGTTCGCACGCCTTCGCAGTGGTCTCATATTCCGCAAGAGGCGTATTCAGATGCGCGTAGCATGGCATCGCCGGCATCGGAGTGGGGTAATGGATGGCGGTGGAAATGCCATGGTCGCTCAAATGGCTCTTCAGCGCGTCCCGGTCATCTGCCTGGATGACATACAGATGGAAGACGTGTTTTGAGTGCTCCGGAACAGTGGGCAACTGGAAGGGGCTGTCCTTGAGTTGATTCTGATACGCTTGGGCAGCTGCGATGCGTTCATCCGTCCATTGATCCAAGTGCTTAAGTTTCACTGATAGCACAGCTGCGTGCATGCCGTCCATGCGGGAATTCCGCCCTTCAATGAGGTGGGTGTGTTTGGCGGGTTGACCGTGGTTGGCGATGATGCGGGCTTGCTCTGCCAAGTCCGGCCGGTTGGTTACCATGGCGCCGGCATCGCCGTACGCCCCTAAATTTTTTCCGGGATAAAAGCTGAAGCTGGCGCAATCGCCGAACGTACCGACTTTTTGACCGCAATGCTCGGCCCCGTGCGCTTGTGCGCAATCTTCTAGAACGAACAGTTCGTGACGCTTGGCGATTTCCATGATGCGCGTCATGTTCGCAGGACATCCGTACAAGTGGACGGGGATGATGCCTTTCGTCCTCGGCGTGATTTTGGACTCAATCTTTTCCGGGTCGATGCAGTAGGTTTCATCGATGTCAACGAAAACGGGTGTGGCTCCTCGGGTCCCCACAGCCTCGGCGGTTGAAATCCAGCTCAGCGCCGGCACGATGACCTCGTCGCCGGCTTTCACCCCCAGGGTATCCAATAGGATTTCGATGGAGTCGGTTCCGTTGGCACATGCAATAACTTGGTCTATACCCAACCAGTCGGCAAAGTCGCGTTCGAATTTTTGAACGCGAACGCCTCCGATGTAGGCGGAGTCTTGAATCACTCCGGCGATCGCCGCATCAATTTCTTCTTTGATGCGCATGTATTGGCGGTGGAGGTCGACGAAAGGAACCGTCATTTGACTTTGCGTGCAGGGTTGCCGACATAAGTGCCGGGTTCGGTGATGGACTTGGTGACCACTGCGCCGGCACCGATGACCACATGGTCACAGATGTCGACGGGGAGGATGGTGGCATTGCTACCAATGGAAACGTGATGACCGATTGTGGTCGAATGCCACTTGCTGGCATCCCCTCCTGCGGGGCCTCCGTCCGCGAAGGTGTCATTGATGAACATGACGCCATGGCCGATGAAGCAGTCGTCTCCGATGGTGACGAGCTCACACACGAAACTGTGGCTCTGGACCTTGGTCCGCTCTCCAATCCGCACGCCCTTTTGGATTTCGCAGAAGGGACCCACGAATGAGCCTGCACCGATGTGACATTCGTACAGGTTGCTGGGTTCCACCAGCGTGACACCTTCCCCGAAGGTCACGTCCCTGATCTGGGACTTGAAGACGCGAGGGTCAGGCATGGCGGGCATTGTCGTAGATGGCCTCGATGGCCGCAATCGACTTCATGCCTTCGAACCCGTCCACCGTGGCATTCTTTCCGGCTTCGAGGTATTCGATGAGGGCGGCATACACCTTGTCGTGATTCGAACTGGTGCCTTGGTATTTGCCATAGGCGTTCGGCTTGTCCGAAAACTCGACATCCTCGGGCAGAGGATATCCTTGGACATCCCAGAACTCAATCTTGTTCAGGTAGCGTCCTCCGATCTTGATGGTGCCCGTTTCCCCAATGATGGTGATGGACCCTTCGTAGTTCTTGTTGTGCACGCAAGTGGTCCAGACCAGGGATCCCAGGGTGCCGCTCTCGAATTTGAGGTAGGCGATGCCGCTGTCCTCGGTTTCGATGTTGTGGTTCTGGGTTTCGATGTGCGCTTTGCTCTCGGTCACATCGCCGCACCACCAGATGAGCAGGTCGATGAAATGGCTGGCCTGCGTGAAAAGGGCGCCTCCCTCGGTGTCGATTCTTCCCCGCCAAGGGCTGTCGTCATAGTACCCCTGGTAGCGGTTCCACAGGATGTCGCATTTGACCATGAAAATCTTGCCCAAGAGTCCACGGTCCATGGCGTCCTTGGCCAGGCGGATGGGCACATTGTGCCGGTTCTGCTTGACCACCCAGAGCTTTTTGCCCGTGCGTTGTGCGCAATCATTCATGCGCCTGCAGTCCTCCATGTTGAGCGCCATCGGCTTTTCGACCATGACATGGTACCCGGCTTCAAGGGCTTGTATGGTCATGTCTGCATGAAACGCGTGTGGTGTGGCAATGCAGACGATGTCGAACCCGCCGGCATCAAGCATGGCATCAAAGCTGTCATGCCCCTTGAGGTAAGGATACAATTCGAGCTGCGCATCCAGTGGACCACGGTTATTGTCGCTGATCGCAACAAGCTCCGCCCCCCGCTCTGCGTCCAATACGGCAATGTGCCTCTTCCCGATGCTTCCGCATCCTACTATTCCGAACCGTTGCATGGTTCTATAAATTTACGAAGCTTCTGAGTTAAACACCATAGGGCCTTATTTTTATAGCTCATGAACATGTGTCTAGAATATGCAAGTTGCCATTATTGATTATGGAGCAGGGAACATAGGCTCCTTGGTCAACATGCTAAGCAGAAAGTGCAACTGCTCCTGTATCGTAGAGTCACCTGAAACAGGTCTTCAACTTAACACGACACACTGCATACTCCCTGGCGTAGGCCATTTTGGCTTTGCGTCCAATCAATTGCGACAAAATGGCATTGATGCTCGCCTCAAATCATTCCTTCAAAGAGGGGGCCATCTACTCGGGATTTGTTTGGGCGCTCAGTTGCTACTCGACTATAGCGAAGAAGGTGACGCTTCCGGCCTTGGATTCATTCCTGGGCGAGTAGAAAAGTTCAGATCGAAAAAATTGCGCCAGACGAACGCATCCCGCACATGGGATGGTCCGAAGTCAAACTCATGCAGAACGCATCTCAAATGACTACCGAGGAAATCATGAGGTTCTATTTTGTGCATTCTTATCACATTGTGCCTGAGCAACAGGCAGATGTATTCATGACCTCAGAATTCGGCAACGGATTCACTGCAGCCATAAAAAGAGGCAATATCACGGGTGTTCAGTTTCATCCAGAAAAGAGCCATGCATTCGGTGTCGCCTTCCTGAAGTATTGGTTGTCCGCATCATGAGAAGAATCAGAGTCATTCCAGTCCTTCTCGTCTCAGATGGTAAGATGGTCAAGACAGAAAAATTCAAAGCGCCAAAATATGTAGGTGACCCCATCAACGCCATTCGGATATTCAATGAGAAGGGAGTCGATGAATTGGCTGTATGTGACATTTCCAAGAATAGAAAAGCTCAAGGGCCAGACATGAAGTTGATGGAAAAACTTGCTTCAGAGGCTTTCATGCCCATGGCATACGCAGGGGGGATATCAACGCGGCAACAAGGCATTGACCTTATCAAGTCCGGCTTTGAAAAACTGGCCTTAAGCACGGGATTGATTCAGTCTCCCAATCTGGTTGCTGAACTTTCAGAGCAGCTCGGAAGTCAATCCGTTGTAGCTGCAGTCGACTATAGGCAAAGCATGTTCGGCGGTGCACGACAATATGTCAATTCAGGAACTACGAAAGTAAAAGGAGACCTGTTTGATCTTATTTCCAAATGGGTCAATCAAGGAGCTGGTGAAGTTTGGCTGAACAGCATGGAGCGGGAAGCTTCATACGAGGGCTACGACATCAAGACCATCAAAAGAGCGTCTGAAACTATACGCGTCCCCATAGTCTGTATGGGAGGTGCTGGAAGCATAACGCACATGAAAGAGGCCATAGACGCCGGGGCTTCCGCGGTTGCCGCTGGAGCGATGTTTATCTATCAAAGACCTCACAACGCTGTACTTATCAGCTACTTGAAAGAACCCCTCGATGCATGATATATGGGTGTAAGAATTACATACAACGAAGCTCAACTTCGAGAATCCAAAGAGTTCAATGGCCCCAATGGTTATCGCCAATGTTCTGTGAGCCTCATGGATACAATCCGGACGGATTTGAACTTTGATGAAGAAGGCAGGAGTCATCATTTCCACCGCTACCATGATTTGAAAAACAATCACATCAAGGAGGGTGAATTGGGCAAAGCAGCCATAAGAGCAGCCGTGAAAGAAATGAAAATCAGCGGGGCCAATAAAAAATATGATTGCATACTAGGAGTTAGTGGTGGAGTTGACAGCACCTATCTAGCACTTGTTGCCAAGAGACTGGACCTGCGCGTACTCTGCGTCCACTTCGACAATGGCTGGAATTCCGAATTAGCAACGGAAAATATCGAGAATATTGTATCCAAATGCGGCTTTGATCTGTACACATATGTCATGGATTGGGAAGAGTTTCGCGCAATCCAATTGGCCTATTTCAAATCACATGTAATCGACATCGAAGCTGTAACAGACATCGCAATATTTGCAGCATTAGATAAAATCTGCCGAAAATTCAATATGAGACATATCCTTGACGGCAGAAACTTCAAAACTGAGTCGGTTCTGGGGAATTGGATCAACAAAAATCCCAACAACTTATTGAACATAGCTGAGGCACAAGGAGCTTGGCCCCTGAACAGATTCCCGATTCAATCCAGATGGGACTTGAGAACCAAAGGGCGAAACGACCACCAAAAAGTGAATCTTCCTTTTCTCGACTGGATTGATTACGAGAAGTCTTCAGCAAAGCAGGAAATCACGAAAGAATTGGGATGGCGGGACTATGGCGGCAAACATTACGAGTCAGTTTTTACCCGCTTCTATCAAGGATATATCTTACCTGAAAAATTCAAGGTCGACAAGAGAAAGGCACATCTCTCCAACCTTATCTTTTGTGGTCAGATGTCAAAAGAAGATGCACTTACTGAAATTGCACACCCTATGTACAATCAGGATTTGCTCAAAGAAGACTTTCAGTTTGTGCGGAAAAAACTAGGATTCAGCGAGACTGAGTTCTACGCTTACATCGATGAGCCTGAAATCCCCCATGAGTTTTACGGCGAAACACGCTCTTACGGGAAGGATTGGCGCCAATTCAGATTGAAACATCTGGTCTGAAATTAATCACGACAAGTTTTTCAGCTGCATGAATGTCCACCTCCCCGAAATTGAGAAGCGTGATTTAGCCCGAGAATACCGGAGACTGCTTCGAGGAGCAGAGCATAGCAAGGATATAGCTGATCGCAAAAAAATCCGGAAGGCATGGGAGCTGGCTGTTGAGGCGCACAAGGACATGCGCCGCCGCAGTGGGGAGGCCTACATATTTCACCCCATCGCTGTAGCACGGATCTGCAGCGAGGAAATGGGGCTGGATACCACGAGCATCGTGTGTGCTTTGCTCCATGATACCGTGGAGGATACCTGGGTGACGTTGGACGACATCGAGCGCATGTTCGGCAAGCGGGAACGCATCATTATTGATGGGCTCACCAAGATTTCCGGCATTTTTGATGCCGCACAAAGCGCCCAGGCCGAGAACTTCCGGAAGATGCTGCTCACCCTGAGCGATGACATTCGGGTGATCCTCATCAAGATTGCTGACCGGCTCCACAACATGCGGACGCTGGATAGCATGAAGCGAGAGAAGCAGCTGAAGATTGCGGGCGAGACCGACTTCATGTATGCACCCTTGGCGCATCGAT
>Ga0206129_10005797_pt1 | contig 12865 bp, 10 predicted proteins | sample Helgoland_Spring_8_FD_148616 | JGI IMG/M metagenome (GOLD analysis project Ga0206129, IMG submission 148616) | Pelagic subsurface seawater microbial communities from Kabeltonne, Helgoland, North Sea - Helgoland_Spring_Bloom_20160502_2 | ecosystem: Environmental > Aquatic > Marine > Epipelagic ...
ATGGTATTCTTAGACTATAATTTCTGCCTTTTACATAAGGTATAATATCTAACTTATATTCTGGATTTAATAATTGTAGCATAGCCGTTGGTATTCCTGTTTGCTCAGTAATTTGATCAAAACTTACTGTTTTCTTTATTAAAATAGTATCCGTTTCAAAATAATGAATTGCTGGATCACTTCCTGTTAAGTGATGCTCTTGTGCAAATGTAAACAAGTACATAGTTGCATAAAAAGCTGGAACATAACCTGCAGTTTCTCTTGGTAAAAACGGCCTAATATTCCAGTAGTTTTTATATCCTCCGGATCGTCTTATTGCCTTACTAACATTTCCCGGTCCTGAGTTATAGGCAGCAAGAGCCAAGTCCCAATCTCCAAATATTTTATATAAATCATTTAGATACTTACATGCAGCAATTGTTGCTTTGATTGGATCTTGTCTTTCATCTACGTAAGAACTAACCTTTAATTTGTACTGTTTCCCTGTTGGATACATAAACTGCCATAAACCCGTAGCACCTACCCTAGACTTTGCTTTTGGCTTCAAAGCAGATTCAACTAAAGCCAAATATTTCATTTCTAAAGGAATATCATATTGGTCTAAATACTTTTCAATCATTGGAAAATAATACGCTGCCCGAGCCATAAAATTAGGGTAATATTTCCTTCTGTTTTTTAAATACGATTTAATTATTTTCTCTAATGCAGGATTGTAGGCAAGATGAAAAGGAGTGTTTTCATTAATTTTTGAAAGTCTATCTTTTAATAAATTAACATCTAGAGGTATTTCTGAAACATCTGTAGTATCTATATTAGAGATGTAATATTCCCTAATTTCATCCATGAAAACAGATTGAAGTTGGTTTTCTAAAACTAAACTGTCTATACGAGCGATGTCTTTAGTTGAATAGCGCGTCTCTTCTAACGATTGATTCACAGCATCTTTATTAATGATAATGCTGTCTTTTTTAACTTGTGAAATAGCAAATGTTGAAAGTAAAAAGAGCGCTAAAAAATATTGTTTTTTCATTTATTAAAATTGTAATTCTACACCAATTGGACAATGATCGGAATGTTTTGCATCAGGTAAAATAAATGCTCTTGAGATATTTTCCTTTAAGGGTGCTGAGACCATGTTGTAGTCAATTCTCCAACCTTTATTATTCGCTCTAGAATTAGCCCTATAACTCCACCAACTATAATGATGGGGTTCTTTATTTAAATGACGAAAACTATCTATAAATCCATTGTCTATAAAGTTACCAATCCATTGTCTTTCTTCTGGCAAAAACCCTGAAACTCCTTTCATTTTTGGATTATGAATATCTATGGCTTCATGACAAATATTATAATCTCCACAAATAACTAAATTAGGAATTTCTTTCTTCAAGTTGTTAAGATACTCTTGTATTTCGTCCATATAATTAAACTTAAAATCTAATCTTAAATCATTCGTTCCGGAAGGTAAATACATGCTCATTACAGAAACCTTGTCAAAATCTACACGAATATTTCTCCCTTCAAAATCCATGGTTTCTATTCCAGTTCCATATTCAATATGATTTGGCTCTTGTTTACAAAAGATAGCTACACCAGAATATCCTTTTTTTTGTGCAGAAAACCAATATTGATAAGGATATCCAGCAGATTTAATTATTTCAGCATCTACCTGATCTTGCTGTGCCTTTGTTTCTTGGATACAAATAACATCTGGATTTGCAGATTGTAACCAATCTAACATTCCTTTTTTAATGGCTGCTCTAATTCCGTTTACGTTGTAAGAAATAATTTTCATAACATCAATTTATAAATTCATTTCTGGAATTTCTCCCTCAATAATTAAAGTTCCTTCGGTAGCATTTTGAATAACTTCAACACTAACACCGGGTGCTCTTTCTAATAAATAGAACTGATTGTTTTTAATTTCTAAGACCGCTAAATTGGTCACAACTTTAGTTACACAACCAACTCCAGTTAAAGGCAAGGAACATCTTTTTAATAATTTAGATTCGCCACGTTTGTTCGTGTGCATCATGGCTACAATAATATTATCTGCAGAGGCTACTAAATCCATAGCACCACCCATCCCTTTTACCATTTTACCTGGAATTTTCCAATTGGCAATATCTCCATTTTCAGAAACTTCCATTGCTCCTAAAATTGTTAAATGAACATGTTTACCTCTGATCATTGAAAAACTAGTTGCGGAATCAAAAAAGCTTGCTCCTGGCATTGTAGTAATGGTTTGCTTTCCTGCATTTATAATATCTGCATCTTCCTCTCCTTCATATGGGAATGGGCCCATTCCAAGAACTCCATTTTCACTCTGAAATTCTACTTCAATATCGTCTCTTACAAAATTTGCAACAAGAGTAGGAATCCCAATACCTAAATTTACATAATAGCCGTTTTTTACTTCTTTTGCTATTCTTTTAGCTATTCCGTTTTTATCTAACATAACTAACTTCTTTTTCTAACGGTTCTTTGCTCTATTCTTTTTTCAAACTTTTCTCCTTGAAAAATTCGTTGTACAAAAATTCCAGGAGTATGAATTTGATTAGGGTCTAAAACTCCTAAAGGAACTAACTCTTCAACCTCCACAACAGTTATTGTTGCTGCTCCACACATTAATGGATTAAAATTACGAGCAGTTCCTTTAAATATTAAATTCCCTGCGACATCTCCTTTCCACGCTTTTACAAAAGCAAAATCAGCCTTAAAAGCGGGCTCTAAAACATGCATTTTCCCATCAAATTCTCTGGTTTCTTTACCTTTTGCAACTTCAGTACCATAACCCGCAGGAGTATAAAAGGCAGGGAAACCTGCTTGAGCCGCTCTACATTTTTCTGCTAAAGTTCCTTGTGGTGTTAATTCAACTTCTAATTCTCCAGACAACATTTGCCTCTCAAACTCATCATTTTCTCCAACATATGAGGAAATCATTTTATTTATTTGTTTGTTTTGTAATAATAGTCCTAATCCAAAATTATCAATACCTGCATTGTTAGAAATACATGTTAAATTTTTAATTTCTAATCTAACCAACTCTGAAATAGCATTTTCTGGTATACCACATAAACCAAAGCCTCCTAACATAAATGTCATGTTATTTGTAACCCCTAATAGTGCTTCCCTAACATTATTTACTTTTTTATTAATCATATTATTTTTTTGAATTCTTACATCAATTAAAATGGAAGTCAATCAGTACTAAAAATCTGTATCATCATCTACTGATGGTCTTTTTTTAATTGGATTTTTTTTATCTACAGGTTCTTTACCGCAATTTGTATCTATTCCTACATACTCAGGTTTTTCAAAATCTTCTTCACTAATATTTAAGCTTTTGTCTGCATATACTTTCTTCATAAATAATGCCCATGTTGGAAGTGACATTGTAGCTCCTTGACCCTCAGCAATATTTTCAAAATGAACAGCTCTGTCTTCACCACCTGTCCAAACACCTGTGGCTAAATTGGGTACAACTCCCATAAACCATCCGTCTGTATGATTTTGAGTAGTTCCCGTTTTACCCGCTATTGGATTGGTGAATTTATAAGGAAACCCAGTAATAATATCTTTGTAGTAATGTGCTGAAGTTCGAAGTCTTACTCCAGAGCCAGCTGTGGTTACCCCTTTTAATAATTCTAATACAACATAGGCAGATTCTTCACTCAAAACTTCTTTAGTTTCTGGAGTAAAATCTGCTAGGACTGTACCATTTTTATCCTCAATACGTAATAGCATGTTGGGTTCAACTCGCATGCCTTTGTTGGCAAAAGTTGCATAGGCTCCAGTCATTTCCATCAGAGACAATTCTACAGAACCAAGGGCAATTGATGGTGATTTGGGAACCCTACTTTCTATACCCGCAGATTTTGCAAGACGTACTACATTTTCTGGAGTTACCATATCTATTAACCTCGCTGATATAACATTAATAGATTTTGCTAAAGCCTCTTTTAAAGAAATTTCACCTCCATATTTTTCGCCAGAATTTTTTGGAGTCCAAGCCTTGGGGATCCCAAACCTTCCTTTTGGAATTGTATAAGGTGTATTGGAAAATTTTTCACATGGCGATAAACCTAACTGATTTATGGCAGTTGCATACACGAAAGGTTTAAATGTAGACCCAACTTGTCTTTTCCCTTGTTCTACATGATCGTATTTAAAGTATTTATGATTTATCCCACCAACCCAAGCTTTAATGTGTCCAGTTTGTGGTTCAATAGATAATAATCCTGATCTTAAAATTGATTTGTAATATTTAATAGAATCGTTTGGAGACAAAATGGTATCTACTTCTCTTTGATTATTCCATGAGAAAACTCTCATATCTGTTGATGCATTGAAAGCGGAGTCAATTTGTTGGACTGAATATCCATTTTTTTTCATCCTTCTATAGCGATCAGATCTTTTTCTTGCTCTTTCGTATATGCCATCTATTTGCTCCTCTTCTAAATCATAAAATGGTGCGGTTTCATTTTTTTGTTGTTCTTTGAAAAAGTAACCTTGAAGATTAGACATATGTTCTTGAACTGCCTCCTGAGCATATTGTTGCATCCTAGAATCTAAGGTCACATAGATCTTTAACCCATCTCTGTTAATATTATAAGATTCTCCATTAGGTTTAGGATTATTTTTAACCCATTTTTTTAAATACCCACGAAGGTATTCTCTAAAGTAGGTAGCCAACCCATCATTATGACTTTCTGGAGTAAAGTTTATTTTTAATGGTAAGTTTTGAAGTGAATCCTTTTCTTCTTTAGAGATAAACTCATTCTTTGCCATCTGTGCAAAAACCACATTTCTTCTGGTTAGGGATTTCTTTTTGGAAATCTCTCTATTCGGATTAAACTGGCGTGGATTTTTTAACATTGCAACTAAAATTGCCGACTCTTGGACATCTAAATCTTTGGGTTCTTTCCCAAAATATATTCTAGAAGCCGAACGAATCCCAATGGCATTAAAGAGAAACCCTTGGGTATTTAAATACATGGCAATGATTTCATTTTTAGTATACTGTCGTTCTAACTTGGTTGCTACAATGTATTCCTTTACTTTTTGAGTTAATCTTTTTAGTGTACTACTAGACCCTCCTTTATTAAACAAGTTTTTTGCTAATTGTTGAGTAATTGTACTAGCTCCACCGCCTTTTCCAAGTTTTACAATAGCCCTTGCCAAACCTCTAAAATCTATTCCTGAATGTTCATAGAATCTTTCATCCTCAGTTGCAATTAAAGCATGTACAAGATTATCTGGAAGATCTTTAAAGCCTACAGGAGTTCTATTTTTAAATGCATATTTCCCTAGCGTTACCCCATCGGAAGAAATCACTTCAGTTGCTAAATTTTTTTCTGGATTCTCTAATTCTTCAAACGTTGGCAGTGTTCCAAAAACACCCCATGATGCTAATAAGAATACTAGTGAAACAGATATGAAACCTCCTAAAACCAACATCCAAAATCGTATGATGTATTTTTTAAAATTTGTTTGTTTCTTTTTCTTCATCCTAATTTACTTTTTCAATTCTTAGCCCAACATCTGAAATTCCCTGTAATTGACTAACTCCGTTAACCTCACCATTTTTTCTCATAGCTTGCCATATTGAAAAAGAATACTGACCTGAAATTGGAAAAATAATATTTTCTTTCAAAAGAAGTTTACTGTGTTTAATTTCTGAAATTCCTTGTCCTAAAAACTTCCCATTTTTATCTGTCATTTCGTATTGAAGAGTATCTACAATTTTCTTGCCATTTGGAAAAACCACATGGGTAATTAAATAGATATTACTGAATTGGTAATTCTTATTGTTTCTGATATTAATGTAAATGTTTTTTCTTGAAAGTGTATCATTAATTTGAAACTTGAAGCCTATAGAGTCTGCTTGTGACCAACTATTTTTTTTGAGTGCTCTATATTCATCAAAAACCCTATTGGAATCACAAGAAACAAAAGCAAATACTATTCCTAAAACAAGAATTAATCTCCTACTATTTTTGATTACTATTGCCATTTGATTTAGGTTTTCTTCTTCTTTTTTGTGGCTTATTATGATTGTTATTTCTTTTCTGAGCGTTTGGTGATTTAGTATTTGACTGACTAGAATTCTTAGGTTTTTGTTGTCTTTTTGAATGAGAAGACTTAGCACCTACAGCCGTTTTATTTCTGTTTTTATTTTTTCTGTTTCTTCTTCTGCTCTTTTTTGGAACATCAAAACGAGTAAGACTGTCTTGGCCAACTGCATCTTCAAAATCTACTGTAACTAGCTCTTCTATTTCAGATTCATATTCTTCCAAAGGAATAGCGACTTCATTATTTTTATTTAAATCAATAATTTCTAATACCTGTTCTAAACTCAGTTTAAACCATTTAGATCTATTTTCTTTATAGGTATACCAAAGGGTCTTTTTAAAAATATCCATTTTCACAAATTCTGCATCTCCTTTTTCAGTCTTTAAAACTTTTTCTTGTTTTGGAAAATCATTTAAAGCATCTAGATAGGTGTCTAATTCAAAATTTAAACAACATTTTAATTTACCACATTGACCCGCTAATTTTAATGGATTTAAAGATAACTGCTGATATCTTGCTGCTGTTGTTGTTACTTTTCTGAAATCTGTAAGCCATGTAGAACAACATAGTTCTCTTCCACAAGAACCAACACCTCCAAGACGAGCAGCCTCCTGTCTGGCTCCAACTTGTTTCATTTCTACTCTAATAGAAAAAGCACCTGCTAAATCTTTTATGAGTTGTCTAAAGTCTACTCGAGTATCTGCAGTGTAATAAAAAGTTGCTTTGTTGCCATCTCCCTGATATTCAACATCAGAAAGTTTCATTTTTAAGCCCAATCTCCCTAATATTTCTCTCCCTCTTTTTTGAGTTTCTAATTCTCGATTTCGAGCTTTTTCCCAAACTTCAATATCTCTTTGGGAAGCTTTTCGATAAATTTTCTTTACATCTTCGCTTTCATGAGATACTTTCCTTTTTTTCATCTGTACCTTCACCAGTTCTCCACCCAAAGAAACAATCCCGATATCATGACCAGGCGATCCTTCAACCGCAACCACATCTCCCATAGAGATGGTTAAATTTTCTGTATTCTTATAAAAATGCTTTCGCCCGTTCTTAAAGCGTACTTCATAAATATTAAAAGGAGTTTCATTGCTTGGTAAAGTCATATTTGACAACCAATCAAAAACTGATAATTTTTCACAACCTCCTGTTGTGCAACTTCCATTGCTCCTGCATCCTTTTGGTTTACCGTCTTCCCCAGTACCACAACTTCCACATGCCATAAAATAATATATTTATAGAAGCTAAGCTTCTTAGAGTTCTTATAAATTTTAGCTAAATTAATGTCAATTAGCTCAACAGAATACACTGTAAAAATTATTATAATATAAAATTAGAAATGTATTTTGTAAAGAGTAAATATAAGGAATCTATCACAATCATTTAATTGTAAAAAGGATAAAAAATAAGCCCTGAATTTATCGCGAAAATCTGTGCTATTTTATTTCTTAAATTTTAACTTTTCTGACCTCCCTTTTTTAAAGATTTTATTGCTGGCTTGTTTACCTTTTCTGAGTATTTTTTGCTGTTCATACGACAATTGAATGACCTCTTGACATTCAGAAGAACAAGTATTCTCCATCTTTTCTGAACAATCAGAACACTGAATAAATAATAAATGACAGGCTTCATTTGCACAATTCACATGATTGTCACAAGGGCTTCCACATTGGTGGCAGTTGGCAATTACATCCTCTGATATTTTCTCTGCTCTTCGATGGTCAAATACAAAGTTTTTACCAATAAACTTATTTTCTAATCCTTCAGATTTTACTTGCCTTGTGTATTCTATAATTCCTCCCTCTAGTTGAAAAACATTTTTAAATCCTTTGTGCTTATAATATGCCGAAGCTTTCTCACATCGAATACCTCCTGTACAATACATCAATAGATTTTTATCATTTTTATTACTTTTTAATTCTTCCTCAATGATATCCAATGAGTCACGGAATGTATCAACATCAGGAGTAATTGCTCCATCAAAATGACCAATTTCACTTTCATAATGATTTCGCATATCTACACAAATAGTATTAGAATCCTCTAACATCCTATTAAATACTTCTGCGTTTACATGAATTCCTTTTGCTGTTACATCAAATGTTTTATCATCCAAACCATCGGCAACTATCTTGTCTCTAACTTTTACTTTTAATTTTAAAAATGATTTATTGTAGTGCTCAATAGCTACATTTAATCGAATTCCTTTTAAAAAAGAAATTGCATCTAATTGATCTTTTAAGGCTAAAAAATTCTCTGAGGGAACTGATAATTGAGCATTGATTCCCTCAAAGGAAACATAGGTTCTACCCAATACATCCAGAGTATGCCATTCTAAAAATAATTTATCTCTAAATAATTGTGGGTTTTCTATCTTATGGTATTGATAGAATGAAATTGTGATGCGATCTTTTCCAGCCTCATCTATTAATGTAGCGCGTTCTTTAGCGCTTAACTTATTGTACAGTTGCATGCTATACCAAATTCGTTAAACAATCTATTTTGTCTTTTACAGACTTTAACCGCAAAACTACCATAATTTTTAATAGTACGTTGAAAATTCAACATTTCCTTTGTATTTGAAAAATTTTTAAATTTTATCTATTTCTTACCACTATTAATTGAAGTCTTAAACACATTTTTTAGCATCTTTGTACCTTGTGAATTAAAAACCTGTGAATTGGGTGTTAAAATGAACCCAATCACGAAAAGAATTAAACTAATATACTATGAAAATCGCTTTAGTGGGTGCTACCGGGATGGTAGGAAATGTTATGCTTCAAGTATTAGCAGAAAGGAACTTTGAGATGACTGAATTAATACCTGTAGCTTCCGAAAGATCTGTTGGGAAACAAATTTCATATAAAAATAAAGAGTATACTATCGTTAGCTTACAAGATGCCGTAAACAAACAGCCAGATATTGCATTATTTTCCGCTGGGGGTGATACTTCTTTAGAATGGGCACCAAAATTTGCAGCGGTTGGAACAACAGTCATCGATAATTCTTCTGCTTGGAGAATGGATCCAGAAAAAAAACTAGTTGTACCAGAAATTAATGGCGATGTTTTAACTAATAATGATAAGATTATTGCCAACCCAAATTGCTCTACCATTCAATTAGTTATGGCGCTCTCTCCTCTGCATTTAAAATATAAAATGAAACGTGTTGTTATTTCTACATATCAGTCTGTTTCTGGAACTGGAGTAAAAGCAGTTCAACAGTTAGACAATGAAGAAGCCGGAATAAAAGGGGAAATGGTATATCCTCACCCTATCGGAAGAAATGCACTACCACATTGCGACATTTTTTTAGATAATGGCTACACGAAGGAAGAAATGAAATTGGTAAAAGAACCTAAGAAAATTTTACGAGATACTTCTTTCTCAATTACTGCCACTGCAGTTAGAATTCCAACAGCAGGAGGGCATTCAGAAGCTGTAAATGTTCAATTTATAAATGATTTTGAAATCGAAGAGGTGCGCGAGTTATTAAGTGCAACACCTGGGGTTATTGTTCAAGATGATGTAAAAAATAACATTTATCCAATGCCAATAACTGCACACCAAAAAGATGAAGTTTTCGTTGGTAGAATTAGGCGAGATGAATCTCAAGAAAACTCACTAAATTTGTGGATTGTTTCTGATAACCTCAGAAAAGGGGCAGCAACAAATGCTGTGCAAATAGCAGAATATTTAGTTGAAAACAAAATCGTGTAAACTTATGAGTACTTTCCATAAATTATCCATTAAAAATTACATTCAAGAAACCGCAAATGCGGTTTCTCTTATTTTTGATATTCCTGAGCGTTTGAAAGATAATTTTTCCTTCAAAGCAGGGCAATATGTTACCCTAAGAACAACTATAGAAGCTAAAGAAATACGCAGATCTTACTCTATTTGTTCTTCTCCTAATAGTGGTGAATTAAAAGTTGCCATCAAAAGAGTTGAGAATGGTGTTTTTTCTACTTACGCGATATCCCACTTAAAAACAGGTGATGTAATTGAAGTTCACGAGCCCGAAGGAAAATTTATTTTAGAACCTACAAGAAGTACTAATTATTTAGGTATTGTGGCTGGTAGTGGAATTACACCCGTTTTATCAATGATTAAAACAGTCTTACAACTAGAACCGTCTTCTTCGTTTACATTAATATACGGAAATAAATCTTTAGATGAAACTATGTTTAAAGCCGAATTAGACGCTTTGTCTCTAGCTTACGATACAAGATTTAATTTGGAATATGTATTTAGCAGACAGCATGAAGAGGGATCTTTATTTGGAAGAATTGACGAAGGACATACAAACTACTTTATTAAAAATGTTTATAAAAATTGGTCTTTTAAGACTGCTTTTTTGTGTGGCCCAGAGGAAATGATAAAAACTGTTTCAACTACATTAAAAGAAAATCACTACAAAGAATCTCAAATTTTATTTGAATTATTTACAGCATCAATTAATGAAGAAAGCAGTTCTGAAATAAAAGATGGTCAAACAGAAGTTACTGTTTTGCTTGATGATGAAGAGCTCTGTTTCACTATGGATCAAAAAGACGATATTTTAGCTGCTGCTTTAAGAAATGATGTTGACGCACCATACTCTTGCCAAGGAGGTGTGTGTTCTAGTTGTTTAGGGAAAGTAACCCAAGGAACTGCAGTAATGGTTAAAAATAGCATTCTTACTGATGACGAAGTTAACGAGGGATTTATTTTAACCTGCCAGGCACATCCAACTTCATCAAAGATATCCATTGATTTTGATGATGTCTAAAAAATGTATCTTTAACACATGGATATATATGACATAAAAAATGCAATTTTTTTTGGGTTCTTTCTTTCTTTTATGATTGGTCCTGTTTTTTTTATGTTAATTCAAACGAGTATTGTAAAAGGTGCAAGAGCTGCCATTGCTTTTAATTTAGGGGTAATTTTAGGGGATGTAACTTTTATTGTGATTGCTTATTTTGGTAGCAGACATTTACTTGAGAGTATCAAAGATGACCCACGTTTATTTTTTATAGGTGGCCTCATTCTAATTGTTTATGGCGCTATCACTTATTTAGACAAATCTGAAAAAAAAGAAATTGAAGAGTCTATAAAATTGCCTGTAAACAACAATTATTTTAAATTAATTTTTAAAGGTTTTTTTTTAAACTTTATTAATATCGGCGTACTTGCATTCTGGTTAGGCTTAATTGTGGTAATAGGACCAACCCTAGACATGAATCCAACACATATTTTTTATTACTTCAGTATTATTATTTGCAGTTATTTTATTACTGATTTGGGTAAAATAGTTTTAGCAAAACAATTAAAAAATAAAATGACCCCATCTGTAGTTTATAGAATAAAACGATTTATGGGTGTCTTATTAATTGTTTTTGGGGTGGGTTTAATGCTAAAAGGATTTCTTCCAAAAGATAACAAGATTAATACACTGTTAGAACAGGTAGATAAAAAATAAAAGCGACATAAAACGTCGCTTTTATTTTTTAAAGCTATAATATTCTTTTACTTCTTATTATCCGATGGATAAATGTCTGCCATCAATTTAGACGGGTCTATTTCTACTGATTTAATTTCTTTTGAAACCTCAAATCTATAGATGGGGTGCGCCCAAGACCAATCTTCTAAAATTGTTGCCCTTGTGGGCTTATTCCCTCTCATTATTTGTAAAGGAATGTTAAAATCTTCTGAAGAACCATCTTTATAAGTCACTCTTACATCTATTGGCATTGGCATTTTACCATGCCTTTGTAAAATAATTGTTTTGTTCCTAAAACCTCGAACACTATAATCAATTGTATGAGTAGTTTGGGTCCATTCATTTAAATACCAATCTAAATGAATTCCAGAAACTTTCTCCATAGATCTTTTAATATCATTTGGTGTTGGATGTTTAAAACTAAAATCATTAAAGTATTTTTTAAGTCCTTTCTTAACATTCTCTTTCCCTATAACATACTCTAATTGAGATAAAAACATATTTCCCATACTGTAACTCGCTGTACTGTATGAAGAATTTAAATGATACCTGTCTGCATGGGTTGTTAAAGGTTCTTCTTTTCTGTAGGAAATCATTTTATAATACCTATTGTAGGCCCCTAAATGAGGGTTTTCTATTTTCCTGTCTAAAATTTTATTCATCGCAATATTAGAAATATAAGATGTAAACCCTTCATCCATCCATGGATGCTTACTTTCATTACTCGCTAATAAAAACTGAAACCAAGTATGTGCCATCTCGTGAGAGGTTACCCCCAACAAACTACCAAAACTTCTCTTACCAGTTATTAGAGTTGACATCGCATACTCCATGCCTCCGTCTCCTCCTTGGATTACAGAATATTGTTTGTACGGATATTGCCCAATGTTTTCACTAAAAAAACTCATTAATTGAGCTGTTTTAGGTTGTAAGTCTTTCCAATTTTTCAGATATTTTTCTTCAAGATTACGCTTATAAAAAAAATGCAAATCAACGCCATTGGCTGTTTTTAAAATATCGTGAGAGTACTCAGGATCTGCAGCCCACATAAAATCATGAACATTTGGTGCTTTAAAGTGCCAGCTTAATTTTTCTCCAGTAGGGATTTTTATTTTTTTGGATTTATCTTCATAACCATGTCCAATTTCTTGAGGATTTTGTAGATATCCTGTTCCTCCAATCGTATAGTTTTTATCAATATGAATGGTAACATCAAAATCTCCCCAAACACCATGAAACTCTCTTGCTATGTAGGGAGGTGTATGCCATCCTTCAAAATCATATTCAGCCATTTTTGGGTACCATT
>Ga0206129_10005800_pt1 | contig 12860 bp, 16 predicted proteins | sample Helgoland_Spring_8_FD_148616 | JGI IMG/M metagenome (GOLD analysis project Ga0206129, IMG submission 148616) | Pelagic subsurface seawater microbial communities from Kabeltonne, Helgoland, North Sea - Helgoland_Spring_Bloom_20160502_2 | ecosystem: Environmental > Aquatic > Marine > Epipelagic ...
AGTCGATTCAACTATAATAAATATTATTTTGAAATATTGTTATAATTTAAAATTTAATGAATGTCCCAAATATGATACATTAATTTCTTTAATTAATAAACATTTAATTAATAAATTTAACACTAAGCATGAAGAGTTAGAATGGAATATATAATTATATATATATATAACTATTTAAAGAATAATTATTAATAATAATTATAGTATGACTGACACTCAAGATACAAGCATTACTGGGCGCGTGAAATGGTTCAATAACAAGGCCGGATATGGTTTTATTACGATTACAGATGGCGATAAATCTGGAACAGATGTTTTTGTACATCATTCAAGAGTTATTGTTGAATCTGAGCAATATAAATACCTAGTTCAAGGAGAATATGTTGCTTTCGAGCTTACTCAAATGGAAAATGATGAAAAGCATGAATTTCAAGCATCCGAGGTTCGTGGTATGAAAGGAGGTAAATTAATGTGTGAAACACGTAATGAAAACAGAAGTACCACAAGACCATCTATGGATGATTCTGATGCGCCTTCTTCTGCTTCTAGACCACATCGTCGTTTTAATAACAACAGAGGTGGCCCCCCTAGAATGAACGATGACGAATGGGTCCTTGTTCGCAGACAACCTGGAACTGGTCCAGGAAATTCACACGCCGGTAGAGGAGGAGCTGGAAGAGGAGATGGGAGCAGACAACGTCGTTCAGATTCTGAAACCGAAAATCCTATGTAATTAAAAGAATTATTAATTTACGAATTAAAAATAAAATCCTGTATACTATTTTGAGAATCTTTATCTATTTTTAAATATAAATGTTTTATTAATTCAATTATTTTTTCATCTGACAATGTTGTATTTTTAATAATATTTTCAATATTATTTTTGTTTTGGTTTTTAAAATACTTTTTTGAAATTTCAGGATTGTATTGTTTTTTTATTATTTTGGTTGAGATAATAGGATCTTTTTGATCAAAATTATCAAAAGGATTGAAAATGTTTTCCATATAATATATATATTATATAAATATATATATATTATTTATTTGAATGGATGGAATATAATAGATTTATATTTATTGACATGATTAGATGATACATTATAAATAGAGGTTTTTGTATGGTCATTTAAATGTAAATTTGAAACATGAGTGTCTTCAATATTAGAATGAGATAAATGATAATAATTAAGAACATATGGTATAAAAAGTTCGTGATGACTTGTCGACTCAGTATTATTTATAAATTCAAATAAGTAATTGATAAATTGTTTACTATATCTTGCAATGTATAAATGTGATAATTCAAATCCATGAGAATAATTTCCAATTCTCCATTGTCTATAATACCATTCTGGTACATGTTGAGAATCAATTCTACATATTAAATCATTCGAATTAGTTTCATATTTTTCTAAAAACGAATTCCAATTTTTACAAAAAACATCATCTTCTATATACCATATATATTCATAATTAGAAGTATGAAACCATTCTAATGACCCTAATTTAGATGGATTTTCTTGCCATTTACCATTAAAATTTTTTATTTTTTTGCCGTATTTTATTATTAGTTTATTATTAATTAAAGGTATTTTAATAATTGATTTAATTAGTTCACTAGAAATTATGTTGTTAGAAAATTTTATTAAATTATTAGTTAATATGGTTTCATTAGAATGATATTTTATATCATATCCAATAACAAAATTATAATTGCATTGTATTAATTGATTTATAATTATTATTTTACTGTTAGTTAATTCTGATATAGATAAAAATAAAATGGTATTATCTTTAGTAGATTTGATATTGTTTGTTACAGAAATATTTTTATTTTCTAATCTACATACTTTCTTTTTTAAAAATAATATTTCCTTTTTTAATGATTCTGTTGAATTATTAGTATTATTTTGTATTTTATTAAGGTCTTTGCGTAATAATTGAAAATTTGAAAATACTAAAGGATTCATTATATGATGTTATCTAACCAATTATTTAATATTAAATAATAATTAATATAATGTCATAAAATTGATTTAAAGATATACTACATATATCTATTATATAAGATGGTCAAGAAAACTTCTAAAACTACTGCCCCCAAGTCAACCCCTGCTCCCATGTCAACTTCTGCTCCAGAAGTTCCTGCTACCCCTATTAAGGCTCCCGAGCCAGTTATTGTTGCTGCTGTCCCCGATTTTACTCAAGCAGAGACCGAGACTGAATCTGCTCCAACTGCTGATACACCTGGTATAAGCGATGGTGTTGGTCAACAATTCGAAGGTATTATTCAAACACTGGGTACATTTAGACATTCTATTACAGCTCTTCAGAGCCAAATTCGCGGTCTAGAAAAATCTGTTCGTAAAGAGATTAAATCTCTTCAAAAGGAGGCAGCAAAGAATCGCAATAAGGGTAACCGCAGACCATCTGGTTTTGCCAAACCTTCTAAGGTTTCTTCCGAGCTTTGTTCTTTTATGAATAAAGATCCTGGAACAGAAATTGCTCGCACAGAGGTAACTCAGTTTTTAATTCAATATATTAAGGATAATCAGCTTCAGTTTGAGGCAAACAAAAAGATTATTATTCCTGATAAAACTCTAAAGAAGCTTCTTAAGGTTAAGGATGGAGATGAGGTTACTTATTTTAATCTTCAAAGACTCATGAATATTCATTTTATTAAGGCGATTCCTACTACGAATACAGTCTCTGCTTCTCAAACTGTTTAATATATAATTAATTTATAAAATTTTTAATGATAAATTTTATAAATATAAATATTATTATAATATAATAAAAATTATGTATATAATTTTATTGCATATTACAGGTATTGCAATTGTTGAAATTTTATTTTTTTTCGAATATATTGGCCCCATTGAAACTAGGTTATTTAAGGATTCCTTGAATCGTATATTAAAACAATCTATAAACGATGATAAAAGTGTTATTTTTATAACATTAAACCAGAATATTACAGATATTATTGGGGTTTATATAAACGATGACCAAGAATCTATAGATAATTCGAATACTTATATGGAGAATTTAAATTCAGAAGGGGTACATAAAAGAACCACTCATAATCATAAGTTATTTATAGAAATACTATATTATTGGGGGATATTATGTGCAGGTTCTTTAATTGTTATGATTATTCAATTACAGATTACATCTTATTGTAACAAAAATAAAGAGTTAATAAATTCAGATCAAAATATAGAACTGGTTCATTCGAGGGTAAGAACAACTTCTATAGATACAGAAGGTATACCTAATAATGATATCGAAACAAATGGACTAATTGATCCTTATTTAGATAATAATAACAATAGATGTGAATATAATAATGTAATACAAACACGGAATAAAATATTGTATTACGCGGTTGGAGTATGTTTATTGTTAGGATTTGAATATTTTTTTTTCGAATTCATAGTTTTAAATTATGAACCTCTTTCATCATATGAATTACAGTACATTCTGTATTCATTTATATATAAAGATACAATTGGAACGACTCCTTAATATAATATTTTTTTTTCTGTAAAAAATATAGTATACTTTATATTATATGATCGATGACGATATAATTGAAATGATGATAGAGATAATAAGTTTAACCGGAGAATATGTTAAACAATCAGAGGAGGATAAATATGACTACGATGAAGAAATGGAACAAAAATATAGAAAGTTAGTAATTTCGGCGTATATTTATATAGGGAATTTAGAGGAGCTCTTAAAAGGGGGTAGTCCCCCCAAACCCCCAGGGATAGGACTTTAATAGAATACTGTGGGTAATATTTTAATAGAATAATGCGGGTAGTATTTTAATAGAATAATTAGGGACTAAGTCATAGGGGAGGGTTTAGTAAAGGGGTTTAGTAAAGGAGTGTAATAACCCAATTGAATAGAGGGGGTATGGGGGTATCCCCCAAAAGAAGACCCATTTCCAGTTTTCCTACTCATTTCTGAGTTGCCTAGAGACCGTAGATTATATGGTATGATTTAAATTAGAATACTAATTTAAATGATATGGTGGGGAGGGGTTAGAAGGAAGGGGACACAGCCCGGAGGGCTTATAACCCTAGTGGATAGAGGAGGTATAGCCAAAACATGACCCATTTCCAGTTTTCCCACTCATTTCTGAGTTGCATAGAGACCGTAGATTATATGGTATGATTTAAATTAGAATACTAATTTAAATGATATATTGGGAGGGGTTAGAAGGAAGGGGACACAGCCCGGAGGGCTTATAACCCTAGTGTATAGAGGGGGTATCCCCGTTTCTCTCTATTTATTATTTTGTATTTGTTTTTTTGGATAAAAATAAGAATAGAAGCTAGATCAATTGGTATATCAGTTTAGTTGCAAAAGAAATATAAAATAGTAGAGAGAAAAGATGTAGCCTGATTACCAAAACCAACCTTTTTTGGGTTCATTTTTAGGTTCCTCTGTTGTGTTGTTGGATTGGGCAGAAGGGTTGTTATCAGAAGTCCAATCATTTTCGGTATATTCAGATTTATCTTTTCTAGGTAACATGTTTTTACTTCTTCTGGATTGAACCCATTCATAATCATTATATTTATTGACCAACCGATTTTCTAAGGTATCTTTATATTTAATATTGCGAATCCCTACACCAACCCTAGAAGTAGTTGCTAAGAAATTAAACAAACCCCCGCCATTTTTTTTAGTTTTTCTTAAACTACCCTTTTTTTTTGATATACGCGTTTTCTTTGGTCTATCCATACCTTTTTTATGTTTTTGAAGTGTCATCTTTATATACAATAATAAATATAAATTTTAATCTTAATATTATAGCAAAGAATCGCCACCTTACCAACCCCCCCAAAAAAAAACCTATATGTAAAGTTTCTTAACAGATGGGGGTATGGGGGCGTCCCCCAATAGGACAGTTTTTTCGAAGCATATATTTAGGTTATACCTCTTTATTATTCACATTTTTTACACCTTTGGACATTTAAAACGCCGACCTAATCTTATAAAAAATTGATTTACAATTTAATAATTATATTATTACATCAAAATAAGTTAAACCGCTATATAATGGACGACCTTATGACACTTACCTTTTACCGACTCTGTTGGTCTTATGACATAGATGGGCTAATGAATACGTTCGAGGATGTATTTGATAGTAGTAGTATAGATATGGATTACGCATATTTGATGGTATATACTCGTAAATATCGCGTCAAAAAGCCCGATAATTGTGAACCCATTCTAACATGGTTACTTAATATAGAGCCAGATATCAACGTAGGTAGAATAGAGAATGATTACAATGCAGATAAACATATACCAAATGATGCCTTACTATTGGCTTGTAACAATGGGCATATTGACGTAATGAAATGGCTATTTACCGAAGAGCCGTATTTAGCTTCGTTCAAGAATAGATGTTATATATGCTATATATTTGAAATAAGTTGTTGTAATAGCAATTTAGATATTACAAAAATTATATTTGATAAATTAGCAGACTATATTAGCGTAAGGGTTCTTATTCTTAATCAAGGATACCGAAATGCGATACATCATCAAAATACACAAACTGCAGAATGGTTATTAAAAATAAATCCAACCATTAATATAGAAGCGGACGACCAGTCTTTCTCAATCTAAGTATATTTAAAAATCATAAAAAACTCAGGGGGACGCCCTGTTTTTTTTTCGTTACATACGTTGTTACATGTGTTAACCCCGGGGGGAGGGCGCAACATCTGGTGAGATCCCACCGCTGCGACGCACGATGAAATTTGATGAACTCCGGGTCAGGAATGGGCTAAACTAAAAAATTACCTGCCTTAAAATCAGCGTTCTAAATGTGCAAAGGTATAAATCGTTTTTTTGTTGTTGTTGAATCTACAATACTAATTTTATGTTCAAATACTTTCTCCAATTTACACTACAACTTACACTACAAACTTACACTACAAACTACACTACAAACTTACACTACAACTTACACTTACATTTACACTTACACTTACACTACAATTTACACTACAAACTTACACTTACACTACAAACTTACACTACAAATATTAATCTTTAATATTAATCTTTAAATGGACTTAGAGGGGCGCGGCGCCACGCCCGAAGGGCGACATAACCCTCGATCATAGCCTTTTAAAACATCACCCATTTCTCGTTTTCTCACTCATTTCTGAGTTCCTATGGAAACGCAGATTACACCGTTGACCTTTTTTCACAGATTTTGGAATACAGATTGATCCGTTGAATAGTTCCGTTAGATTGGGGGGTATACAAAAACACTCCATTCTACACTTCAAATCTACACACCAATTCTACGCTTCAAATATACACTCCAATCTTTATATACCATCCTACACTTCAAATCTACACTTCAAACTTTATATATCATCATCACTGTAAATATACACTATAACGTTTCTTGATTTACCAAAAGAATTAAGTAATAATTATTTAATTAAAAGGGGATATGGTATGCACTATGGAATCCCCAATTAAAAAAATTGATTCCAATTAAAAAAATTGATTCCAATTAAAAAAAATTGATTCCAATAATTTAATTATTTTAATATATAATAATATAGTATTATGATCATGTTTACCGAAGAAAACTGTAATAAAGTCATTTCCATTATAGAAGATGATGAAAGTGAGGGTATAGAAATGATAATGGTTTTATTCAATTCGTATCAAGAAAAATATAAAATAAAAAATAAAGAGATTTTTGAAGAATATTTTCGTAAGGACACAAAATTAATATTTCAAGTATTACATAGTGGTCTTGCAAGTGAAAAGATGGTACAAGAAATGGAAAATGAATTTGATGATAGTGAAGTAGATCAAAAAGAGAAAAAAGAATTTTTGGAATTTGTTGACAATATTAATTTTGTATTACAAAAAATAGATACTGTTGATTTACACGATCCAGATGACGAATTTTCCTCGAATTGTACACACGCAATATCGTTTATAAATAAAAAGAATGAAGATATGAAAGGGTTAACAGAATCCATGAAAAAGTTAACCCTTAAATTGGAATGTTTGGGCAATGCATTAAAAAATATTAATAATGATATAAAAGACGATTAAGAATAAAAAAAACAATACAATTCAAATAATAAAAAATATAAAATAAAATAATGTATTTTCTATTTTTTTATTTGGTTTACCTGATCCATAAAAATTATCCCCCCCCTCTCCATTCTACACTACAAATATCCAACACTCCTCTACACTACAAATATACACTACAAATATACACTATAATTATATATTATATATTTATCTAATAAATAAACGAATTTCCTCATTTACACCCTTGAAGATTTAAAATGCCATGGATCTTTTGAACTTTAATGTTCTTCTTTTACCGCCAAGTTTTCCATAAGGTCTATTTATAGTACCTGGATTTCGATTGATATAAGTATCTAAAGCAGACGGACCTTGATGATATGTCATAGTTTTAAGTGATGATATATTGGGTCGTTTATAATTTGATAATTCTTTTATATTATCGTCTTTTTGCTTTTTTATTTTATTTTTCGTGTCTATGTAGTCTTCTATCAAATAAGGAATACCATTTTGTTCTTCATCCTCTGGTGTCAGATTTTCTGCCAGACGAAGTTCTTTGTTTGTAGCAAGATCAAGTTCAATATTAATATCTGGGTGTTCTAATAATAATTCAACCATGTCGTAATCTTCAAAATTAATTGCGTGTATAAGTGGTGTATCACCAGCGGTATTCTCTTTGTTTATATCAGCGCCCTTTTCAAGTAATAATTCAACGACATCATATCTTGAATTTCTCACTGCGGTTGAAAGAGCCGTATTATTATAATCGTCTGTTATATTTACATCAATACCTTTTTCAAGCAATAAATTAACCATTCTTGCATTCCCACTTTCTGATGCAACTAATAAAAACCATGATCCATCGTCGTTTTTCATATTTACATCAGCGCCTTCCTTAAATGCTTCTTCAACCTTTTTATAATTATTTGTATAAACGCCGTCCCATAATTTCGAGCTGGGGTTTTCATAATAAGGTCCTAAATAAGGCATTTTTGCGCCTCCTTGTTTTTTTGAACGAGTTTTTCTAATTCTTTTCTTGGATTTATCGGGTTTGGATTTCTTGGTTTTTCTATGATATTTTCGTGTTGCCATCTACTATATATATATATATATATATATATCTATCTATTTTTACATTTATTTTTTGCCGTCAAAAACGGCGTTTTAAATCTTCAATTGTGTAATTTTACTGATAAAGTGGTTCAATAGTACCTTATTTTGGTTCGGGTGCTTTTTTTGGTTCATCACAACATCCAGGTTTATTTATAATAACTCTTTTCTTAATAACCTTACGAATATTTTTTGCATGACGACCAACTCCTAAAGATGAGAAATTAATCGATGCTTGACCTCTTCCGGCAACCATGTTTACTTTACGTCCAGCAGGCATTATATATATAATATAAGTTATTAATTCTTCAAGTAATAAAAACTCCAACCAATGGTTAATTGTTTGATTGTTTATCTGTTTTCTCTCTAATATTATTTTTATGTTTTACATTCAGAAATTTATAATATAACAATATAGATGTACAAAATCCTATAGAAAGATTTGCAATCAATATAGGATGTAATTTGAAATAGATAGAATAGGGTATCATTGCTAATACTGCTAACATATTCAGTATTAAAAATTCTAAAGAAATATCATCTGTTTTCTTTGTTTTAATGGTTAAATAAACCTGTGGTATTAACATAATTCCTGCTATACACGAACCAATATAAGCAATGGTTGTATATATTAATGCTTGGGATATCATATTTATATATATTATAAGTTTTTAATTCTTCAATTAATAAAAAAATCCAACCAATGGTTACTTGTTTGTTTGATTGTTTTCTCTCTAATATTATTTTTATGTTTTTATAAAATAAAAAAGGAATCAATATACTACCTTTATTTCAACGATAGTTTAAACACCGATCGCATAAAATAAGGAACTAAAAAAAAGACACTAATATAGAAAGTATTTATAATGAAAAATAGGATATATATATATACATCATTACAACGGGTAATGTCTGTGTATAGGGTTCCCTCTTCCCCTCTGTCTAGGTTATGACAATTGGAAGTTGCCAAATATTGTTCATATTTTCAGGTGGAGACAATTCGCCCGCGATTAGTTGTATTTCTTCATTGACTTCCTCAAAGTCTTCGATATGTCTTTTGGCAAAATACATGTTTTGAATATTATATCTTCTACTATTATAACTAATTAGATGATCGAAGTAAAATATACGTTCTGTTAATTCATCGGCATAATATCCATGTAAATCTCGACTACTGATATCTGCGCCATAACTATATAATAATCTAATGACATCTCTATTTTTTGACCATAACGAAGCGACGAGTAAAGAATTAAAAATATTTTCGCGTTTAGTTTGTGGTATAGAATCTATTTCTAGTGGATTTGAATAACATTCGATAGAATCTTGAATATTAGTTTCAATAGGAAAATTGACAATAAGATTAACGCCAACGATTCCGTGATTACGATTTAATAGTTCCAGATAAAATTCTAAGTGACTATATCTATGATACATAATAATAAAGTGTAATATAAGTACTCTTCTAATATATATTGGATGATCTGTAAATAGCATTTCAATCGTAGAAATGTTAAAATCATGAGTATTTTCATTGTATACTTGACGTAAATAATCATCCTTTACATTATCCAGTGTTTTAATAAGTTGATTCTCATCATCGTTCGTTTCATCACCATTATTATCATTGATAATTTCATCACCAATATCAACCTCTGTAAAATCCATCATGCCATTAAATAGAAATATATTTCTATTATTATTATTATTTATATTTTCTGTAACGTTTAAACCTGAGGAAGTACTCATCATATTCTCTCTTTATAAAAAAATATGGAGATATAGTATGAAATCAATTTTATACTATAACAAAAAAATTGAAGTTATAATATAAATATAATAGAAGATAAAAAATAACACATTACTATAATTAATATAGTATGGGAGTAATATATTCATATTTATTTATAAATTATGAAAAGAAAGAAATAGATATATGTGTTATTTGCAATAACAAAATAACGGATACACATTATACTCTTTGTAAAACATGTACTTATGTATCCCATATTAATTGTCAAATCAAGCAACAAAAAAAAAATGAGTGTATAACTTGTAACAGAGGATTATCTATAACAACGATTTTAACTAATATGATTAAAATAATTTAAAGAAATATTATTAGTATATTATGAGAAGGTCATATATATATATATATACATGAACTATCCATATCAACAAACAGCAATAATCATAATTAATCATAATTAAAAGTTGATAGCAAAATAAAAGCATCGTTGTCCGAGTGGTCTAAGGAGCCAGACTTAAGACCTGGTAGCGTAAGCTGCGAGGGTTCGAACCCCTCACGATGCACATTCCCATATTGTCTAATGGTTAGGATATGACCCTTTCAAGGTCGAGGTCAGGGTTCGATTCCCTGTATGGGAGAATTAGTGCTCTTATAGTGTAGTGGTTATCACTCAGGACTTTGAATCCTGAAACTCGAGTTCGAATCTCGGTAAGAGCTTCATAATGATATATCGAGGTGGCGCAGAGGCAGCGTGTTGGGCTCATAACCCAAAGGTCGGAAGATCGAAACTTCCCCTCGATAATTATATTTTTTTACATTATATTTTATCTAGGCCCTTGTGGCGCAATTGGATAGCGCGTACGACTTCTAATCGTAAGGTTACAGGTTCGAGTCCTGTCTGGGGTGATATAAATTTAAAAAAAGCTATTTTGGCTCTGTTAGCTCAGTTGGTTAGAGCGTGCGACTGTTAATCGCGAGGTCATAGGTTCAATCCCTATATAGAGCGGATTTTTTGTTCATAAAATTAATATCTATTTTTTCCCTTTAAAAATTCATTATTTAGTGTATTTAATTTAAATACTTTTTATAGGAATCCGAGCATAGCTCAGTGGTAGAGCATTCGACTGTAGTGGTTTTTAATTTTCGTAAATCGAAATGTCGCCGGTTCAATTCCGGCTGTTCGGAATATAATTTACAATCCTTTCAATTCATTTAATATATACTTATTATATACTGAATGAATATACATACTAGAAAAAATGTTTCAAAAAATAAATCAAAACAAAATAAAACAAAAAAATATCAATACCAATTATCAAAATTAATAGTCGGAGGATTATTACCTGTTTCCAATATTCATTCTATAGCCTATAGTTGTTATGGAAATAGAAAAGGAATACCATTATTAATTGTCCATGGGGGTCCAGGAGGTTCTCTTAACGCAAAAATGACCCGAGCTTATAATCCAAAAAAATATTTTATTGTAATTGTAGATCAAAGAGGTTGTGGTAAAAGTACGCCATTTGGCGAATTGAAAGAAAATACAACACAACATTTAGTAGATGATTTTGAAAAAATAAGAAAACATTTAAATGTAAAAAAATGGACATTATCAGGAGGTTCGTGGGGTTCAACATTATCATTAGTATATGCAATAAAACATCCTGATATCATTAGAAAAATGTTTATAAGTGGTATATTTTTAGGTAATGACAAAGAAGTCAAAAAAGTTCAAGAAGGCATCGGTTCGAAATTATTTTTTCCAGAAGAATTTGAAAGTTACCAAAATTTTATCCCCAAAAAAGAGCGATCTAATCTGATGAAAGCCTATATGAAAAGATTTCAGGGTAAATATGGAAAAACCGTTAAGAATAATGCACATATGAAATGGGCTCTATGGGAAAATACGATTAATAGTGTTACGAGAAAATCAAAAAAGACAATGAAAAATAAATTGAATAAAAGTGATATATACAAAACATTATCCATGATAGAATGTCATTATTTCTTGAATAGCTGTTTTCTCTCCAAAAATTATATATTAAAAAACGTTAATAAAATAAAACATATTCCAACGTATATTGTTCAAGGACATTTTGATTTGGTATGTTATCCTATATATGCGTATAGGTTACATAAAGCATTACCTAATTCGAAATTATTTTTAACAAACGGTGGTCATTCCAACTTAGATGAAATCAATAAAAAAACAAAATATGACGTTATGAAAAAATATGATTAACTTTTTTGGTGCATCCAAAATATAAAATTGATTTGAAAAAAAAAATAGTAACAAAATACAAAAAAAATACGTATGTATAATGAATCCAATTCAAATATTCAAAAATTATTTGGCGAATGCCAATCTAGAGGTAAAGCAGCATCAGCTAGAAGGAGTTGAGTGGTTACTAGACCAAGAAATGAATCCTCAAGATAGTAACAACATAGGTGGGATTTGCGCGGATGAGATGGGTCTGGGTAAAACAATTCAAATGATCGGCTTGATTGCTTCCAATTTCACGAGAAATACATTAATTGTATTGCCACTGAGTTTATTATATCAATGGGAAAATGAAATCAAACGGACTTTAAAAGATAAAAAGGATCCGAGTAAAATATTTAAGCCATTGATGTATTATGGTAAGGAAAAAACAGATATTTCATTAGAGGATCTAAAAAAGGCCCCCATCACTCTTACAACGTATGGACAATTATTAACCAAGGATTGTCTACTAACAAAGATGAGATGGGGGCGTGTCATTTATGACGAAGGTCATCGTCTTAGAAATAAAAATACAAAATTATTTAAAATTCAAACGAAATTAATTCGAGATTATACCTGGTTAGTAACAGGGACCCCAATTCAAAATAAACCCAATGATATTAAAAATCTGTTTAACATTAT
>Ga0206129_10005807_pt1 | contig 12845 bp, 16 predicted proteins | sample Helgoland_Spring_8_FD_148616 | JGI IMG/M metagenome (GOLD analysis project Ga0206129, IMG submission 148616) | Pelagic subsurface seawater microbial communities from Kabeltonne, Helgoland, North Sea - Helgoland_Spring_Bloom_20160502_2 | ecosystem: Environmental > Aquatic > Marine > Epipelagic ...
AATATATTAAAATAAATATTTTCTATATTTTCAAAAGGATTAGCTACGTCAATTTCAGAAAATCTCTCATAACTTGCTCCTAAAGTAAATATATATAAAATAGACCTATAAATATTATTATACATAGTAAAACTATTAGTAAAAATATTTCCTGATAAGTTTGATAAGATTTTTTGTTTATGAATATTAATTTCTTCTACATAATTTCTTTTGAATAGATCAAATTTTGTATTATATTTAATCAGTAAATTTTCATTTTCTATGTAATTAACAAAAATTTTATAAATTATTTCATTTATATATTCTTTCTCAATTTCAATTTCTAATTTAGTATTTAAATGTTCTTTAATCATATTTATAATTTGATCATCTACTTCTATTTTTGGTACTCCATCTTCTAATTTAATATTTAATAGCTTTTTAAAATTAAATTCATTATATAATTCTTCACTTATATCTAATAAAATAGCATAAATAATTTTATAGTAATATTTATCATTAAATTTTTTTTTTTTTTTACTTACTAAATCGTTTGTTTTACATATAATTTTTATTAGATTTTTCATATACCCTGTTTTAATTATTTTACATGAATCTATTTTACTTTCTATGTCTTTTATCATCTTATAAAACTCTTTTCTTTTTGTTTTTTGATACATGCTTGGATGTCCATTTTTAATTATAAAATCTTCTATTATTGGTTTTTTTTTTTTTATTTTTTCTTCACTTTCCTTCCTAGCATTTTCTTCTTCCATCTTTTTTTCAATTTCTGAATTAGCACCAGCTGATTGAATTAACATATTAAAAGTAAATAAAGATTCTGGTTTTTCATCTAAAAAATCATTTCCAAATACAGATATTGCTTGATTAGTATATTTTATAAATTCTTTATAATCAATTGATAATTGATTTTGAGTTTGAGTTTGTTTATATTCCATTATTATATAATTAATAAAAATATATATAATAATTCTCCAATTTTCATTAAATTATTATTTTAATTATTTTCCAATCTTTTGAATTCGGTATTTTTTCTAAAATTTCCTGTAATTTATATTCATATAAAATATATAAATCATACTGATTATCTATATAAGTAAATATATTAGTTTTAAGATTAATCATACCTAATTTATTACTATGTAATCTATCAATAAAATTTTTTATAGAAGATATACTTGGCATTGATATACTTAATTTATGAAATAATTCTGTTAAAACGTGTTGCCAAAAATGAGTATCCATTTCTAAATAGTCTTCTATATTTATTTTTAAACCATAATTATTATAAATTATGCTATTAAATAAAGGATCAAATATCTTTTTATCTAATAAATTTTTATAAGAAACCAAACTTTCACTTAGATATAATATTTTATCATCAGATTCTTTACCAAACTGCTTATGAACAGAAGGTAAAAATTCATTTCTTATTCTTCCTCTATTACTCCATTTAGGTGTTGTATTCTTTAGATAGGGTATTAAATTATTATGTGCATATTGGAATATATCTTTTTTATCAACAAGTTTAAATGGTCTAAAAATAGGAACACCACTTATAACAGAATATTCATCTATTTTATGCAGTTTAAATAAATCTCTTCCTGTTGTAAAATTGGTCCATATATTCTCAATTAAATCTTCTTTTATATGACCTAAAATTACATTTCCCCCTAATAATTTATATATATTAAATCTAATTTTCTTTGTTGTTTTTTCATATAATGATCTATCTATATATTTTCTTTTAAAATAGTGAATTCTATGTATATATAACTTTAAATTGATATTTCTGCAAAACTTGCTAATTAATGATTCTTCTATTCCTGATTCTTCTCTATTTCCATAATTAATATGAATAGCTTTTATGTCTCTTTTATTACTACATAAAAGAGTAAATATATGAGCTAACACCATCGAATCAGGACCTCCAGATAAACTAATTGTAATAGATTCATTATTTGGTATATTTTTTAAAAATGTTTTACATATATTTACTAAATTATTTTTATGTAAAATTTCTTTTTTAGAATTTTCTGAATAAAATTCACAGACATCAGTTATCTCCTTAGTTGAATAATAATTAAGTTTTATAACAGATTCTGATTCTACTAAATATTGATTCTTTAAAACATATTTTTTTAATGAATCAATATAAAATTTGTATAAAAATTTTTGTTTTTCACATAAATCTTCTTTTATAGAATCATATATATTAATATATAAACCTATATATGTTCTTATTCTATCAAAATATTTTACTATATCTAAATGTTTAAAAGGCATCAGTAAAAACGCCACATAATATTCGTAAATTTTTATATTTTGAAGTTTATGGATAGTATATGTTGATACAATACTCGCTAAAAGTGTATTATTTAAAATTTTATTTTCTACGATTTCTGTATTATCATTATTATATCTATAAATATGACGTGAAAATTGATCCAAACATATTATTATTCCTATCAAATGATTGGTTTCTAACTTATACTTTTCTACGACTACCTCTATATTACTTTCATTTAATATATTTTCTAAATTTTTTAAAATTGGATGAAAATGTTCAATAATATATTTGTCTATGATAAGTTTCTTTTTTGCGTCTGATTGAAACCATAATTCTCTTCCCGATATTTCATCAAAAAACCAATATTTCATTATTCTTTCTAATTCTAATTCTAAAGTAAAGAAATTTGACATTTAATTTTAAATAAAATAATATAATTACTTATCAAATTTCTTTTCTATATTAATTTATTTGTTCTTCTACATAATTTATTTTTTTTATCTATAATATATAATGGACATTAAATTAGATTTAAAATATCATGAAGATATACCAAAAATTATACATATTTCATGGAAAAATAAAAATATATTAGACAGTAATTCTGATTTAATTATCAATGGATTAGCAAATATAAAAAAAATTAACCCTGAATATACAATAGAAATTAGTGATGATAATGATGTAGATAATTATTTAAAACAAAAAATTGGTATCAATGAATACGAATCAATCAAAGATAAAAAAATAGTTGAAAAGGTAGATTTATGGAGACTATTAAAAATCTATATTGAAGGTGGTATATACGTTGATTTAGATAGATATTGTAATATTCCTTTTAAAGATATTATTACTAAAGATATAAAATGTATTTTACCAACATATTTTGATTCAGATTTTTCTCAGGATTTATTGATTAGTTGTAAAAATAATCCTATTTTTTATAGAGCAATACAATATAATTTTTTGGGGAGAAAAAAAGGTATGAAATTATATGATTTAGGAGCCCCTATCTATATGTTTGCTGTTACTGAAATAGTATTTGGAAAAAGAATTTCTAGAAATCCAGGTTTTAACCAAATGGAAGAATTAAGATTGATTTTAAATAATTCTAAACATTTTCTAACATACAAAGAAGAACCTATGAATAATACATTAATATATAGAAACAATAATAATCAAAATATTTCAAATGAACAGATGATTAAAAATAAATCATTATTTTACAAAGAACAAAACGTTATTCCCTGGTATATATAATTTAATATATATATATATATATATATATATATATATAATGTATAAAACAATCAAAAATCCAAAAACAGGTAAGCAGATAAGTATAAATTCCAAATTAGGTAGACAAATTTTACATAACTATATTAATTACGTAAATGGTGGAACACTTGGTCTTATTGAACATTTTGATACAAAAATTAAACCTAAAATTAAAATTAGATATAATAATTTTACGATAAGAGATGCTGTGCATAAATATTTAGATATAGGAATTGAATGGTTTATATATCGAAATCCAATTGAAGGAGCCATCGGTGATTGGGACGTATCTGGAGTAACTGATATGAGTTTTCTTTTTCCGCATATTCACATATTCAATCATGATATAGAAAATTGGAATGTTTCTAATGTTACTACAATGGAGAGTATGTTCGAAGGTTGTCAAAACTTCAATCAACCATTAAATAATTGGAATGTATCTAATGTTACTTCTATGCGTGGTATGTTTAAAGATTGTCAAAACTTCAATCAAACATTAAATAATTGGAATGTATTTAATGTTACTTCTATGCACGGTATGTTCGAAGATTGTTATAAATTCAATCAACCATTGAATAAGTGGAATGTATCTAATGTTACTAATATGTCGAGTATGTTTAAAAATTGTCGAAACTTCAATCAAACATTAAGTAATTGGCATGGAGAGGAAAAGAGCACTTCTAAAGTTACAAATATGTCGAGTATGTTTGCATATTGTTATAAGTTCAATCAACCATTAAATAATTGGAATGTTTCTAATGTTACGACAATGGAGAAAATGTTTCTTTATTGTTATGACTTCAATCAACCGTTGAATGATTGGATTGTTTCTAATGTTACTAATATGAGTCATATGTTCTATAGAGCTACTAATTTTAATAAGCCATTATATAAATGGGATGTTTCTAGAGTTAATAATATGACGAGAATGTTCCATAAAGCTACTAATTTCAATCAGCCATTAAATGATTGGAATGTTACTAATGTTGTTAATGCGATTGGTATGTTTCATGATTCCGGATTTCAATGTCCTGGTAATCTAACTTTAGGTCAAATAAATGCTTTAAATAGAAATTATGAAAATGTAAGGCCACCGCCATGGTTAGGTTCAGGGGTTAATTGTCGTGGAACACGTTACCTATATAGAAAAATGCCAAGTATAATTCAGAGAGTTAAAGATTCTATCAGACAAAAAAGCGAGAATCAAAGTCCCCATAGCTGGAAGGGATATATTTTAACGAGAAAAGAACTAGATAAGGATAATGATGATGATAATGATAATGATGATGAGACTGATGCGGCTGCTGAGGATGACACTGATGCGGCTGTTGAGGATGAGGATTCTTCTTTTATATTACGCACAGCAAGAAGATTAAAATCTTTTATTTTAGAATATACTAATCTCTTTAATCTACCTTATCCAATTAATGTAAAATTGACGACAGGTGAAGTAATTTATTCAGCTATTGGTAATGAAGCTGCTTTAATGCGTATGTGTAGGAATTTAGTCAATGAAAATCCTGCTCTAGACATTTATGATTTGGCACTAAGTAAGTTAGTTATTTTAAATTCAGATGGAAATGAGTTAGTCACAGGTCTCACCTGGGACAACTTTTTATCTGAAACTTTAAGGAATTATTTAAGGGACGACGTAGACGAAGTTAATCAAATGAATCTATTAGAACTTATTTTAGATTTTAGAAATTATTCAGGTCTAAAATATCCATTTTATATCGAATTTTATAACGAGGTAGGCAATTTGCCTATTTATAATTATATAGATAATAGAGAAAATTTAGAGACATTAATAGATCAATTATTAGAGCTAAATAGAGGTTCTCTGAACAATGGACACGATTTTACTATTAAAAATAGTGATCGACATGGACATTGGATTTCTGCAGGATTAGCTATGTTTAAAGAAAAAAAAAGACTAGAAAACAGGTATGATTTAATAACGTGGAGAGATTTTATCAAAACAGCTTATCGACGACGAAAATGCAGACAAAGCGCTCGTATTTACCTAGATCGTGGACCGTGGCCTGGATTTTATTTCGAGCTCCCAAATGAAAATACATATAGAGGGGGATATGAGGCATATCTTCTTTTAATGTTTAATAGAATGACTAGTTTGGAGTATCCATATTATATACATACTAATGTAAATACATATCTAATTCAAAATGAGGAAGAGTTACTTGAACTAATGAGCACAACTTTAGGCTATGTAGAATGGTGGGGTGACCATTCAAATATAATAAATAATATTGAAGATCTTGATTTTAATAACAAATTTGCTATAGAAAAATTAAAAAAATGGGGGACGGACATACCTCGTGATGATTTTGATAAAAAAGACCTAAGTAAAAGAGAACTAATTTTATTAAAAAATACTAGCAAGACTAATATCACCTGATTGGGGAGAATATTCTTCATAATTATAATCGGCGTCATCACTATCATCGTCATATAGATACCAATATTCAAATTTATACCAACAATCATACATATATTTTTGAATTTCATTGCATCCAGAATAATTATTGCAACCTTTATTTCTTAACCAAATAGGAACATTTCTATAAGATAAATTTCTAAAAATCATACCTCCAGTATTTAAATTATTATAATATTCACTCCAAGTAATATATTTTTTATTTTTTTTTATTATTTTTTTATTACTATCAAACCATTCTTTAATAAAATATCTATCATTCATATTTTCTAATACAATATTATAATAATGTTTCCATATTAACGTTATTAATTCTTCAGGTAATGCATATAGTCTATTAATCATTTATATTACATTTTATAAATTATCTATATATATATTTGAAAAAATACGTTATATCAATATAATTCCAATAATATTTTATATATTTAGCATTTTCTCTGAATCCAGAATAATTTTTATTCAATCCTCTCCATTTTTTTAAGTTTCTAAATATCATAGCTCCTGAATTTGAATATATTCCAATATCCCACCTATACTTTTTATTATCAAAATATTTATGTTTCATTTCATCTAGTACAATATTATAAAAATGTTTCCAAATTAATCTTTTTAAATCTTCTGGTAATGTATTAATCATAATTATATACTATAATAAATAATATTTATTAGTTTTATAATATAATAAATTATTTGAAATATACCAACGATCATGATTATTATCAGTTATTATTTTTCTTATTTTATGCCAATTAGAATATTCTATTTTCTTTTTCTTTCTAAAAATAAAAGTTTGATAATTATTATTTAGTGAATAAATATCATTCCAAGTATAAAAACATAATTTTTTAGGAGTAATAATCATAGAAATTAAAGGATCTTTGATAAATATTTTCTGATACATTTCTATAAGTACTGTATCAAAATAATATTTCCAAATTATTTTTTGAATCTCATCTGGTAAATTTAGTAATCTATTAAACATAATATATATAATATTATAAATAATATAAATATATCTGGAATGAATTTGCTAAATTATGATTTAAAATTTATTATTTTATCATTCATTGATCCATTTGAAACACAGAATTTGAGACTTACTTGTAAAGAATGGTTTTCAATGCCAAAAGAATCATTATTTAATACAAATTTTTATAATGATTTAATAAATCTTAAATCAATTGTAAAAAAAGAATTGAAGTATGTTTGTCTGGCTGATAATCTAGATATGCCATATGAAATACCAATTTTCAATATATTAAAATTAAATAAAATGTACAATCAGCTACCTATATCAATCAAAATTGATGAAGACTTTAGAAAAATAATTGAAAAGTATTCCATAAAAAAACCATCATTCATTTATTAAAATTAATATGTAGATTTACTGAAGTTTAATAAAAATGACTTAAAGGTTAATTTTAAACCAAATATTATAATGGATACATTTATATATAATGCTCATGTAGAAAAAGTTTATGATGGAGATACAATTACTTGTTCAATTGATTGTGGATTTGGAGTTATTCTAAAAAAACAAAAAATAAGATTATATGGTATTAATACTCCAGAGGTAAGAGGAGATGATAAAGAAACTGGTATTATTTCAAGAGATATACTTCGTGAAAAAATACTAAATAAAGATATTCAAATTAAAACAATTAAAGATAAAAAAGGAAAATATGGTAGATATTTAGGTATTATATATTTAGATAAAATTAATATGAATGATTGGTTAGTTGATAATAATTATGCTATAAAAGTTGATTATTGAGCCCAACCTATTATACCACAAGCAATTCTCTTTCCCGCATTACCGGTTTTGATACTCTCGTTATATATTTTTTCATTAATTATTTTATCATCAAAAGATAATCCACCTTTTCCTAAATCATCTTCGTCTTCATGAATTACTACACTTCTACCTATAATATTATATTTACCATATAATTTGATTAATTTATCATATATTTTATAATTTACATTTCCATTTTTATCAGCTAAAATATTTCCTAGATCACCTGCATGTCTATTTTTTTTATTATCTAAAATATCTCCATGTAATGTATTATCTGGATTAAAATGGGAACAAAGTGAAGTACAACCTTCTCTTAAGTCTCCTTTACTATGAATATGAAAACCGTGATAACCTGGAGATAAACCCTTAATATTTAGATTTATTTCTAACAATTTTCGATCAGGTGTTTCAGTAAATTCTATACATCCACGAATATTATCCTGTGTATTTGTTAAAACACATACTGCTTTCATAATATATATATATATATATTATAATTTATTTATATAGGAATACCATAAGTATTAATAGATTTATTTTTTTGATTTATCATTGGTAAATTAGCCATTATTGCTAAAATTCTAAAATCTTCTAATGTAGGTATTTCATCAGGTTTATTTTTTGTATATTCATATTTTCTCCGCGATTGTTTTATCCACCCCAATTTCATATAAATATTTCTAATTATTTCATTAAAATTTTCTATTTTATTAGAATCTGATTCATAAAAATTTATAGCTGTTTGTAATTGTTGAATTTTTTTTTCCTGTATTTTTAGTAATTCTTCCATTGTTTCAATTTCTTCTGATATAGTGTCCATTTTTTTTACTTTTTTGATTTTTCCAAGAGGTTTACCACCAACAATGTTAAAGTATGTTTTTAATATTTCTATACCTTTTTTAGAATTTATATTAAATTTTTTTTTTGAAATAGGATCAAAAATTTTAGAATACATATATTTGTATTATGCTGACATTAAATAGTATCTATAAATAATTTAATTTAAGAAAATATAATAGTTCCTTTATCAGTTATACCAATAGTATGTTCAAATTGGGCAGTATAGCTACCTTTTATATCACTAACAGGTGGATATTTTTTTATAATACCTTGTTGAGATAATGATTTCAAAAATCTATCATATTTCGATATCTTTAAATCGTCTAACCATTTTTTACAAAATGCTAATGTAGAAAAGTTTTGTTCAATTGTATCTAAAAATTTCCTGTCTTTCGTTCCCATTTGTAAATTTCTATAATCTTTTGTATAATCTATCATATAATGGGAGCAATTTGGTAATTCTTTTAATATATTGTTATGTGTACTTGTAAAACACTCTATGGCGTAAATTTCATTACTTTTCATTCTAACAGGATAATCTATTTTAAAATTTGGTACTGATTTTTTACCATGAATCTGGTAAATATCAATACTATGACCTGTTAAATTTTTTATAGATTTAATCTGATAATTTTTATTATCCAGATCTATTTCAAATGATTCTATGTGTTCTTGAACATATGTACCAATATCTCCTAATACTGCGTCTGGACCAGACATTTTAATAGCAAGGTCACGAGCAGAACGCGATGCTTCCAATAAATTATCATATTTTTCGTTGAAAGAAATTGTTTGAGCAGCATCTATGATGACACCTTGTAAATTTATACCATAATCTACCTTTAAAACATCATTTTTAGTTAAATATCGAAAATCATTTTTATCAGGAGTATCATGAGCTGCTATTTCATTTAAACTTAAACCTACCGGAAAAGCTATTCCTGCTTTAGTAGGATTAAGAGGATCAAATTCACTTAATTCTTTAATACGGCTTTCAATATTATTTTGAATTTCAAATAAACGCATTCCTGGCTTACACAAAACTTTTAATTCAGTACCTATCAGTTTATGAATGTTACCTCCTTTATAAGATAAATTCAGTATTTTTTCGTAATCCATTCTATAAATTATTATATATTATTTTTTTAAATAGTTTGAAATTAATGAATTTAATAAATAAAATAGTTATAACTATTTTATTTAATAAATCTATAAATCATGTACTTTCATCCAAGAGTCTAATTGATCACATATTAATTTTTTTTGACGATCTCTAATACCAAAATTAACTAATTCGTTTTCTAAAAATTCTCTAGAATTTATTAGCCTTAAACCCAAGAGTTGGGAAGGTTCATCAAAATGTTTGAATAATTGTCTCCTGCTATAATCTGATAGATCAGTCCAATTACTCCATCCTACTGGAAATCTATCAGTTCCAAAAGAGTCTACTTTATTGATATAATCACGAGATGACCAAAGTTGTTCATTTTCAATTTCTTGATTTGATCGATCTGTATCTTCAATTGATTCTGTTCGTATAACTTCTAACTCATTAATTACATTACTAACAATTCCAGCATTTAAACCATTTCGAAACAATACCATAGCAATATCTTGATTATTCATTTATATATATATATAAATTCAAATTTTAATAAGAAATTTAAAGATAATATCATTGTATAACTTATATGTTATTAAATACTACATATTTAGTATCCAATGAAAAATTTGAAATTAATGATCCTCGCCATTGTCTATCTAATTTAGTTTGTGTTCAAAAACTATAATTCCAGAAGAAGTTAAAAAATTTCAATCACGTATTCAAGAAAAACAAAAAAAAATAGATAAGGAATTACTTGAAAAAAAATTAGCTGATTCCAATGTAGAAAAAAAAAATTTAGAAAATAAAGTTAAAAACCTAAAGAAAAAAGGAATCGTTATAAATTAATAGAAATTTTACTAATCTTTAAACATAAATCATTATTCAAATTTGTTTTTTCAGATAATATATTATACAATAATTTTATTTTTATTAAATATATCCATTTTTCTTTTATATAATTATATAATTTTAACTTAAAGTTACCCTCTTTTACACACCAATGTAATTTATTAATATTTTTATCATACCAATCTTTAAGATCTATAATTTCATTTTTTATTAGTTCTTCAATAAATTTAAATGTATCTGATTTTAATCGACCATCTGAAATAAATAAAGGACACGTTGTTTCTTTTTTCCGATAACAATCTCCAAATGCCCAACAATTACTTGTATCTGTATATCTTTGAAAAAATGTTTGCATTATTTTTTTCTTACCGATTAAAGCTTTTATAGTAATATATTTACGCCCATAATGATCTGTACCCCATACTACTGGATATTTTATTTTTTCCCATTCTAAATAATCAATATAATCAGTATTACATTCGGGAATATCAGATAAATATAATTTTAAATATTGTATTTTTGAAAAATCTAAATTATTAAACATTTAAGAATAAATACTAGTAAATATATCTAAAATAAAATTGCTAAATATATTTAAGTATTTTTGTTATAATATCTTGATTTAAATCTAAATCTAAATTATTTATCAAAATTTGATATATTAATTTTTTATAAATTAATAATTCCCATTTCTCGTACCAATAATTATATAATTTAATTTCTGAATATTTATCAATATTACTTGAAAATTTATTTATATCTTTATTTAACCAATTTTTTGGTAATATTTTCTTTTCGTTTATCAACACTTTAATAAAATTATCTGTTTGAATGTTAACAGTATAGTTATTTATAGAAAAAATGTGTTCAATTTTATCTGAGTCAAAGCAATTTCCAAATATCCACTCTTCTCCTGTATATAATTTAGGATATCGTTGAAAAAATGTTTGTATTTTTTTTTTTTTATTTTGATAACAATAAATAGTAATAAATAATCGATCCCAATTATCTCTGCCATAGATTATAGGATGTTTTATGTTATTATTACGTATCATATAGTTTGTTAATTGATCTCTAAAAAATAATTGATTTTTATATGAAGGTGTTATAATATCGTTTTCATTATTTAGACTAGAAAAATCTATGTAATCAAACATAAAATAATAGAAAATATTATTTCTAAATGAAAATAATTTTTACTTAGAAACGATTTAAGAATAATATTATATTTATAAAAATATAATGTCATATAGTTATAGTAGATTTGGTAATAAATATTTGAAATCAGAAATAGAAAAAACAGATGATCAATATCATGAAGAATTAAAAAAAATGTATTCCAAAAGTAAATGTGCGGATTGTAAACAAGAATATGCTTCTTGGGCAACACTAAAAAGAGGAGTATTTATATGTATAGATTGTGCTCAAATATTAAGGGCTGATTCATCGAATAAAGTCAAATCATGTATGGGAAGTTATTTTTGGCATCCAGATGAAATGGAAGTAATGAAACAAAACAATAATTAATAAGAAATATAATTATTCTATAAATACATAATAAATATTACTTATTTTTAGACAATAAATCTAAAAAATTTTGAATCTGATTCATAATATTATCTATAAACAATGTATCATTTATATCACCTGAAAAATCTAAAATTAATTTTGGAGTATTGATATTATTAATCCAATTTTCATGTTTTTCATGAATTTTTTTAAGATAATCTAAACTTATATTACATTCTTCTAATCTTGATCTTTTTAGAATTCTTTTCATACAAATTTCTGGATCACCATTGATATAAATAATAGCAATAGGATTAATACTATTTTTTTCTACTAACCATTCATACCATTCAATATATAATTTCCATTCTAGATCATCTATACAACCTTGTTCTTTCAATTCTAATGCAAAACAATTCCTATCAGTCTGCACAGTTCTCTCTGTAAAAATTAATTTATTAGGATTATTTTCTATAGTTTTTTCTAATAATTTAAATCTTGATATAAATGCATTCATTTGAAATGTATAAGACCATCTTTCTTTATTAGCATAAAAAAGTTGTAAAATATTTTCATTTTTATCATTTTTTAGTTCTAACCATTCATCTACAGGCTCTTTTAGGGTAATAAAATTATTATATTTACTCAATAGATGTAATAATGTAGATTTTCCTGATCCAATATTACCTTCAATAGAAATAATAGACATGATATGAAT
>Ga0206129_10005810_pt1 | contig 12841 bp, 8 predicted proteins | sample Helgoland_Spring_8_FD_148616 | JGI IMG/M metagenome (GOLD analysis project Ga0206129, IMG submission 148616) | Pelagic subsurface seawater microbial communities from Kabeltonne, Helgoland, North Sea - Helgoland_Spring_Bloom_20160502_2 | ecosystem: Environmental > Aquatic > Marine > Epipelagic ...
AAGCCACATTCGGGGCAGGGCACCTGGACGGCGACCGATTCGGATGCCGTCTTCTTTTCGCCGATCTCTGGGCTAAAAATACTATGCCCCATCCCGGTGTAATCCAACACCAGACAATCCTTCTTATCGGTATCCAAGCGCAAACCACGGCCGACGATTTGCTGATACAAACTAATCGATTCCGTTGGGCGCAGGATCGCGATCACATCGACATGTGCTGCGTCGAATCCGGTGGTCAACACCGAGACGTTCACTAAATATTTAAACGCTTTCTGCTTAAAATCATGCACGATCTGGTCGCGCTCACTCAGCTCGGTGGTTCCTACGACCAGCCTGGCCTGTCCCGGCGGCAGGTGATTCATGATCTCCTGCGCATGTTTCACCGTTGAGCTGAAAATCATTACGCCCTGGCGCTGGTCGCTCTCCGTAATATCAATAATGTTTTTGATAATCAGCGGCGTGAGTCGTCTTTGCTGGTGGAGCGCTTCCTCTAGTTGAGCCATCGTGTAAGCATTGCCACCCTCAATCAGCTCAGAAAAGTCATACGAGGTCACCGGAATATCTACCTGTACGGGAGGCGTCAGGTATTGGTTGCTGATCATATACTCAAGTGGCAGGTCGTAGATGCAGTGCTTGAAAAAGCGCAGCTCCTGAGTTTTCAGCTCTCCACGCAGCGCGTAATTATAGATCCAGCCAAGGCCTAGGCGATACGGGGTGGCGGTCAGGCCCAAGGTGCAAATACGCGGATTGTTCAGCATGAGCTGCGTAATGACTTTCGCGTATTGACTGTCCGGCTCTAGGCCGACGCGGTGACATTCATCGATCACGACCAGCGTGAAATCTTTAAAGAAGGCATCTTTAGCCTTAGCGACTGACTGGATGCTACCGAATATGACCTTCTGCTCGCTATCCTTTTGATTCAATCCCGCGGAATAGATCCCCGCATGCAGGTCATAGCTCTCATACTTTAAATGGTTTTGCTCGACCAGCTCTTTGACATGCGCGAGTACCAACACGCGGCCTATGGCTATTTTAGCCAACTCCGCGATGACCAAACTCTTACCTGCGCCCGTAGGCAACACGATCACCGCAGGGTCGCGTCGCTTTCTGAAGTAATCGAGAGTGCGATCAACTGCTTCTTGTTGGTATGTCCTGAGTGTATACATGGAGGCGGACAAGCTATTTGATGCGCCCCTCGAAGTATAGGAAAATAGGCTAATTTCCTGGGATGCGTAACAGGGCAGCGATAGCGTGACCTGCTTGATTGGCTAGGGCATTCGCGGTTGCCACTTGGATTCTTAAATAGCTAAATTAGTAGTAAATGGGAGAGTTGATTTTAAATTGTGATCTGGGGGAGGATGAGTGCGCTGCGCAAACCGAGCAGCTGATGGCGCTGGTCGGTGCCGCGAATATTTGCTGCGGTGTGCATGCGGGGAGCGCGGCGAAGACGCGGGCGACACTGGAACTCGCAAAGCGCTATGGAGTGATGGTGGGTGCGCATCCGGGGCTTGCAATCGCGGGCGGACGTGGTTCGGAGTTGCCGAGTGCGGTTGAGTTGGATGCTTTATTGCAGGAGCAGTTGGGGTGTTTTCTACGTATCGCTGGTGAAGTGGATGTGCCAGTCCGCTATGTGAAGTTGCACGGAACCTGGTATCATGCGGTGGAGCAAGATGATGCCTTGGCTGATGTGACTGTGGGGATGATCAAAGCTTTGGATAACAGTGTTGGCATATTTTCATTGGCCGGCGGACGATTGGCACAACTTGCTCGGCGCAAGGGCGTTTCTGTGTGGGAAGAAGCTTTTGCCGATCGAGGCTATACGCCAGACGGTCAATTAGTGCCGCGCGGTCGACCTGGGGCCTTGATCGAAGACGTTGCAATTGCTGTGGCACGTTTACAGCAATGGCAACTCAGCGGCAAGATGCCGACGATTGACGGCGGCAGTGTCGCCGTTCGCGCACAGACTCTTTGTGTGCATGCAGATTCGCCAGATGCATTACAATTGTTAGTGGCCTTGAATGAGTTGTTGGAGGCAGGATAATAATCATCATTATTTCTGACGCTCCGTAGTTGTCATGCCGAAGTTTTCTAACAGACTATAGTTTTAATTTATCATTCTGTGACCGATTCAAATTTAAGTTCATTCGATGTGCTTGCACGCTCCAACGTTAATTCGGTGTGGGGAGCTTTGACCATGGAGGTCCTTGCCCGCCTTGGAGTCGAGACGGTGGTGGTCTCGCCTGGTTCGCGTTCGACGCCGCTGACAGTAGCTGCCGCGCGGAATCCGAAGCTGGAAGCAATTTCAATCTTGGATGAACGCTCGGCGGGTTTCTTCGCGCTGGGCTTGGCAAAACGCACGCACAAGCCAGTGGTGCTGGTCTGTACGTCGGGATCAGCGGTGGTGAATTATCATCCTGCGGTGCTGGAAGCTTCGATGTCAGGTGTGCCGTTGTTGGTACTGACTGCAGATCGTCCTGCGGAACTGCGGGATTGCTGTTCGGGGCAGACCATCGATCAGATAAAAATTTTTGGCGATTCGGTGCGCGCGTTTCATGAAATGGCGTTGCCGGAGGCGTCGAGCTCGATGTTGGCTTATTTACGACAAACCTTGGTACATGCGGTCAATCGATCGCTACAGGGGAATGCGGGACCGGTGCATTTGAACTTCCCGTTTCGTGATCCATTGCCTCCAGAGATAAATGCGACGCCGATTATTGAGGCGAGCCTGATGGAGCAGGCGGCGACAGTCTCGACGCGCCCCTGTGAGGCGATTGGCACCGGCGCGAGCCTCGATACGGTGGCGTTGGAGCGGCTGGCGAGTCATCGGCAAGGTGTGATTGTCGTTGGTGCGATGAATCCGCGCGAGGGGGGCGATGCCTTTGCGGATGCGGTGGCGATGCTTTCGCATAAGTTGGGCTGGCCTGTGTTGAGCGATGTATTGAATCCATTGCGTGGTCATTTCGGTGAAAATCAGGCATTGATTTGCCATTATGATACGTTCTTGAGGAAGTCTGAAGTGGCAGCAGATCGAAGCCCGACGGCGGTTTTGCAAATCGGCCAGTTGCCCACCAGTAAAGTGTTGCGCGCATGGCTTGAGCAGACCGATTCGGTGTCGTTTCTATTGTCGGATCGCCCAGTGAATACGGATCCGTTGCATCGAGTTGCAACGCCTTTGTATGGTGAGGTGCAGGTGTTGGCAGCGGCGCTGCATCACCAGACTGTGGATGCGGCTTGGACTCAAGCATGGGTAGATATTGAGCAACAGACGGTGGCTGCGTTGGATTCAAAATTCGAAGCGATGGACTCGTTGTTTGAAGGTAAGGTATCTTGGCTATTATCGAAGCATCTACCGATTGGCACGCCGACTTTCATCGCCAATAGCATGAGTGTACGCTACGCCGAGTATTTCTGGAGTGCAGGGAGTCGCGCCTGCCCGATCCACTCGAACCGTGGTGCCAATGGGATCGACGGTACACTGGGCACTGCGCTGGGCTTGGCGCACCGTGGAAATTCGACGGTATTATTGACCGGTGATTTAGCATTTTTGCATGATACCAATGCACTACTCGCTGCGGCGCAGTTGCAGGGCAGCTTAACCGTGGTACTAGTCAATAATGATGGTGGCGGGATTTTTGAGCACTTGCCAGTTGCGTCGATGGGCCAGGCTTTTGAGCAGTTTTTTGCAACGCCACAAACAGTGCGGCTAGATACGCTGTGCCAGGCATACGGCATTGCTCATCAACGTGTTCAAGACTGGGACTCGCTGGTGGCCGCGATCTCTGTGTTGCCTACCAGTGGCGTGCGTGTGCTCGAGGTGCCGACGGATCGTAAGGCGGATAAGTTGGCACTGAGTGAATTGCTTAGCTCAGTTTAGAGTAGTGGTGTTTGCCGCAAACGGTAGAAACAGTTGTGCCGATTCTCTAGATGGATTGATTCTAGAAGAGTCAGACTGGGGATTGCATCGCTGTGCTGGCGTGTTTTAATTCATTTGCAATCTTACCAATCACTAAAGCTTAAACTTATTCTAGGGCCTACCACAATTAAAGAAAAACCATGGCTAAACCTCCGCCTCCATTTCATTATCAGAAGCAATTTCCACTCGGCCAGGATCAGGCGGAGTTTCGTCTGTTGACAGATGAGTTTGTAAACACTGTCGATTTCGACGGTCAGTCGATCCTCAAGATCGAGCCACAAGCACTGACCTATCTGGCGGAAACGGCGATGAAAGAGATCGCCTTCAAGTTGCGCACCAAGCACCTAGAGCAGGTGGCCGCGATCTTAGATGATCCCGAAGCGACTGAAAATGACCGTACCATCGCGCTGACGATGTTGCGCAATGCCGAAGTCGCGGCACATGGAGTATTGCCGTTCTGCCAAGATACTGGCACCGCGATTATTCTTGGCAAGAAGGGCCAACGCGTCTGGACCGGCGGCCAGGATGAGTCCGCGCTGTCTGAGGGTGTGTACAATACTTACACCAAGGAAAACCTGCGTTACTCGCAGACCGTGCCACTCTCGATGTATGAGGAGAAGAACACGGGCTGTAACTTGCCTGCGCAAATCGATCTGCTGGCGACCGATGGTGATTCCTATGACTTCCTGTTCGTTGCAAAGGGTGGGGGGTCGGCGAATAAGACTTTCCTCTTCCAAGAGACCAAAGCATTGCTGAATCCAGCAAATCTAGAGAAATTCTGTATCGAGAAAATGGGCACGCTCGGCACCTCAGCTTGCCCGCCGTATCACATTGCGATTGTGATTGGTGGTACGTCTGCGGAAACCACCATGAAGACCGTGAAGCTGGCTTCGACCAAATACTACGACGAGTTGCCGATCGAAGGGAATGAGCATGGTCAGGCATTTCGCGATCTAGAGCTCGAAGCGAAGCTGCTCGGCTACACCCGTAAGATGGGCTACGGCGCGCAGTTTGGTGGTAAATACTTTGCGCTCGATGTGCGCGTCGTGCGCTTGCCGCGTCACGGGGCCTCGTGCCCCGTCGGTATCGGTGTCTCTTGCTCAGCCGACCGTAATGTCAAGGCGCGGATCGATAAGGACGGCGTCTGGCTTGAGAAGTTGGAAGACAATCCAGGGCGCTTCATTCCTGACTCTGCCGAAATCGCGAAGCCGAAAGAATCAGTGAAGATTGATTTGAATCGTCCGATGGCAGACATACTCGCTGAGCTCAGTCAGTATCCTGTCACGACGCCGCTCTCACTATCGGGGACGATTGTCGTGGCTCGTGACAGCGCACATGCCAAATTGCAGGAGCGCATTGATTGCGGTGAAGGCTTGCCAGACTATATCAAGAATCACCCTGTGTATTATGCCGGTCCAGCGAAGACACCTGCAGGGAAACCGTCCGGCTCCTTTGGACCGACGACTGCCGGTCGAATGGACTCGTATGTGGCGCCATTTCAAGCGGAGGGCGGCTCAATGATCATGTTGGCCAAGGGTAATCGGTCGCAGCAAGTCACCGATGCCTGTCAGAAGCATGGCGGGTTCTATCTTGGTTCGATTGGTGGGCCAGCCGCGTTGTTGGCTGAGTATAATATTAAGAAGGTCGAAGTGCTGGAGTATCCTGAGCTAGGCATGGAAGCGATTTGGAAAATCGAAGTCGAAGATTTCCCTGCTTACATTCTGGTCGATGACAAGGGTAATGATTTTTTTGCCAGTATCCGTGAGACTTGCGCGAAGTGTGCGGTTGAAGCGTTTGATACCGCGAAGGCTGGAGCATGATTTTTAGCTTCGTAATCGTGTTAAATTTTTTAAAGCACTGATTGTATGTAAAATCTTTATAGCGTGAGTTTTTGGTTTTTAAATCCGTTTGTATCATACTTAACTCAGCTAGTCCCTGGGTTTCGACGGGATCGGCTATTCTTGGGCGGCACGATTTGCTGCTTGCTATTCATTAGGAATAGTCGATAACCACGACCGACTAGAACACATGTTAACATTCAGAGCGTGGGTAGTCATCAGGGTGAGACGAAAGTATTCAGTTAGGTGATCCAGTCCGAAAGCGGACACTCAAGAGCAAAGAAGCAGTGGGATAGCCCAAATAAAGTAAAGAAAAGGAACACATAATGGATGCAAAAATGTATGTAGGCAACTTGTCCTACGATGTAACTCAAGAAGAACTCCAAGCGCTTTTCGAAGCTCATGGTGCAGTTAGCGATGTTTTCATCGTAAAAGATCGTGAATCTGGTCGCCCTCGTGGCTTCGCATTCGTGACTATGGAAACTAAAGAATCCATGGACGCAGCAATCGAAGCGCTTAATGGTGCAGATTTCATGGGCCGCAATCTTGCGATCAATGAGGCTCGTCCACGCGAAGAACGTCCAAGTGGCGGCGGCGGTTACGGCGGCGGCGGCGGTGGTCGCGGTGGCAACGGCGGCGGCGGTTACGGCGGCGGCGGTGGTCGCGGTGGCAATGGCGGCGGCGGTTACGGCGGCGGCGGTGGTCGCGGCGGTAATGATCGTGGCGGACGCGGCGGCAATGATCGTGGCGGCAACGGCGGCGGTCGTGGTGGCTGGTAGACTGTTAGTCACACTATAAATTAGTCACACTATAAACTTTCGCGGGGCTCAGAAATGAGCCCCGCTTTTTTGTGCGCGCTTGCTAGGGCACGCTTGCTAGGCAGTAATCATAGCAAATGGAAATGAAGCCGTGACTCGTCGAGTCAGTCCTAGAGTTTGCCGATAGCCAGCTGTCTCACGGTCTCACTACATTGCCTTGATCCCCGCGGCCAATACTTCGGCGGCGCGCTCGATGTCCTTGCCGTTGTGGGCGGTACTAATAAAGCAGGTTTCGTAGCCGGACGGTGGTAAATAAACGCCATTTTCCAGCGCATAGTGAAACAGTTTGCTAAATAGCTGCGTTTCGCTGCTGATCGCATCGTTGTAGTTGCGCACTGGAGACTCACTAAAGAAGAGTGCAAACATTGAGCCGACTTGTGGCAGTTGTAGAGGCATACCTTTTTCAATTGCAGCGTTGATCAGCGCATCGCGAATCATAGTCCCCATGGTCTCAAATGCGGGATACGGATTGTCGGTCTTTAGCTTCTTCAGTGCGGCGATACCGGCGGCCATCGCTAGCGGATTACCGCTGAGTGTGCCTGCCTGATAGACCGGACCGAGAGGTGCAAGTTGATCCATGATCTCGGCTTTACCGCCGAAGGCACCGACCGGGAGCCCGCCACCGATGATTTTGCCTAGCGCAGTGAGGTCGGGTGTGATGCCGACGCGCTCTTGCACGCCACCTGGGGCGAGGCGAAAGCCAGTCATCACTTCGTCAAAGATTAGCACTGTGCCGTTCTCGTTGCAAAGCTCACGTAGCAGCGCGAGGAAGCCTTGATCGGGCAGGATGAAGCCGCAGTTCGCCGGGAAAGGCTCGACGATGAGGGCAGCGATCTCGTCTTGGTGATTTTGAAACGCAGCTCGGACCCCATCGGCATCGTTGTACTCGACGACGATGGTCTCGGCAGCAAAGCTAGCTGGAATGCCTGCGCTATCTGGGTAGCCCAGTGTGAGGGCGCCGGAGCCTGCCTTGACCAACAGCGAGTCGACGTGGCCGTGATAGCAACCAGCAAACTTAATAATCTTGTCGCGCTTGGTGTAGCCACGTGCGAGGCGAATGGTAGACATAGTCGCTTCAGTGCCGCTGTTGCACATCCGGACTTTTTCGACCGATGGCACCATCTCGACGATGAGTTCTGCCATTTCGACTTCGTAAGGATTCGGCGTGCCGAAACTAGTGCCTTTTTCCAGTGCCAGACTGATGGCCGCGCGTATGTCGGGATCATTGTGGCCATGGATGGCAGGGCCCCAAGTGCAGACGAAGTCGATCAGCTCTTTACCGTCGGCAGTATAAAGGTGTGCGCCGTCGGCACGTTCAGTAAAAAAGGGCGCACCGCCTACAGAGCGGAAAGCCCGCACAGGAGAGTTCACGCCGCCAGGAATGAGTTGTTTGGCGCGTTCGAATAATTGCGTTGAACGTTGCGAGTGGTGAGTGGGTTGTTGCAGTTTGTCCATTGGCCGCATATTCAACGCTCAACCAACAACTTTCAACCAACAACGCAACTAGCTGACGTATTTTTGCACAATTGGGATTCGACGACCGACGCCGAAGGCGAGTGGTGTAGTTTTGAGGCCTGGTGCGGCTTGTTTGCGCTTATATTCGTTTAGATCAACTTTGCGGATGATGTCACAGACGACTCCTTGCTCGTAGCCGCGCTCGGTAATTTCAGCGGAGGAGAGGCCTTCTTCGACGTACAGTCGTAGGATGCCGTCGAGCGTCGGATACGGCGGCAGTGAATCTTCGTCCTTCTGATCGGGGCGCAGTTCTGCCGACGGTGGCTTGTCGATGGTGTTCAATGGTATGAGTTCACGTGCAAGGTTGATATGACGCGCAAGTGCGTAGACTTTCATCTTTGGCAGATCAGAAATCACCGCGAGTCCGCCGCACATGTCGCCATACAGGGTGCAATAACCTACCGAGATCTCGCTCTTGTTACCCGTAGTCAGAAGTAGTGCGCCGAACTTGTTAGACATCGCCATGAGTAGCACGCCACGAGCACGGGCTTGGATATTTTCCTCGGTGACGTCGGCTTTGCGGCCTTTAAACAGTGGTGCAAGTGCGGTTTCGGCCGCGTTGACGGTGTCGGCAATCGCAACTTCGTGATATTCGATCCCGAGGTTTTTCGCCAGTGCTGCAGCATCGTCGCGGCTATGTTGGCTGGAAATTGCGGAGGGCAGGGCGATACCGATCACGTTTTCAGGGCCAAAGGCTTCGGCGGCGATGGCTGCGACGACGGCGGAGTCGATGCCGCCACTGAGGCCGATAAGGGCTTTTTTGAAGCCACTCTTGTGGGCGTAGTCACGCAGACCGAGCACCAGTGCATCCTTGGTGGCGGCGTTGCCTTTGAGGTTGAAGTGTTCGGAGACTACGGTTGCGGTCGGTGCGTCGATATCGATCACGCGATTTTCTGCGCGAAAGGCTGCCATGCCAGCGATCAAGCCGCGTTGTGGATGTGCGACGAGGCTGCCTCCATCGAAAATGAGCTCATCGTTGCCGCCCACTGCGTTACAATACACGGCCGTGCAATTGCAGCGATCGGCGGCATATTGTAGAAGTGGTTCGCGGGCTTCGTTTTTGCCGTCATGCCATGGGCTGGCGGATAGATTGAGCAACAGGTCGATGCCTTTCTCAGCTAATACCGTGAGTGGATCGGCATTATAGCGGCGGTTGCTGGACACCGCGGGTCCTGTCCAAATATCTTCGCAAATGGTGATACCAATACGCTTACCTTGCCACTCATGGATGACTGGTGCGAGTGCGGGCTCAAAATAGCGATCTTCGTCGAATACATCGTAGCTCGGAAGCAGACATTTGCGGGCGATCACTTGGACCGCGCCGTTTTCACACCATGCAGCCGCATTGTAAAAAGACCGACCGGCTGCGTCAGGGCTTCGAGCTTCGACGGTGCCGACAATTGCCGGGACCGCGCCGATCTCTGCGGCGATCGACTTAAGCGTCGCTTCAATATCGTTAACAAAGCGGCTTTTGAACAGTAGATCGCGCGGAGGGTAGCCGCAGATCGCAAGTTCGGGGAAGAGGATCAATTCGGCCCCTTCAGCGACCAGCGCTTGATAGGCATTGAGGATGAGTGTGCGATTGCCGGCTAAGTCGCCGACAGTCGTGTTGATTTGTGCGATCCCAATATACATGATGTATTTTTAAAACAATGGTTTGAACTGGCGACTTGCAAATGTGCGACCTGCGAAGATAGTCACAATTTTATCATATTTACGATTCGTTGCGACGACTATTTTCCGATGTTTAAAGAACTCAAGATTTTCAGTGCTTTACTATGCGTTTCTTTCTCTGCGCTGATTACTGGGCATGCGCAAAAGATTAGTATGGAGGTCGAGATTGATTCGATTCTCGCTAATAAGGTTAGCGTCGTGGCTCCAGTGCTGACTTTGGATGCCATGTATCAGCTAATTAAGAATACGAGCCCTCAAGTTTTGTTTGAAAAAGACACGGTGCGACGTGCGCTAGAGAATAGTTTTCAGGAACGAGCGACATTGCTACCACAAATCTCGCTCGCCGCTTCGCAGACGCGGCAGCAATTCGGTCGTGGCTTTGCGGGAGATGATTTTGAGTCGCCGCCGTTTAATTCCTTCGGAACTAGAGTCGAAGGGACACAAACTCTGTTTGACGCGGAAAAATATGCACGCTATCGGATTGCTGAATTAGAGCATGCGATCTCAAAAATGGATTACGAAGTGGCGATTCAAGATATCTTGGAGCAAGCGGTACAGATCTATATTACACAAATCCGGGACTTAAACCGAAAGAGAATTGTCGAGGGCAATATTGAGCGTAGTCAACGTTTGTTAAAATTGGCTCAAGACCAACTCTCAGCTGGAGCTGGTATTAAAATCGATGTGACACGTGCCAAAGCTCGTGCCTTGGAAGATGATCGGGACTTATTGATAGCTGAAACGAACGTCGAGACATCTATACTCCGCTTAAAAGCGTTGCTTGATTTGGATTTGGATTCTGAATTAAAGTTGGATGAATCGATCATCGCGATGCTGAAAGCGCCCCCTTCTATTGAGGACTATAAAATCAACGGAAGCGCTTTGATTGGCTCGCGTCCAGAATTGGCTGGGCAGAAGAAGCGTCTCGAGCAAGCCTTGCTGGCGCGCAAGGCGGCATCGTGGCAACGTTTGCCGAGCGTTGAGCTGTTTGGCGACTGGGGCTATGATTCAGATGAAGCATTTTCCAGTGATTATAATGAGGCGTGGCTTGTCGGTGTGCGGGCCTCGGTGCCGGTGTTTGATGGTTTCAGGATCGAATCCGAAAAGCGCGAAGCTGCGGCAGTGGCTCGCCAAGCGAGCTATCAAATGCGGGTGCTGCATAAACGTATTGAGAGTGAGTTTAGGACCGCGTTGTTTGATATGAATTCACGTTATAAGCAGATGGGGCTGGCACGTAAAGAAATCGACCTTGGACTGGACGAGGTGGAGCAGGCGGAGCTTCGTTATCGAGAGGGCTTGGCGGATAACCGTGAACTGATTGATGCGCAACAGCGCCTCGCCGATGCCGAACGCAGTCATCTGAACTCCGCGTATTTATATGGTGTGAGTCGCTTGGCTTATGCTCGGGCAATCGGGTCAGTGGAAACGGTCTTGGATTGATTTCCCTCAAAAAAAAAGGTATTTAGCTGTACACTTTAGCACATGAATCGAGCCGACTCACACCCATTGCAACTTATCCTCGCCTCGGCGTCACCTCGGCGCAGTGAATTACTCGAACGCATCGGCCTACAGTTCCGAATCTGTCCGGCCGATGTCGAAGAATATAATTCACCCGACGATGGTCCCGCTCAAATGGTATTGCACAATGCCGGATTGAAGGCAGATGCCTTGACGACGGATTTCCCGAACGCACTGGTGCTTGGTTCGGATACCACGGTGGCACTCGATGGCATCGTGCTGAATAAGCCGGTCGATTTAGATGATGCACGTTCGATGCTGAGGCAGCTTTCCGGGCGTCCACACACGGTGTATACGTCAATCGCATTGCGATGGCAGGCTGGTGGACTGAGCGATGATTTTGTCGAAGCCAGCCAAGTGCATTTCAAGACTTTGGACGATGCGATTATTACTGCTTATTTTCAATGCGTCGATCCGCTCGACAAGGCAGGTGCCTATGGCATTCAGACCGGGCGAGAGATGATTATTGAAGCAGTCGAAGGTTCTGTTGAAAATGTCATGGGGCTACCGATTCAAGCACTCGAGGCGCGGCTAATCGAACTCGGCTTTGATTTTCGAGTATAAAGCTGATTCACTATATAGACTTTGGTTCAGGCATCTACAACACTGCGGCTCGAAAATCCGTTTATACAAGCGAGGCGAGAGCAATGCTGGTCGTCTGCTGCGGCTCTAATGATTGCGTTGCTGCTGCACCTCAGTCTGCTCGTTGTCGTGCCGGATAAGTTCCTGATGTCTAGCGCAGCACTTGATGTGCAAGATGAGCCGCTCGAAATTATATTGCTACCGCCGGAGCCATTCACAGTGGATGAGCTCAAATTCGTCGAAGCGAACCCGGAGGTGCCAGAAAATGAGCCAGATCGTAAGGATCAATATTCCTTCCGCGCGCAACAAGCCTCTGATCAAAGCCTCAAGGAAGCATTACTCGACGCGCCCAATGTCGACGGCGAGGAGAACTCGCAAAAAATCATTCAAGGTGCGATGGTACCGGCAGCACCACTGACTCCTGGTATATATGTCCCCGCTGTGCAGTTAGGCGAGGGCGAGGGTACGGATGGTGGTAAAACTGGGGCACAAGCTAGGCAGATGCTTCCGCCAGCAGAGCCACTACCAGCTCCAGACTTTATCCAACAAAAGCCGATCATCGTCGATGGTCCTGGTAGTAGCCTTAAGACGCCCGGCGCTGGCAAAGAGCTGGTTGAGATTCCAGACCCTGAGGCACCGATCAATCTCTATAGGCCACAGCCGCAAACAACCCTGCAACAACGGCAGCAAGAGTCGGATGGCAGCGGTGGTGCACCTGATGCCAAGCCAATGCCGCGGGCAAGGCCGACACTCTCACCAGATCTGATTCATGGGCCCGTGATGCGCTCGGAGGGCTCCGCCAGTCGTCGTGGTGCACTGGCGATCGATGCCACGTTCAGCGAGTTTGGGGAATATCAACAACAGTTCTACGCTGCGCTTCAGGCTGGGTGGTATCAAGAGATCGAGTTTTTTCAACCAATTGATACTTCCACCCGCGTGGTAGTTGGCTTCCGTATTACTGCAGATGGCCTGATACATGATGT
>Ga0206129_10005814_pt1 | contig 12827 bp, 12 predicted proteins | sample Helgoland_Spring_8_FD_148616 | JGI IMG/M metagenome (GOLD analysis project Ga0206129, IMG submission 148616) | Pelagic subsurface seawater microbial communities from Kabeltonne, Helgoland, North Sea - Helgoland_Spring_Bloom_20160502_2 | ecosystem: Environmental > Aquatic > Marine > Epipelagic ...
CCTCGAACCTTTGCTGTAGACAAGGTTGTAGACAAGCTTTGTGCTTTAGTTTGCTGGGAAAATCCTATAAACTGACGGAATAGCGGGAGTTTTTAGACTTGAACTTGCCTAGCACAGGCATCGAACTTGCCCCCGGGCACCATTTTTTTCCTTATAAAACACCGGATTTTGTCAGTATTCACCGCAATGTGATGCCTGCCGACTCTCCTGATTCATGCCATTTTGTCAAAGTCTGTGTGACTGAGGTGTGACCGGCGTGTGACCAAAGTTGATCGCGTGGGTCCCATGGTCAAGGGAAAGACACCCCCAGCAGGGGAAGACAAACACCGATTTCACAAAAGGGGACTAAAGGGTCGGTTGTTGTTGCTTGTTGTGTGCATTACCTGTGGAACTGGCTTGAGTAAATTAGCTTTTTTCCCTAAAAAGATTTAATCGTATCATCCCAAAACTTTCCTGGATCTTCTATTATACTCAAAGCAGTTTAGAGGCTTTGGCAGAAAGATGATTTACTTACTCGACATAATAATGCACCTCACGAACGATCATTTCCTCTCCATTGATCGGCACCATATCCTGCGGGCATGTTGACATAACAACAACAACATCATGATGGGCGCGAAGACAGACATAATCCCCAGGCTTGGATAGTGGTGGGCAGAAATCGGTTGCGCCATCGAGAGTGAACGGAATGTTCATCCAGAGGTTAAGCGGTGATGGCGTTTCAGGCGCGGTTAAACCTATTTCTGTCATTGCCGCTGCTAGATTATCTGTGCAGTTATCATGATAATCTTTACAGCCAAGCATCTGATAGCGATAGACATCACAAGCGGCAAGCATCGTATCATGCCGCCCCGGTGAGGTGTCTTGTTCAAGTGTTAAGAGTGGCCTACGCCGATTGCTATATAGCGGTGTACCGATGGTGGGGAATACCGATTGAGTAACACTGCGCTGATGTTCCATCGACATAAATTCAGCCAGATCATCTTTCATAAAGCACCATGTATCCACAACTTGGGTGCCATGCGTATTGATAATGGTAATAGCCTTACCAGCTTCTACATAAGCGGCTTTTCCTTGCCGCGCCGGAACAATTTCTAATGCTCTACCTGATCCTGTCATAATTGATGCTCCGTAATACTGATTGCTAAATCCTGTGCTTTTATCCTATGCCCACCATCTGGAAAGTTCACCACTTTCATTAGCATTTTTTCATCGGCCTGAATTTATGACCCTCTCTCTTTAACAACTCTAATCATTTAACCACTCTTCGAACAACCTCCGCATCCTAGGTGACGGAAGGTAGAGGGTGATTGGCTCACCTTTCCTTATTCACGACCGCCACACCCACTGGATCAACTCAGTCAATGCGTAGGCGTCTTTGAAAGCTTGTGAGCTATCGCCTAGCCAACGGGCTAAGAAAGGGTTAATGTTTTGGTCGTAGAGGTAAATGAGGTGGCTACAGTGCATGTAGTCGTTGGTGCCTCTGGTCGTGTTAGCGATCCAATTTACATCCTTCATGCGTGAACCTTTGGCAAAGACACCTGGCTTGCTGTTCTTCTTCGGTGTCTCATCTCTATCTTTGGCGTCGCGATTATTGTCGTTGGCAGCCTTGATCCATGCATCCTTCATGCTGGTTAGAAGGATGTTATTGATGTCGATACCAACGAGCTTCCTCTCCTTTAGATTCTTCAGTGACCGCGCTACCTTAGCTGCGTAGGATGATGAAGACATCCCTTTCACTTGGCCAGTGTGACTAAAATTCGTCTTTGACAAGGCTGGTATGTCTTCAATGGTGATTAACTTGGCAGCTTTCTCTCTGAAGTCTTCTTCTGACGAATTGTCGTTGCTTACTGCGTAAGGTAGCCCGAGTTTACGAAGGTAAGCCAAAAGCATTGAGCCTTCGGACTTGTATGTCATCACAGTTACCGATATGCCGGAAGTTAGGATGGACTGAGGTAATGCCCAGATGAACATCTTCCCTTCTTGAAGGTAAAGACAACCAGTCTCAGCATAGGCGAGTATTTTTGGGCTAAGGGTATCGGAGACTTCGTCTAACCATTTTAATCAGGCATATAGAGTCACTGACGGGGTTTAGGGTTTTAGTGAGTCCACGAATACCCAAATATGGCTAGGGGGTCTGTGGGAGTTACCTAGAGTCACTAAAAAGGTATTGCGCAACCCACTCGTATGAGCAATCATATTGAGAGTAATATGGCAGTTAATCAAGCTGCTGTTGTTTAGACGGTGAGGTGTTTGGAATGCTTCGGGTAGCTATCACATTTGTATTTGCTTTGATGCTTTCAGCAACAGCTTGGGCTGGGAATTGGAATTCTGGTTCCAGTTCAAGCAATAAAATAACTAGAGGAAATTTTGGTGATTTCACAAGGTCCTTAAATAATAAAAAATACGGATACGAGGTCATTAATGATTTTACTGGCGCAGCCCCAACAACAAAAATTGAAAAATTTGAGGTAAGGCCGGGGGATTGTTCAGTCGACGGCAAGTGGTCCGATTGCAAAAATGATCGTGAAAGATCAGAGTTAGGTGGCAAGAAAAATAACTATCCTGGCTCGGAACATTGGTATGGCTGGTCAATATATGTCCCTACGGACTACCCTAATATTTATCCGACCAAAACTGCGCTAGGCCAATTCCATCAAAAAGATGGGCCTCCAGCGTTTATGTTTCAGAACTATGGTGGAGGTTATTGGGTAGATCGAAACTTTGGCAGTACCTCACATAAGAAGCAAGTCATTGCCAATAAAGACTTCAAAGGCAAATGGCATCAAATTGAAGTAAATGCCAAATGGCATAGATCAGATGGATTTTTTATTGTTTATGTTAACGGCAATGAAGCCTGGCGCTTTGAAGGTCAGACAATCTCTACGTCAGCAGTTTACTTCAAATACGGTGTATACCGGTCATTTATGAGCCGCTATAGAAATCTCAAAGGGGTTACCGCAGTTCCTGCACAGACTGTTTATTTTGCTAATGTTAAAAGGGCAAAAACACGGGACGCACTCAAGCCCAACTAATCTGTCACACACCCCATGAACATATAACCTACACACCCCCGATGGCCCATGCCTGTGGAGTAGGTAAGTGATGATAGATACATGTCTTATTGAGATTGTTAAGGCAGTTTAGGTGACACAGATAAGTGTTATTCAGGGTTTAGATGAATATCACCTACACACCCACTTACCCTGTACTCAGTAGAAACTCAGATATCACTTAGCTGGTCACTTACTCTGTACTGATAACGATAAGGATATATAGGTCTATTACATTACCCGAAGATTTCTAACTGACGTACAAACTGACGCACAGAATGTGCCTGTTGACGATGACTCACTAATCCGTAAACTGGCGGTAATGCTCATGTAGCTGTACACGTAAGTGCCTCGACTGGGAACCAAGTCCGCCCCCGGGCACCACTTTCCTGAAAAACAGCCATGTAAATCACCTTAATTCAAGCGGTTAACTGTTTTACTGCTAATTAGGGTAGGTCGCATGGTAGACCAAATTAACCACCATCTTTATCGCAAACGTGGCTTTTATTACTTCTCAAGGCGTGTGCCAAAGGCATTGCTGGGTGATTATCCCAAGCCCCGCATCGTGCTTGCATTGAAGACTAGGCACTATCGTGATGCCTTAAGGCAAAGCCAGATACTGTCTAAACGATTAGACGATCAGTGGTTTCATATGCAACTGGATGCCTTGGGGCTAGATAATGTGCAAGCTAAAATATTCCAGCCAGCTAAAGCTGCTGCACCATTAATGTCAGAGGCAACAGTCTTTTATTTGAGGCTGAAGGGTGATGGTAAGGACTGGGTCTTTACTCGTGCAGCCCAGCGTAATGCTAATGTTGTAATAGAGGCTTTAGGTGATAAGCCAATCAATGAATATGCCTCATCAGAGGCTGGTAAACTGCGTGACACTCTTTTGGCTAAAGGCTTGGCTGTTACGTCCATCAAGAGAATGTTTGGCTCTATCAAAGCCATCATAAATCTGGCTATGGCAGAGCATGGTATTCAAGGACGCAATCCATTTTCTAGCATTTATATGCCTGATGAAGTGCAAGAGGAAAGGCAACCAATACCGTTGGATGCCATTAGACGCATCCAGCGTGATTGCATAGCGATTGATGATGAGATGCGCTGGCTGCTTGCCATTATCAGTGATACTGGGATGCGTCTATCAGAGGCTGCAGGACTGCATAAAGATGATATCATCCTTGATACTCCTATCCCGTATATAAATCTCCAACCTCATCCGTGGCGTAGGCTTAAAACCAAAGGCAGCGCCAGAGTGGTTCCTCTAATTGGCTTGGCTTTGTGGGCAGCGAGGAGGCTGCAACAACATGATAGTATTTATGCGTTTCCACGCTACTGTGATGGTAAGATATGCAATGCTAACTCAGCCAGTGCAGCACTCAATAAATGGATGAAGCCAAGGCTGAAAGATGATGCAGTGGTTCATAGCTTTCGTCATTCCATGCGAGACAGGCTCCGTGCTGTTGAATGTCCATCAGACATCATTGACCAGATAGGAGGGTGGACTTCATCTTCTGTAGGCGCATCCTATGGCAAAGGCTATGAACTTCCCGTGTTGGCCAAATGGATGAAGATGCTCGAGGGTTAATAAGGAAAGCCCCTCTGACGGGGGAGGTGTCAAAGGGGCTGCTTTATCAACGGAGAAACAAGATATCAGCTTGGAGGAAGTTATCTCGTGAGTTGTTTATGCCCAGAACTTATGGTGCGTCATAGAGTTATAAATCTCTAACGGTTGTGCAAAACTTGCACTACAACGCTTAAGGGTAGCCAACCAGATCTATAGGTAGATGTGAGAATAGAGTGGTGGTGATGTTGGGGCTTGGCGTGAGAACTGCGACCTACCCTAATTAGCAGTAAAACAGTTAACCGCTTGAATTAAGGTGATTTACATGGCTGTTTTTCAGGAAAGTGGTGCCCGGGGGCTGTATTGGTTCCCTGAAGGTGTACCAGCTAAATGCCTTAATTTAAGCAGCACATAGAATCTCACCTGTCAGTGATGGCGTCAAGATGCACGAATGTACTACCCTGTGGTCTACCCAAACATAATCACTACCATGTAACCCCGGGGCATGATCCACCCCCCTGCCACACGTATATATACATAGACAAAAACACAGATCAGTCTCTAACTCTGTTAACCACTATCAGTTGTCTTTTAGGTGCAATTCAATGAATCACTAAAATGCTCATAAACGTGTTTAGGCAAAGCCGGTGCCTAAATACGAGTGATAGTATTTGTGATCTTTTTAAATGGGTGTGTGACAGGAATGACAGAAATGACAAAGGAAACGGAAAGTCGTTCATGAGAAGAATTGGCAGAGGTTTACAGATTAGCTGTCATTCTTGTCATTTGTGTCATATTCAAAGCAGACGAAAGAACACGACCATTAGCCTCATAAAAGGCACTGTGATAGGTCAGTGAGGGCAATATGAATGCAAATCTGAAAAGCATAATCCTAATGATAATTGGGATGGGATGTTTAACCCTAGGTGATTTGCTGATCAAAATCGCCAGCCAAACATTACCCCTTGGACAAGTAATGATTGTATTTGGCGTAGGCTCAATAACGGTGTTTTTGGGGCTGATGCGTCTTAAGGGAGAGTCTGTTCGGCTATCGCCTTTTACGAATCCCGCAGTGGTTTTGAGAAATATTGGTGACCTCATTGCCATTAATGGTATGTGCTTGGCATTAGTGTTTGTTCCCATATCCACTATTGGGGCAGTGATTCAAACTGTACCACTGATGGTTACTGCAGCCGCAGCTTTGTTCCTTGGAGAGCGAGTTGGTACAAGGCGATGGTTGGCCATTGTCACTGGTTTTTTGGGAACTTTATTTATCATCCAACCGGGTGCTGCTACCTTTGATATCACGACAACCTTTGTATTGATTGCTGCAGTAGGTATGACGTTGCGAGATATTACTACTAAGCTGGTTCGAGAAAATTTTTCAACTCTACTTCTATCATCTTATACGTCTGTACTATTCATCATCAGCGGTGGTGTTTTACTCATTATTTCAGGGGGAGCCATCGTGCCTGATATAGGGATGATCGCTATACTTGCAGCAATGATCACCTCTGGTTCGTTGGGTTTTTTCTTTACAACGAAGGCTGTCAGATTGGGAGATGTATCTGTTGTTATCCCTTTTCGTTACACTCGACTTCTGTTTTCTGTGGCAGCTGGCATTTTAATTCTTGGCGAGCAGGTAAATGCAATTATGTTATTTGGTAGTGCTTTAACGATTTTGTCCGGTCTTTACATCTGGCGCAGAGAAATTGTGATTCAAAATTAAAATAGACGAGGCAATTTCTCGCCCCACCTTTAGTTTTTTAACCAGTGATGCTAATGGGCAAACCTCGCCAATAGCGTCCAGTACTGCCACGTATTTGCTCATAGCCTTGACTGGTAAGCGCCTTGCCAAACTGCACCTTGCTGCGAGGGTGCTTACCAGATGGTCTGCACCAACTGACATATTGTTCGTAGAGGTTGCCAATTGGAATGCGTTCATGTGCAGCAACGATGCATTCATCTACGATGAACGAGCAGACAGCCTTCAATCGCCCAATTCAAGATGCCTGGCAGTTCTTGGGTCAATGTTGTCATCAACTCCTTGTCCTGCTCTGCCTCTGTGAATTGCCTGTTGAATGGCATCTCCCGAATACGCTCCCAGATACCATCATCCGACCCAAGCGTCTCAGGTCGGTTATTGATGGTAAGCAGTATCTTGCCGACAGGCTTAAAGTTCACCCACTCACCATATAGAGGCCTGGCACTGATCATATTACCACCATCTCGGCTTCAGCAAAACGCCAAAACCAGCGCCGGTTTTATCTTTTGACTTCGGGGATTAAGCCACGCGGCGCAAAACGCAGCGTTAATAAAAGGACCAGCCCCATGGTTATAAGGCGTGTATGCGCTGCATTTTCGATTAGATGCAATCGCAGCCAATGGGCTGGTTCCATGCCCGAAGTCAGCAAAGTGATAAGCCAAAGGCCAATTGGTTCCGCCTCAATCCAGAAGAACCAAACAACGAAGCCGCCCAGAACCGCACCCCAGTTATTTCCAGAACCACCAACAATCACCATCACCCAAATCAGAAAGGTGAAACGGAGTGGCTGATAACTTGTCGGGGTGAATTGCCCATCAAGCGTCACCAGCATCGCACCAGCAATTCCAATTACTGCCGAACCCAAAACAAACACCTGCAAATGCCGGGAAGTAACATTTTTGCCCATCGCATTTGCCGCAACCTCATTGTCGCGAATTGCTCGCATCATGCGCCCCCATGGACCACGTAGGGCGCTTTCGGAGAGCCAAATTATGATCAATAAAACAATGAGGAAAAGGCCTACATAACACAGTTTTACCAGCAAAGATGAGGCTTCAACAATTGACAGGTTAAACTGCGTGATGATCTCTTGAAACCATGATGCCTCTTGCAAATCCACCTCATAGGGCACTGGTCGTGGCAATCCGTTCACATTCTTCACACCGCGTGTGAGCCAATCTTCAAATTTCAGCACGTAAAGAATTATTTCCGAAATACCAAGCGTCGCAATAGCCAGATAATCTGAACGAAGGCCAAGTGCGACCCTGCCAACAACCCATGCCGCTGCAGCCGCAAACAAGCCACCAACTATCCATGACAGGACAATTGGCAAGCCAAGCCCACCAAGATAACCGGTCATGGCGGGGTCAACCGCCTCGATCGCGGCCACGGATGGATCAATCGTCAGGCGCATCAAGCTATAGCCAACCGCAATAACAAAGCCGATCAGCCAATAGCGCTTCTTACCTTGTGACCGGGGCCGTTTCCAGAGATAGATGCTGACACAAATAGTCACAAAGCCAATCACCAAACCAAGACCTATCCCACCTCCGCCAGCAGCCCAGGCTGACGGCACTGGGTCCATAGACACAAGCACTGCAGCCAGTCCACCAAGTGCAGCGAACCCCATAACCCCAGCGTTAAACAGACCAGCATAGCCCCATTGGATATTCACACCCAGCGACATTATCGCGGAAATCAGGCACATGTTTAGGAGTGAAAAGGCCAAATTCCAACTTTGGACAAACCCCACAAAACTAAGCATTAATGCCATTATGCAAGCTAGTGCTAGGTTACGCCGATGGGCTGGCCAGTCTGCTGGCAAGCTAAATATACGGTGGCGCGCAGGCGCGTTTTTTGATGACCTGTTCATAATGACTTCCCACTAAAAATGCCGGTTGGCTTTATCAGCAACACCACAACCAATATCATAAAGGAGACTGCAAATTTATAATCAGTAGATAATATCTGTAAAAGCCCATCGCCAAAAAGCCCTTCACCAAATAAATAGGCAGCTACTTTTTTATAGGCAAAAGTGAGCAGTAATTCGGAAAAAGCAATGACAAAACCACCGACAATTGCTCCAAGTGGGTTACCAACACCGCCAACGATTGCAGCGGCAAAGATAGGCAGAACAAGGTGCAAATAAACCAGTGGTTTATAGCTTTTATCAAGTCCATATAAAGTACCAGCAACCGCCGCCAGCCCCGCTGTAATAATCCAAGTGATGCCAACAACACGATCCGGATTTATGCCGGATAAAAGCGCTAGATCTTGATTATCGGCATAGGCTCGCATTGATTTACCAGTGCGTGTCCGGTTCAAGAACCAGAATATAGCTGTCACCACGATGACTGCAGTAAACACCGTGATGGCCTGCGATGATTTGATTGCCAAGCCTTCGGACAAGCCACTGATTTCCTTAAATTCGCGGGCCTTCAGCAGAAACCGGTCACCATCATTAAAGTTTCGGTCATCTGGGCCAATGATGAAACGTATCACCCCACCAATCACGAACATCACCCCAATTGACACGATCAAATAGGTGACTGAACTTGCCCGTTGATGGCGATAAAAGCGGAACACTAGCCGGTCCAATAAGAGGCAAAGACCAATTGCGCCAAGAATGCCAAAGGGTAGTGCCAAAAGGGCTGTTGGTAACGGTGAAATAGACAAGCCGTTAGATTGTAGCCAATGGGTTGCCAGGATGGTGATCATGGCACCGAAAGACATAACCTCGCCATGGCTGAAATTTGAGAAATTCAGCACCGCATACACCATTGTTACCCCAAGCGCGCCAAGGGCAAGTTGGCTGCCGTAGGCCAGGCCTGGAACCAGAACAAAATTCGCCAAAAGCACCAATGGATTTAACAGCATTTCCATTAATCAGCCTCCCAAAAATGCTTTGCGAACGTTGGCATTGCGCAGCAAAGCCGTTCCACTGCCAGTATAGCGATTTTCTCCTTGCACCAGCACAAAGCCCTGATCAGCAATGCCAAGAGCCTGTTTTGCATTTTGTTCAACCATCAAAATAGCAATGCCGGTGCTGGCCACCTCGATGATACGATCAAACAGTTCGTCCATCACAATTGGTGAGACGCCGGCGGTGGGTTCATCAAGCATTAGCAGTTTTGGTTCTGTCATCAACGCACGACCAACAGCAACCTGCTGCCGCTGTCCACCGGATAATTCACCGGCGCACTGGTGACGCTTTTCCTTTAAAACTGGAAACAGGTCGTAGACCTGCGCCATGACGCCGGCGATCGGGCTGGTATTGATAAAGGCACCCATCTCAAGGTTTTCTTCAACCGTCAAAGAGTTAAAAACATTGTGGGTTTGCGGAACAAAGGCCATGCCTTTTCTCACTCGTTCAAATGGCGCGAGTGCGGTTATATCCTCACCATCAATTGATACTTTCCCACTACGGAGATTTAACATACCAAAAATGGCTTTCATCGCGGTGGATTTTCCGGCTCCGTTTGGACCAACAACAACCGCAATTTCACCAAGATCAACACAAATAGAACAGCCGTTCAAAATATCTGTGCTGCCATAGCCGCCAACCATATTTTCACCAATCATAAATGTCATTGCTGGCGGTCTCTTGGGTTGCGTGTCTGGTTTCTTAGGCCTGAGCCCAGATAGGCATCAATGACATCTTCATTTGCCTGGACTTGGGCCGCATTACCTTCTGCCAAAACTCTGCCTTGTGCCATCACGATTACTGGGTCACACATGCGCGCAATAAATTGCATATCATGTTCAATCATACAGAAAGTGTATCCAAATTCTGTGTTAAGGCGCAAAATTGAATCGCCAATCTGGTGCAAAAGCGTTCGGTTCACACCAGCGCCAACCTCATCCAAAAATACAATCTTAGCGTCTGTCATCATAGTTCGGCCCAGTTCAAGAAGCTTCTTTTGTCCCCCCGATAGGTTGCCAGCATATTCATCGGCAAGATGGGAAATTTGCAAAAACGCAATGACATCATTGGCACGCTGACGGTTTGCGGCTTCTTCGGCACGGACTTTTTTTGGTGAAAGCCATGTGTCAATCAGGCGTTCGCCGGACTGGTTTGGCGGAACCATCATCAGATTCTCTCGAACAGTCAGCGAAGAGAATTCATGCGCCAGCTGGAAGGTGCGCAACAGACCTTTGTGAAACAACTCATGCGGCGCGGCGCCGGTGATATCCTGCCCATCCAGAAAAACCTGGCCAGTATTGGGCTTGTAAAGACCGGCGATTACGTTGAAAAGCGTAGTTTTTCCAGCACCATTTGGTCCAATCAAGCCAGTAATTGAACCGGTTTCAATAGACAAGCTGATATTATCAACAGCCTTGATGCCGCCAAAATGCATGCTGACATTTTGAACAGATAGCATGGATTAGCTTTCAAACACGGCCCCAAACGCATGTTCAGGGCCGTGTTTTTTTTGGTTAATGACTAACGATAACGGACGGGCGTAATTTTCTGATCTTTAATAATGATCTCTTGGAAAGAGCCAGCTGACTCACCTGGGCCAATCAACTCGACATCTGTAGCGCCGACATAATCTACATCACCGCCAGAGGCCAAGATTTTCAGAGCCTTTGCCAATTCGCCCGGATAAATTTTTTCGCCAGGCGCATTCGCAACATCAGTAATCTTCGTTTTGAATTTGATGCTGTCAGAAGAAGAGGATGCTTGCATCGCGAGGATCATTAATGCCGCTGCATCATACGATTGTGGCGCATAAGGTCCCGGCTTAAAGCCAGCCGCCGCAGCCAGACCATTGAACTTGGCTGCACCAGGGCTGTCTGTGCCCGGCAACGTGCCATATGAGCCGTTCAAATCCTTACCGATTGCAGCTGGAAGGCTGTCGCCAATCATGCCATCAGGCAAAACAAAAACATCAAATGCACCGGCGTCAATCGACGCCTGAATAACGCCCTTACCACCCTGGTCAAGATAACCGGCGACAATCAACACATCACCGCCAGCCTGCGCAAGTGCAGCAACCTCTGCGCCATAATCACCTTTACCATCTTCATGCGAAGTCGAGATAGTTACTTTACCGCCCAAATCTTCAAAATTGTTCTGGATGCTGGCTGCCAGACCCTTGCCATAGTCATTATTTGTATAGCTGATGGCTGCCGATTTCACACCTTTCTCTTTGAGGATTTGCGCTAGCACCTGACCTTGACGTGCATCTGATGGCGAAGTACGGAAAAATAGCCCATTGTCTTCAACAGTAGAAAGAGCCGGTGAGGTAGCTGACGGTGAAATCATAACCACGCCTTTTGCAAGCGCGACATTTTGCAAAACCGCTGTGGTCACACCTGAACAGTCGGCACCCATAATGGCACTGACACCATCTGCGGTGATCAGCCGTTCTGCGGTTGCGGTTGCTGCTGCCGCATCAACACAAGTTGAGTCACCACGAACAGAGATAATTTTCGAGCCACCCATAAACGCACTGCTGTCACTGGCTTCTTTCATCGCCAATTCAGCACCGCTTGCCATATCTGGTGTTAAAGATTCGATAGGCCCGGTAAATCCTAATAACACGCCAATTTTTACGTCAGCAGCAAACGCTGGTGTTGCCAGAAAAGCCGCCGTCACCACTAAAGCGAGAGTTTTTTTCACAATATCCACCCCTAGAAGTTTTCAATCAAAATAGTTAACGAGTGTTATATGAATTGTCAGTTAAAGCAAGCTAGCACTGACGGAGTCATTTGAAACTTAAAAAAATAACCATGCAATTTAGACAAAATACCCAACTTTCATTGGCCTATTCAAGATAACTAATCACGCATAGCCTAGCCAGCTTTTTGAGCCGAATGTTTTGCAGTCGCACCCAAGACGTAGCCCTTAAATGTTTATCATCCCGCAATAACACAAATGACAAGAATGACAGCTAATCCGTAAACCTTTGCCAATTCTTCTCACATACGACTTTCTATGTTCTTTGTCATTTCTGTCATTCCTGTCACACAACCATTTCAAAAGATCACAAATCCTATCACTCATATTTAGGCAGCGGCTTTCTTGCCCCCGGGCACCACTTTTTCTTAAAAAGAGCCGAGTTTAGAGATTCAAGTCTCTGAATTAATTAATCTTGGTTCTCTGAACTTGGTTTATCGCTCCAGCATCTTAATCCACCGATATTTAACCGCTAGATCATAACCACTTCCATACTTGTGCCCAATGCCAGCAGTTGTCCAACCGCCAATAGCGTCAATGCTACCTGAAGGGCACTCAACGGCTCTTAACCTGTCTCTCAGACTGTGCCTAAAGCTATGGATAACGCAGCCCTCTGGTATCCTTGGTTTAAGCCATTTATTCAAAGCAGCGCTATCAGACAAAGAATTTTTTATTGGTCTTTTAATTAGGGTAACTGTGTTATTGTATATTCATATAACGCGATTTTGTGTGTATTTCTTTAAAGATTGGAATTTTTTT
>Ga0206129_10005822_pt1 | contig 12802 bp, 13 predicted proteins | sample Helgoland_Spring_8_FD_148616 | JGI IMG/M metagenome (GOLD analysis project Ga0206129, IMG submission 148616) | Pelagic subsurface seawater microbial communities from Kabeltonne, Helgoland, North Sea - Helgoland_Spring_Bloom_20160502_2 | ecosystem: Environmental > Aquatic > Marine > Epipelagic ...
TAAATCCATTTCTTTGTTTTTTTTAAATAACTTAAATTTAAAAAATACTGAAGCAACCAACCGTCACTTCAGTATTCTTTGTGTTTTTACCCTTGTAAAAAAGCAACAACAACTCCAAAGAGTGCTACCGCCTCTACGAAGGCTGCTAAAATTAATGCAGAAGATTGAATTTTTCCGTGCATTTCTGGTTGACGTGCCATAGCATCCATGGCAGATCCACCAATTTTACCAATACCAACACCAGCTCCAATAGCTGCTAAACCAGCTCCAATAGCTGCAATTCCTGTAATAGTAGTCATAGTTATAAATTTAAATTAATTAATGTTCTTCTTCTGTTGCCATTCCAAAATAGAGGGCTGACAATATTGTAAATATATACGCTTGTATTGCTGTAACAATAATTTCGATTACTGTAATAAATAACGAAAACGCTACAGAGACGGGAGCAATCGCAACCGACTTAAATACAAATATTAATGACATCAATGCCAATATGATAACGTGTCCTGCTGTAATGTTGGCAAACAAACGAATCATTAACGAGATTGGTTTGACGAACATTCCAATAATCTCAATAGGCATTAAAAATATTTTCATTGGCACAGGAACTCCTGGCATCCAAAAGATGTGTTTCCAGTAATTTTTGTTACCACTAAACGTTGTAATTATAAATGTAAACATTGCGAGTGTAAACGTAAAGGCTATGTTACCACTTAAGTTGGCTCCATTTAAAATTGGAATCAACCCAAAAATGTTATTGATCCAAATAAAGAAAAAGATGGTTAACAAATAAGGCATGTACTTTTTATACTTGTGCTCACCAATCATTGGTTTGCCAATTTCATCTCTTACAAATACAATTAAGGGTTCCATAAATCCAGCAATCCCTGTTGGGACACCATCTTTAGACTTTTTGTAGCTTCTTGCAGTTGTTAAGAATATCAATAATAGCAGTGCCACAGAAACCCACATCATAAATACGTTTCTGGTAATTGAAAAATTTAGAGGTTTATGTGCATTTGTTGGGTGGTGTTCTGCATCATAAGCGACGGCAGTAGCGCCGGCCTCTAATTGATAAATTTTTTCGTGTAATTTAACAAAGCTCCCACCGTTTGCTTGCACAATTGTTTTACCTTCATCATCATGGTGAAATTGACTTGAAGAAAATGTTGTTATCCCATTGTCTGTCCACAATATAATTGGTAATGATAGTGATACAGGGGTTCCTTTCCAGTCCCATAAATGAAACTCATGCGCATCCTTTACGTGATGTAAAATCATCGCTTTTGGATCAAAAGGCGCATCATCTTGAGTTGGTTCGTTTTCCTTGGCAAAACCCACAAAAGAAATTGCTAAAAATAATGTTGAGAATAATACGGTTCTAAAGGAGTTCAATACGCTGCTTTTAATTAAAAATACCTTGATTAATTTTGCTGCAAATGTACACACATTTAATGAAATGACAAATAATATTTAAATGATTATTTGTCGCCTTTTGGAGTGGTATCAAGTGGTTCGTTTTTTTGAAGAAATTCCGTCACAGAATACACTTCAAAAGCCAATAAAATAAAATATGGAACGAAAAAGTTCGTTAAATCATATCCTTGTTGTTCAGGCTTAGATAAAAGCCATGGCAATAGAAAAACAATAACTAGAATCATTTTTAAAAGCATCCCAAGCATAAAGACATTAAACACTTCTGTTTTTCCTATGGAGTCGCGGTAATTTATGAAAGAATAAATCAACAAAACGGTCACCACATGAAATAAATAAATATGCCAGAGTGGGAAAAAAAGTAAGATATCTTGTGCGAAATGGTAATTTAGATAGCTATGCACTCCAAAGAGCAATATACTTATTACCGACAATTTAATGAGAAAGTCTAATTCTCTTTTTTTAAAGAGTGTATTCATTTATTTATCATCTTTTGAAGCCGAAATAACACGTCTTATCACAAAATAAATTGATAGGATTACTGAAAATAAAGTGCCTATTAACGTAAAAAGATTAGTGTCGTTAGGGTGTTTTTCATCGAGCTTGACCCCTACAAATGTCCCTACAGCAATGATTGCTGCCATCTGAACACCTATCGCAGATAGAATTCCGAGTTGTTTAAGCGGATTGTCCACTTTTTGAATTGTTTTGAGATGTGTCTACTTTTGTTTCGTTTTTCAATTCTTTTACAGAACCTTTCATAAGACAGCTTGCGTTAAAGGTTGCACCAGGCTCCACAGATAGTTTCCCTATTTGCACTTCCCCATCTATATATGCAGAAGAACGTAAGTTAAGCGTGTCGGAAACGTTTAACGTCCCTTTGAACTTCCCTTCCACATCCGCATTAGCACAAGTTAAAAAGCCTTCAACCGAACCTGTTTTCCCGATGACAACTTTCCCTGAAGTATTCAATGATCCGTTGATAATCCCTTCGATACGAAAGTCGCCTTCGCTGATTAAATCGCCCGTAAAGGTGGTCCCTTGAGCGATGGTATTTTGTTGCGAAAATGTATTCGAATTTGATTTTTTGTTCTCTGTAAACATAGCTGTCGTGTTTTAATTAATGGTTTCTAGGTAGGCTTCTAGGTTTTTATGTATTTGAACGGTTTGATAATTTTTGGAAGAAATTCCAAAAAATGGTTTAGATATTATAAAGTCATTTTTGTTTTTTAATATTTCAGCAAATCCAAAGGCACCTTGGACACTTTTTAGTCCATGAACCACTACAAATATAGTGTTTGTATCGTAACGGTCTTTTGAAATGCTCAATTTAAAATAGTCAATATCTTCAATAGCAGTGCTTAAGGATTCATCAAACGCCTTGATTTCATCGGTTTCTGACGCTTCAAATTTAAAAATAGTTTTGAAATTCGTTTGGGTTGAGTCCTGAACAAACTCCACACTTTCTAGCTGTGGAATGACTGTTTCGTACATTTGAGCGGCTTTTTTCCCTTCGATGCTGCTTGGGTAGTTTAAGGCTACAAAGTTGAGTCCTTCTTTATAAGCCTCAAAACCAAACAACCGAGCTTTGGAGGTTACTTTTAAAAGTTCTAGCTTGGGTACAATTTGATCGCCATCAAGTCTAATAATTTGTAGATCGCACCCATCAATGACCTGTTGGTATTCTCCCAACTCAAACTGCGCATATAAATTATTGTAAAGTGTTTCGGGGCTATTTTCGTTATTTAACAAGGCTGATTCTGGGTTTAACAAAATTTCAGCATATCGAGAATCTGGGAAGTTCTCAATAATATCGCTTTTGGCAAGTGCTTGCAAGCGCTTCAAATCTAACAGCGCATATAATTTGTAGAGGTTGTATTTTGCTGGCAACACAAGGCGCTCTTCAGGGTTTTGTTTCAATAAGTATTCGAGCTTATTCTGTGCGCGTTTATACTCCTTAAACTTGTCTTTATATATAAGTCCCAATTGGTAATAGGCAAAATTGCGTTCTTTAGCGATGCTGTCCAATACTTTTTCTTCGGTTGGGATTTGCGCTAGATAATAATCCACTGAATAACGTTTTTGTTCTTCCTCTTCCGCGGCTTCTGCAGCCTTTTCTATTTCATCCGTTGTTTCTGTGTCAGATTGTGCAGATTTACTAGACCAACGCCAATTGGTTTCTAAAGCGCGATCGCCCCATATTCTAATAAATTCATTTTTGCCAAATGCCACAGTTGTTGGGTTGTAAAAATAAAAGGATTTTCCCTTTTTTGTGACTGCATTTTGAGAGGCTCCAAAAGAATTTCCAGTGGAAGCAGCTACTTTTTCTGATACTTCTTCTTCTAGTTTTAAGGTCTCAATATAGGATTGGAAGTACACTTCTTTATCAGCGTCTGACATGGCTACAACACTTAAAATACTGTCATTATCTTGAGCAATGGATTCGTAATAAATGACATCCTCTAAATTCTCTCGTTTACGTTTAATGGCGCGAAACGATTTGCTGTTTTCTTTAAGGCTTAATAAGGTGCTGTCATAATAAGATCCTGCCAAACTGTACTCCGAATAATCAAAGTTTAAATCTCCTAAGGTTTGATAGTTTACCGCTTTCAAATAGTCATCTTCGGAATTGGTTCGCAGCGATTTATTGAAATAGGATATGGCTGTTGAATCCGATTCGTTCTGAAGTTGATACTTCGCGATTTGATGGTAGATTTTATCTAAGAAAGGTCTGTTTTCTCTGTTGGTTTCCAAATCTTCTAACAGCTCTTGAAGTTCAAGTTTATCACCGTTTTTGAGGTCAAAATTTTTGACTTTCTCTAAATGCGCACTAATCATATAGGCTCTTGGTGATCTCCGATTGAGGTCAATCACTTTATCAAACGCAAGGTTGGCACTGTCTTTTTTCCCTAAAGCGGAATAGAGCTGACCTTCTATAAAATGTAAACGCCCACGTTGTTCGTTATTTTTCGTCAGCTGCGATGCCACTTGTAACTGGGTAATCGCACTGTCCAAGGCTTTGGTTGTAATGTAAGCTTGTGCTAAGGTCGAGGATGCTTCAACGATATCGTATTTGGACAAGTCTTCTAATTCAATAAGTCTCTTCAGGTTTTTAATCGCTATGTCTTCGTTTTGGAGGCGAAGATTGGTTTTGGCTCGCCAAATTTTTGCTAAGTTAATATTGTTACTTGCAGGGTATTTAAACAAAATATAATTAAACGCCTCTAATGCGGGAATAAAACGATTGTCGAAATAACGGGCTTTGCCCAATAACATAAAAGCTTCATCAATTTGAGGATTTTTTTCTTTTCCCTTAATATTCATCCCGTGTTTTTGGATGGCTTTCACGGCTTTTACTTCCGCAAGTTCAATGCTTAGGTTTTTTGCTTTGTTCCTGAAATCAATGTCATCGGTGATTTGTAAACGCTCCACAGGAAGAATTTCCCAATAATTGTCTTTATATGCAGCAATGACAGAAGTTTTTCCCGATTCCAAAGCTACATTCCCATTATAGAGGATATTGTACTTTGTGTTTACGGAATGCCAAGCACGGTTCAGGAATCTATCTTTTTTCCTAGAACAACTTGTAACAGTTAAGACTATTATAATCCCAACAACTATATAATTAAAAATGTTTTTCAACAGAGATGTCTTTGTTTATTCATAACTAAAAGATAGCACATTATCGTATGCAAGGTTGTAAAAATAACCATCTTTTTGTACAAAACTAACAAAATATAGTGATTTGCCTAAAATTATAGTAATAACCGTTCTAATTTTGGGGAAGTCTTAACAGATGATTATCTTAAATCTTTCTTATTTTTGTTGAAAAAACTTTCATGGCTCAATTTCATTCTTTAAAAATAAAATCCATTTTAAGGCAAACCGATAAAGCGGTGAGCATCACTTTTGAGGTTCCAACGACCTTAAAAACTGAATATACTTTTACGGCCGGTCAATACATTACCTTAAAAACAGTGATTGATGCTAAAGAAGTTCGAAGGGATTATTCTTTAAGTTCAAGTCCTCAAAGTGAATCACTGACGGTGACTGTTAAGGAAATTGAAGGTGGTGTGTTTTCGTCCCATGCCAATAGACAGTTAAAAACTGGCGATACTCTAGAGGTTGGCACCCCTAACGGACGTTTTGTTTATGACTCAGAAACCAATAAGGCAAATACTATTGTAGCCTTTGCTGCAGGAAGTGGAATTACGCCGATAATGAGTATTGCTAGAACCGTCTTGGAAACGAAGACCGACAGCACGTTTGTGTTGATTTACGGAAATAAGAGCCCTAAAGAAACTATTTTCCACGAAGAAATTTTAAAACTACAAACACTTTATACCGACCGTTTTAAGGTACAATTTATTTATAGTGAAACCGATGAAGAGGGTGCATTATTTGGTCGTATTGATAGCGGCAACGTTAATTATATTCTTAAAAACAATATTACTGTTGATGATTCTCAGAAGTTTTATTTGTGTGGCCCCGAAGGAATGATCAACTCCGTAAATAGTATTCTAACTGAAAAAGGGATTGAAGCTTCTCAAATTCTATTTGAATTGTTTACAGCTTCCGCGGTAAAATCAACCAGTACAAGTACGAATGAAGGGGAGTCAGAAGTCACGATTCTTGTAGATGAGGAAGAAATGACTTTAGTAATGTCTCAAAAACAAACCATTTTAGAAGCGGCACTCGCCAATGATATTGATGTGCCTTATTCGTGTCAAGGGGGTGTTTGTAGTAGTTGTATCTGTCGGGTGACTGAAGGGACTGCTACGATGCGACAAAATAACATTTTAACAGATAATGAAGTTGCGGAAGGACTGGTTTTAAGCTGTCAAGCAGAGCCAACCTCATCGACGATCAAAGTTGATTTTGACGATATTTAAAGCGTGTCTTGAACCGTTTTTATAATACTCTCAACTGAAATGGTTTGCATCGCTAACTCATACCCTTCTGGATAGTTGTTTCCGTAAATTGATGTTGGGATTTTAGGATATTTTCCTAAATCGGATAGTAGGTTATGGGTCGCCAATTGATGAAACGGTGCAAATCCCGCAAAGGGATGTGTGACTCCCCAAAGCGTCACTACTTTTACCCCAAGCATTGCTGCCATGTGTCCATTACTAGAATCCATAGAGAGCATTACTTTTAAATTAGAAATAATATCTAATTCTTGATCTAAGCTGAACTTCCCCGCCACACAACCTACGTTTGAATATTTAGACGCGATGGTTTCTAATTGTTTGGTTTCAGTTGGTCCCCCTCCGAATAATAAAATTTTCGACTCTTTTTGGAGTTCAAAAATGACTTTGTCCATTTTTGAAATGGGATAGGTTTTGGAAGCATAGGCCGCAAAAGGCGCAATTCCAATAACGGGTTTTGAAAAATCTCCAAGTACTTTTGTGATTTCAGTATCTAATGGTTTGGGGGTGGGAAAAAAAGGGGTGTCAATTTCAAATTCAAATCCTAGAGTTCTAAAAACATCCGCATAGCGTTGTGGCGTTGTGCGTAAGGGGGTGGTTATTTTACCTGTGATTAATGCCTTTTTTTCAGCGCGGCCTTTGTCAATTTGAGCAAACTTAACACCTGATAAAAAGAGTTTTAGAACCTTTGTTCGCAACACATTGTGCAGGTCTGCAACAGCATCTATATGGGTGTTTCGCACTGTTTTTGAAAGTCGATATAATCCAAGAACTCCTTTGTGAGTGGTGTTAAAATCTGCAGAAAGAACGGTCACCATTTTCAAATCTCTAAACAGTGGTCTAAACTGTTTTTTGGTCAACACAGTGAGTTTAATAGTGGGATTTGCGTTTGAGAAAGCGGTCAGTACCGGAACGGTCATTGCAACATCTCCCATGGAGGAGAGTCTTATGACAAGTATGTGTTTGAGATCCGACACTAAAATAAATTATTTAATTCCTCTTAAAACGGGGTTTAGTTCATCGTCATTATACATTTTCATTTGCTTATAAACTTTCATGTATTTGTCGCCGTTGGCAATGTCTTCTAGCAAATCGTCAATGGCAGTAGACAAGTCTGTACGTTGTTCTAAAAGTGTATTTAGCTTTGTTTGACAGCTTTGTTTATGGGCTTCCGTGGCATCCTCACGAACTGTTTCAAGCTGCATGTGGTAAATCTTAAGGGCTAAAATCGATAAGCGATCGATTACCCATGCTGGACTTTCAGAGTTGATTTTGGCCGTTGGTTTCGCCTGAACGTTTTTGTAGGTCTCTAAAAAATAACTGTCGATAAACTCAACGGTGTCTGTTCTATCTTGGTTAGAAGCATCAATCTTTCGTTTTAATTTTAAGGCTGCTACAGGATCAATATTTGGATCTCTAATAATATCTTCATAAGCCCATTGAACGGTATCAATCCAACTTTTTCTATAGAGTAAATGTCCGATAAGGTCTTCGCCTTTATCGTGTTTATTCTGAAACGGTTGATCAACTGAATTTAAAACTTTATAGGTTGCTATAACGTCTTGAAAAATGGAATTGGCTTTGTTTGAAAACATGCTATTTTATTTATGTGGCAAATATAAGAGTAATTCTTTAGTTTAGTTTAGCGGAAATGGAATATTCAGCCCAACTTGAAACAGCACTGCAAAAAGCAACACTCCTAAAACAAATTCTGATAACCAACGATATTTGGTCGTTTCAGAAAAATTTGCCAACACAATCGCGGAAGGTGCAAACGCAAACAAATAACCTGCAAGACCGTGATTCGAACTTAGAAACACAATGGTAATTCCTGTAAGAATTGCTAAAATAAGTACTGAAAAACTAGGGTTCTTTACTCTATTTTTAAGAAATCCTTTTACGATAAAACCGCCAATCCCAAATAAAACGACGGCAATAAATAGAAGGGACTGTGCCTCTATTATTGTGTTATTGAATGAAAAGGTGTCAAAGCTAATGGTGGGTAAATATTCGATAAGGTTTGGAAACATATTTTTTGTGAGTAATCGATAGCAGGTCAAAAGTATTCCAACGGCTAAAATCCCACAAAAAGGAATGACGGTGTTTTTTGTTTGAGCAACGGAGTAAAATACCATCCCCAAAAATAAGACTGCAAAGAACAAAATAGCCCAAGGTTCATAAATAGCTGCTAGACAAATCCACATAGAAGCATCTAATAGTTTCTTTTTGATGTTTGAATTGGTTTTTAAACTCACGATTCTTCGAAGTGAGAGCAGTATAAAAAAGTTTGAAATGAGTACAGAATTCGTTTCTAGGCAAGATGGCATGAGTCCAATAAACAAACAAAAGTAAAGTGCGGCGTAACTATTGTTGTGGGTTAAGTTGTTTTTGGTGACGATAAAAATTAAGGTAAAAAAAGACGCCAAGAGTATTGAAAGATAGCCTACTTCCCTTAGAGTGTTGGAGAGATTTACTTCGTAATCAACTGTAATAATTCGTTGAAATACAAACATACAAATCAGTACAACTAAGAAAATTATATAGTGAATTGGTTTAGATGTTTTAAAAAAGCTTGTAATCATATAAAGTGTTGACTATATTTGCCACGTAAATATAAGGTTATTATAAAAATGTTTTGTCAAGGAACAGTATCATTTGACATTTTATAACCCAAAAACTTTAAACTAAAGACCGATGAAAGATTTTTTTAATGCCATTCAAGACCTTTTCGAAACTGTATTGTTAGCACCCTTTGATGCTTTAAGAGTCCTTGAGGTAGAAAACTGGTTTGGCGCCAACATTATGTCTTGGATATTTATGAGTATTGGATTGGTTGCCTTTGTGTATTGGATGTTACAATTGAAGTCTTTTAGTGACAATAATGAAGAAGATAAAAGTATCTCTTCCCATTCTTATCTATAGATCGAATCCAATATCTTTTCGATAGTTCATGCCGTCAAATTTGATGTGTTCTATTGATTTATAAGAGGTGTTTAAAGCCGATTTAAAATCCGCTCCAAAAGATGTGACAGCCATCACGCGCCCTCCTGAAGTTACAATTTTTCCATCTTTATTATTTGCTCCCGCATGGAATACAATCGAGTTTTCAACTTTGTCTAGACCTGTGATTTCCTTTCCTTTTTCGTAGGCTTCTGGATACCCCCCCGAAACTAACATGACTGTTACTGCGGTTTGAGGGTCTATTTCAATATCAACTTCATTCAAACATTGTTTGTCGATGGCTTGGAATATCTCAACTAGGTCTGTTTTTAGTCTTGGTAAAACAGCTTCGGTTTCTGGATCGCCCATTCGAACGTTATACTCGATCACAATGGGTTCTGAGTCCACCATAATAAGCCCAATAAAAATAAATCCTTTATACGGCAATTGATCTTTTAGAAGGCCGTCAACCGTTGGTTTCACGATTCTGTCTTCTATCTTTTTTAACAACACCTCATCGGCAAAAGGAACGGGGGAAATGGCGCCCATACCTCCTGTATTTAAGCCTGTATCGCCCTCTCCTATTCGCTTGTAATCTTTGGCGGTAGGTAGTAGTTTGTAATGTTTTCCATCGGTTAAAACAAAACAACTTAATTCAATGCCATCTAAAAACTCCTCGATGACAACCTTAGAGCTTGCAGCACCAAATTTAGAATCTACCAGCATGTTTTTAAGCTCTTGCTTCGCTTCATTTATATCTGACAAGATGAGTACGCCTTTCCCTGCAGCGAGACCATCTGCTTTAAGTACATACGGAGGTTTTAGGGTTTCAAGGAATGCATAGCCTGCCTCAAGATTGTCTTTTGTAAAACTTTCATAAGCAGCTGTTGGGATGTTGTGTCGATATAAAAATTCTTTTGCAAACTCTTTGCTACCTTCAAGTTGCGCAGCGGCTTTTTGAGGGCCAATCACAGCGACGTGCTGTAATTCTGTATCGTCCATAAAGAAATCATAAATTCCATTTACCAATGGGTCTTCTGGACCTACAACAACCATTGAAATGGCGTGTGCAAGAACTTGTTTTTTAATGCCTTCAAAATCGGTGACTGAAACATCTAAATTGGTGGCTAAGGATGCTGTTCCAGAATTTCCTGGCGCGACAAATAACGCATTACACAACGGGCTTTGGGATACTTTCCAGGCAAAGGTATGTTCTCTACCTCCTGAACCTAATATTAAAATATTCATGATACTGTTTGAATTAATATGCTTTTTCTTCCCCTCTGATCGTATTGAAAAGTGTTTGAAAAATAATTTTTAAATCTAAGAAGAAGGACCAGTTTTCGATATAAAAAATATCGTGTTGCACACGTCCTATGATGTCTTTATCAGTTTCTACCTCACCTCTATATCCACTCACTTGAGCCAGTCCAGTGATTCCAGGCTTCACAAAATGTCGCACCATAAATTTATCTATTTTTTTGGCGTACATATCTGTATGGCTCAACATATGAGGTCGTGGCCCCACTACTGACATGTCTCCTACAAGTACATTGAAAAACTGTGGCATCTCGTCCATACTTGTTTTACGTAATAGTTGTCCAAATCTAGTAATACGATCATCCCCGCGGGTGACTTGTTCTAAGTCTGCCCTTGGATTGGTAACCATGGATCTAAACTTAAAACAATTGAAAGATTTGAAATTATATCCATTTCTTAGTTGCGTAAAAAACACGGGGCCTTTGGATTCTACTTTAATGACAAGTGCGATCAGTGGAGTAAGCCAAGACAAAATTAATACAATTACTGCCAAAGAAAATACGATGTCAAATGCTCGCTTTAGGAGTGAACTCAAGGGGTCGTCAAGAGGAATCGTCCTGAAGGTTAGGATTGGAATGATTCCATAGTAATCATGTTGCAATTTTTTGGACAATACTTTGGTTCTATCTGGAATAAACTTAACGACTTTAAGGTTGTTGTCTGCGTAGTTTACGACTGCTAAAAGATCTTCATTGTTAAGTTCTGATATTGAACAAAAAATCTCATCAATTTCTTCGTTTGTGATGTAATCAAAAGTGGCTTCTAAGTCTAGTTTGGATCGGTCTTTGAAACAAACAATTTTTTTATTTAGAAAGCCATAGGCAGGGGTCTCTATAAGAAATTTTTCCAGCGATTTAGACTGAGGGGTTTCACCTAAAATAATCGTTTTACGAATATTTCCTTTAAAAATTGATCGATACCTTTTTAGTAAGAAAAACATTAGATATTTGAAAATCGCAATGCAAAAAAACGATGCTAAAATATATTTAATGATAAGTGTCGGACTAAGATTAAGATTGAAGTTAATCCCTGAATACGCAAACATTAATAAGCTAAAAAGGAGAATTTGTCTAAAAAGTAATTTAGCTATTCTTATAACGGTAGAATATCTATGAACTTCATAAAAACCAGATACAAAAGTCGTTACAAGCCACCCAAAAGAAAGAAATAATATAAAGTTTAGAGGGGGGATCTCTGTGAAAAAACAAAAAATCCCAAGCGCATTTATAAGCACCAAATCGGCTGCGTATGAAATGGGTTTTATAAATCCTGAATATCGACCTTGCTTAAATAAACTCACTTACTGTTTTATATGTTTCGAGAAATCTTTATGATCAATCTTGGTTAATTTTTCATCGGATAAGTTCTGAAAATAATTAAAAGTTATCTTCATTCCCTCTTTTCGGGCTATTTGAGGTGACCAATTTAACACTTTTTTAGCTAATGTAATATCCGGTTGTCGTTTTAAGGGGTCATCCTCTGGTAAAGTTTTGAAACTTATTTTTTGATCAGAGTTTGTTAATTTTAAAATTTCATCTGCAAATTCAATAATTGTAATTTCATCTGGGTTTCCTAAATTGACAGGATTTGAATAGTCACTAAATAACAATCGATAAATCCCTTCAACTAAATCGTCCACATAACAAAAGGAACGTGTTTGGGCTCCTTTTCCAAATACGGAGAGATCTTCACCTCTAAGTGCTTGCCCCATAAAGGCTGGAATGACACGTCCATCGTTCAGACGCATCCGAGGACCATACGTATTAAATATGCGGGCAATGCGTGTTTCCAATCCGTGAAATCGGTGATACGCCATTGTGATGGCTTCTTGGAATCGTTTGGCTTCATCGTAAACACCACGAGGTCCAATAGAATTCACATTTCCAAAATAATCCTCAGATTGTGGATGTACCAATGGATCTCCATAAACCTCAGACGTTGAGGCAATGAGAATGCGTGCCTTTTTAGCCTTTGCCAACCCTAGTAGGTTATGAGTTCCCAGAGAGCCAACCTTAAGGGTTTGAATGGGGATTTTTAGATAATCAATGGGACTTGCTGGAGAAGCAAAGTGTAAAATATAGTCTATGGGTTCTTCAATATCTATATGAACCGTCACATCGTGTTCTATAAAATGAAAGTTAGAGTGGTCAAATAAATGTTGGATATTATCCTTATCGCCC
>Ga0206129_10005830_pt1 | contig 12786 bp, 5 predicted proteins | sample Helgoland_Spring_8_FD_148616 | JGI IMG/M metagenome (GOLD analysis project Ga0206129, IMG submission 148616) | Pelagic subsurface seawater microbial communities from Kabeltonne, Helgoland, North Sea - Helgoland_Spring_Bloom_20160502_2 | ecosystem: Environmental > Aquatic > Marine > Epipelagic ...
TTCTCAATATCAAAGTGCTCATTTATCTCTTTTGTGAATTGATACAAAGAGGTCGCCTCTGCTACTTCTTCCTTAGATAATTCTATCAATTGGTCTATCTGCTCTTTGCTTAGATGAAGCATATTAGAGAGCGTTCCTGCAATAGCCTGCATCTCTTGATCGTCAAGATCTCCATCAATTACCATCACCTCAATCAGTAGGGCGGCTGTGGCAAGCTGATCAGGGCTTGTTATCTCAGTCTCTGCTTCTAATACGTTTTTTGAGAAAAAACTTTTAATTTTATCAATCATTTATCAAACTTTTTTAACCAAGATTCTAATTTAATTTGATCAGCAACAAAGCTTCTGATTCCGTGTGATAGCTTTTCCGTGGTCATGGGGTCATCATTCAACTCATAACGAAACGCGCTCTCATTGCCTAAATCATAGTGAATAGTACCGCCGGTGGTGGCTGGGTTAAGCTTTCTCTCAAGAAGCCCAAAGTCACCATCCAATTCCTGCAGTAATTGTGGGCTGATGGTCAACCGATCGCATCCTGCAAGTTCAGTGATTTCTCCGGTATTTCTAAAACTTGCACCCATAACAACCGTGTTGTATCCCGATTGCTTATAGTAGTTATAGATACGTGTTACCGACTGCACTCCCGGATCTTCAGCCGGGGAATACTCAGACTGATCAGTATTGGCTTTATACCAATCCAAAATACGTCCAACAAAGGGTGATATCAAAAAAGCGCCCGCATCAGCGGCTGCCACGGCTTGTGTGAAGTTAAACAGCAGCGTCAGATTGCAATTAATGCCTTCTTTCTCCAGTTGCTCTGCAGCACGAATTCCTTCAAAGGTAGATGCCATTTTTATAAGAACCCGCTCTTTGCCAATACCTGCAGCCTCGTAGAGATTGATCAACTGACGTGCCTTGTCTATCGATCGCTCAGTATCAAAGGACAAACGGGCATCAACCTCAGTAGAAACACGTCCTGGAATCACATCAATGATTTTTTGACCAATTCCCACCGCGAGTTTATCCATGCACGTTGAGAGTTGCTCCGCACTGGACAGGTTCCCATTAGAGGCAGATGCAATAACTTCTTTAACCAAAGCCTCATAGGTGGGCATTTGGGCTGCCTTCAAGATCAAAGAAGGGTTCGTGGTGGCATCCTCAGGTGAATACTGCGCAATAGCCCCAAAATCGCCTGTATCGGCAACTACCGTGGTCATTTCTTTTAATTGTGCGAGTTTGCTGGCTGTACTCATCGAGTGCTGGCTCCTGAAGTGAATTTTAAAGCGTTAATTAATACATCTATTGTTGCTGTTGACTTGTAGGCATTCTCGCTAATATGGCGCCTAAATTGTCTTGCCCCAGGCATTCCATGGTACAAGCCAAGTATATGGCGAGTCATAGCATTTAGTTTGACACCCTTCACCATTTCATTATCCACATATTCAACAAACTCTTCAGCAATTTTTTCTCGTGTCTTGGTTGGTTTGTCATCACCATAAATCATCCGATCAACCTGCGAGAGAATATATGGGTTTGTATAGGCCTCACGGCCAAGCATAACGCCATCGATATTGTTCAGATGGGTTACCGATTCATCAAGGGTAGAAATCCCTCCGTTGATGATGAACTCCAGATCAGGAAAGTCTTTTTTTAATTGATAAACACGATCGTAGTTTAGCTCTGGCACCTCTCGATTTTGCTTAGGGCTCAAGCCTTGGAGCCATGCCTTGCGGGCATGAACAAGAAAGGTTGAGCATCCAGACGCCGCAACGGTTCCGACAAATTGGCAGAGAAAGTCATAGGAATCAAAGTCATCCACACCGATGCGATGTTTTACTGTTACAGGTAGGGTAGTAGCATCAATCATTGCAGCAACACAGTTGGCAGTGATTTCTGCATTTTTCATCATCACAGCGCCAAACATGCCGTTTTGCACGCGATCACTCGGGCAGCCACAGTTTAGGTTTATTTCAGAGTAAGCATAATTGTCAGCTATTTTACAGGCAGCGGCTAAGTCTTTGGGGTCGCTCCCTCCAAGCTGCAAAGCCACAGGCTGCTCCTGAGCGCTCATGGCTAAATGGCGCTCTGTATCGCCATAAAGTATGGCGCCAGTCGTTATCATCTCTGAATACAGGACACTGTGCTGGCTAATCAACCGCAAAAAGTAACGACAGTGCCTATCGGTCCAGTCCAACATCGGGGCTACACAAAATTTTCTGTTAATTTTCAATCAGGCAGCCTCTCAGACCCATATACACTTTGACCGCGATATTGTAACTGAATGACCAACAGATGCTGCGCTTAGAGCCAAATTAATTGCTTTTTTTTCTTCCTGCATTATATTGGCCTATACTCATTGCTGTATAGGAACTTTTACTGAGCAACTTGATCTAAGTTGTTTATAAGAGAACCTGCGGAAAATTTAAAAGCGAGGTCAAATGGAGATGCCATTTCTATTCAGGGAAAGACAATTTTCACAGTCTTTAAGCGATGTTTTTGCACCAAGTTATAAATTTATTTTTGCGGTCGCAGTTCTGGCAGGTCCTGGTCCGGTCTTGGCAGAAAGCCAAGTTCTTTCATTCAGCACTGATACTACCCACTACTATCCATCAGAGTCCCTTGAGATTGTAGTTGACTATGAGGCATCAGATAGGGGTCTTGCCACTGGCATCGGAATGAGGGTGCACTTTGACAGTTCTCAAATTCTCATTGACTCTATTTCAAATATTGTTCGCCAAAGCAAGATTGGGGTGCAGGTTAGACCTGATTCTGAAGATTATGATGATGACCCCCTGACAGATCAGTATATCACTGCCGCCTGGGCTAGCGTTGATGGCGGCTGGCCTGGCTCGGTAGCGCAACCAGCTCCATTACTACGAATTTTGGCGACAACGACGGACGAATTTTCCGGTACACAGATGAATATCACGATTGCATCCACCGACGTGAATTACGTCTCATCCGGTGTCAGTCTGAGTCTTACCTCGACGGTAGGTGAATAAATAATTTTAAGAGGGCTCGGGCCCTCAATAAAAGTTTGCAAGAGGAGTTTTTAATGAAGAAGGGACTACTTTTAGTTACAGCAATTGCTGCAGTAGCAGTGATGACTCAGTGGCTGACACCCACCGAAAACACTCCCCTTGAAAAATCCTCTGTTGTCGATGCGCCCAAGGTTCTGGGTAGCAGCTCTAAAACTATTCTCGCAAAGTCCGTGAATGATGATGAAGTGCAAGAGGGTGAGGTCACAGCCTCCAGCGAAGTAGATTCTGCATTCGAAGATTACAAAGCCAGGTCGGCGGCCTATGATCAGGCAATCGAGAGCTTTAAATCTCTTGACGCGAATCAAAAGACACAGAGAAGGAAGTCGGCTGTCAGCAATGTTATCGCCGGAAGTGAGGTTAGCGTTGATGATGAGATTGCACTTCAGCAGCCTTGGGAGTTGATTGGTCAGGCGGAGCCAGGTTACCAGCACAGGAAGGATGACACGAAGATCGACGTTAACGGCACGATGGTTGACGTCGCCCAGCCGGGTGTCGTGGTCGCGGATTCTGTCATGGTCTACATCCCACCAAGTAGGGCCTCATTTGTTGCGGAGTTAGGATCAATAGCTGGGATCGACAATATCGAGCCAGTGTTCAAGAACGCAAAGCCATCAAACATACCAGGGGTTAGAGATCCCTCGGGCTGGCAGAGGATTGAGCTGTCCGCCCCAGCATCTCGCATCAAGTCCATTGTCAGGGCGCTGAAGTCCTTTGAGGGAGTAACAGAGGCTGAGCCGGTGTACGAGAGGAAGCTCTCCATAACTGGACCCCTGGTGTCAGAGCTTGATGATCCCAAGATGGGCGACCAGTGGCACTTGGATGCTGCCAACATTAGGCAGGCGTGGGATTATTTGGAGTCTAATGACAAGCCGGCTGGCGGGAGTGATGCGATAACCGTCGCGGTCATTGACACTGGCGTGGACTACAACCACCCAGATCTGGCTTCAAATATGTGGGTCAATACCCAGGAGATACCCGGCAATAACGTTGATGATGACAATAATGGTTTCGTGGACGATATATACGGGGTTAGCGTTGTTAGTGAGAACTACAGTCACTCCGGAGATCCTAATGATGATCACGGGCACGGAACTCACGTTGCGGGGATTATTGCATCCACAGGGGCCAACGGCGTTGGCGGAGTGGGTGTTGCCTACAACAGCAAGATTATGGCCATCAAGGCGGCGCAGTACTCGGGCACATTGACTACTGCAGATATCGCTGAGGGGATTTACTACGCGGTCGATAATGGAGCGGATGTGATTAACATGTCCTTCGGTGGCTATGGTCGCTCGCAGGTTGAGGAGGACGCGTTAGTCCTGGCCTACTCTCAGGCGGTACTAGTCGCGGCGGCGGGGAATGACGGCAGGCCCAACGAACCTCTGTGCCGAGGCGCGCCGATGTACCCAGCGAACCATGCGTGGGTCTTGGGCGTGATGGCGCGCACAGAATTTCCTAACGCTAAGGGGGATTACTTAGCTGGGTTCTCGAACTGGGATTGCAAGACGAGCAACGGCAATGAATACGAGCTGATGGCCCCCGGCGCAGCAGTTTGGAGCACCCTGCCAGGCGACAGCTACTCCGCGTGGTCTGGTACGTCGATGGCAGCGCCAGTGGTTGCCGGAATTGCGGCGCTAGCTCGGACACGTTGGCCCGACAAGACGACCTACAGTTCACGCTTTATTATGGGGCAGGTGGGTGCCACGGGAGGTAATCTGAAGGCAATAACTCCTCTCAAGGGGCCTGCGGTTAGTTATCCTCAGGCCGACGCATACAGTGCACTGACTTCAACGCCATCCCCAGAGCTCAGTTTCGAGGAGCTCTGGTTGTTTGATGAGGTCGCTCAGGGCGATGGGAATGACGGTGATGGCCGCGTCGACTCTGGTGAGACGGTTGAGCTTGCGATTGTAATAAGAAATCGGTGGGGCAAGGCTGATAATGTTGTTGCCACGCTCTCAACACCCTCTGGCGCATCTGCAGCTGATCCCTACGTGACTTTCCAGACCGCGTCGGTCAACTATGGCGCCGTGGGCTCCTTCAATAAGGACGACAACGGCATCGAGTACGACGAGGGGCTGCTGGTGACTGGCGTTCGTAACCCGTTCGTGTTCTCTGTCGATGCGAACACCCCTAATAATCACATTATTCCATTTACGCTGACGATGACCGCCGAGAATGGTCTGGATCCTGATGATGCGACTAACTACTCGTTCAGCTCGACCTTCGAGCTCGTGGTGCAGCGTGGTCGTGAGCTGCCAAGTATCATCAATGGCGATGCGGTCGGAACCGACGGGGGTAATGTCGACACGGATGGCGCTGAGGATGGCGTCGTGACATTGGACTCCTCCGCGCTATGGATCGTGGACAAGCCGGTGCTTATAAACAAGGGCGCCACTGTTAAGGTCACCGAGGGCGCTCAGATGCAGTTCTGGTCATCCCTCCCTGATGAGGCCTACACCGTCTGGCAGCAGGCCTACTTCCAGGTCGAGGGGGTACTTGATTTTGAGGGTACGGCGGCCAACCCGGTGAACTTATTTCCATCGGCCTTATTCCCGAGGCGCGCTACTAATATTGTGACTCGAAATGAGGGTAGTATCGCAATGGCTTATACCCGCGTAGCCAATATTTCTGCGAGTGCCCCTAATATTTATAGTCAGGCCAATTACTCCAAGGTGGACTACAACTACTTTTATCGAAATCTCTCTAATTTCGTTCTTCTGTATTCAGATAGTGAAGTGTATCTCCCGCGCACGACAGGCAGCGCGAAGGGGAACCGGGTACACAAGTTGAGCTATGTCCGTGATTGGGGAGATTCCACAGCGCAGTATACCCTGCCAACTGGCTGGGACATGACGCTGGTCGATGGCGCTGCGAGAGTCGATGGCTCTGCCAGCAATACTGTGTTTCTGAAGAACTTCCAGACCGCCGAGGGGTATGACAAGAAGCACTATACGAGGTCGATTTTTTTGAATGTCTCTCCAGTTGCCGATTACGCGCTGGTTGAACCGTTTGTTTTCGAGGGAAAAACCTATGCACTGTTTTATGTACAAGGTGTTGATGGTGATGAGCGTATTCCCGATGCGCAGGCCTTTGCCCGCGAGTTAGGTGGAACCCTAATGACCCCATCAAGTCAGGCCGAAATGGTTGCAGTGCACAACTATTTATATGATTTAAGGACCCAGCCTGCCAGTTATTGGGAAGAAAAATATGATCTTTGCGAAGCCACTTATGAGGGTGAAGAATTCTGTAAAGATACTTTTGCCGATTATCGCTATCAAATAGGATTGTTAAGGCAAGGTGATGGAAGCTATGTATGGGACGGCGATGATGCAGGCTACGGTGATACTTTTTTAGCGACGCAATATAATTGGGATCAAGCCCAGTATCAGATTGATAGAGGTAACACGCCGTCCATATCTGAGTTAGAAAATTCACCGAAGGCTGCGTTATTGGTAATGGAAGCATATATTCGTCTTGATGGAGAAATTAATACCGAACAATCGGAGTGGTCCAGTTTGGTATCCTGGTATATGGGCTATGATTGGGGAAGTTCTAATGTTAGGACTATTGTTGTCGAGCTGCCCGGTGAACTTACCCAAGCCGATCTAGATGCTGGGTTGTCAGCGTTCAAAGCAGGAAAATCATCTTCATCCTTTTTTAACAACGCTATCCTCAACACTTGGCATGACCTCGATCCACTTCACTGGGGTACCGTTGAGGGTCCAGGTGGTGATACTAGCCGGCGCTGGGACCTTGAGATGGATATTAGTGGTAACTTCTGGGGCGGTGCGGGTGACGCCTTAGTTGATATTGCGATTACAGACTTTAGCGATGACTTTAATAAGGCGCGAGTGAAGTACAAGCCAATCCTGACCACTGGAGCTGAGACCGCCTACCCATTTGTTGTAAAGGCGGAGGTGCTTGATGCGGATGGTGTTAGACCCAGCGCGGATCGATTTGGCGCCCAGGCATCCAAGTGGCGTATTACGTTCAATCGGGACATGGATACGACGCTACAACCACTTGTAACCTTTGGCCCTGCAGAGCCCTTTACTGACTTCTCTATACCCGGTGACTGGACTGATGCCAGGACCTGGGAGGGCACCTGGACGTTTAACGCAATCACGGGCGATGGCTGGCAAAATATCCGAGTTGCGGGAGCGGTAGCAGCCGACAACCCATGGCTTGTGACGGGAGATGATTCTGAGCGGTTCCGATTTGAGCTCATCACCAGCGGCACCGAGGCACTAACCCTCCAGGCCTCAGGTGCAAGGGGCAGCGTTTCCCTCAGCTGGACGCAGGACGACTTTGAGCTTCTCCACGGCTACAACCTCTACCGGTCGATGTCAGAGGATGGCAACTACACGCGAGTTAATTCATCGACGATTAATAAATCGATTACCTCGTTCCTAGATACCGATGTAACCCCCGGAGTGGGGCACTATTACTACTTCACGGTGGTATCAGATGGTGGAGAGTCCAGTCCATCGAATATCGCGATGGCTACGCCTGTGGATACCGTACTACCGGTCATAACACACCTAACCGAGACGGTGGTATCTCAGGGAGATAGCCTGACCCTGCGTGCGACGGTTACGGATAATATCGCTGTGACGGCGGTTAATATGGTGCTTAGGAACGCGGCTAATTCGTCGTGGCAGACGCGCGCGATGGCTAAGACTGATACTGATAGATTTAGTATTACCCTATCTGGTTCCGATATAGGTAACCAGTACCTAGAGTACTACATTGAGGCCAAGGACTCGTCTAATACCGCGCTGAGTGGCTCTGCGGAGTCCCCCTACAAGGTCTACGTGTCACTCCCAAGTGACACCGATACTGATGGGGACGGTGTTAGTAATGCGGAGGACGCGTTCCCCTATGACCCTAACGAGTCAAGTGATCTCGACGGGGATGGTGTCGGAGATAATACCGATCCGGATGATGATGGGGATGGTGTTTTAGATGGCGATGATGCGTTCCCAGAAAATGCTGCAGAGTGGATGGATACCGACTCGGATGGCACGGGGGATAATGCGGACTCTGATGATGATAACGACGGGGTTGATGACTACCAGGACGCTTTCCCCACGGATGATCGTGGATCTGCTGACTCTGATGGGGATGGCTTGCCCAACAAGTGGGAGACTGAGAACGGTCTCAATCCTAATGACGCATCTGATAGCGACTCAGACAACGACTTCGATGGGTTCACGGCGCTAGAGGAGTTTGCGGCCCGTACTTCTCCAACGGAGTCCGATCAGAAGACGCAGATCGTCTACCTCGAGTCGGAGCCATTCGTTGCAGGGTTCACAAATACGGTTAAGGTTTACTACCGCTCCAGTGATGGGATTACCGGCCTAAATGGTCTAGGTATTCGGGTCCACTATAACAGCCAATTGATAGATACGTTTGCGCTCAAGAACCTGCTGCTGGTGGATCTGATTGCCGCCGAGTCCGTGGCCATGCCTGACTCATCGGACTACGACAACGATCCGTCAACCGATAGCTATATTACGATCGCGTGGGCTGCCCAGTCTGGTAGCTCTTGGCCGGGTGTAGTGCCGATCAAGCTATTTGATCTTGCGATTGACTTCTCCGATCAGGCCACTGCGGATGACAAGATTAATATCAGATTCAGTGCCAGCTCTACCCACCCCGGATACGGGTTTAGTGGTGCTAGGCTCAAGACTACTGTGAATGTAAACTCGTTGGATATTGATGGTGATACTAATCCCGATGCCTTGAGTGATGGATTGTTGATTCTGCGTAGCATGTTTGGGCTGACAGATGAAGCCTTGATCCAGAACGCGGTCTCGCCAAATGCTCAGTTCACAAGCTCTGCTGACATCACATCCCGTATTAATAATCTTGGCTTGCTGCTTGATATTGATGGTAACAGCCGGATTGATCCATTGAGCGATGGTCTGCTTATTCTGAGATACCTATTTGGTATTCGAGGTACAACGCTGATTAATGGGGTAATCGCGACGGACGCGACGAGGACCACCGCGTCTGAAATAGAGTCTTATCTTGCGAAGATGACGCCTAATCTTTAGGCTAATTAACTAAACAGGGTGCCATTAGATACATGGAAGTAGCTCATTATACCCCCAGAGCTCTAAGAGCTCTAAGAGCTCTGGGGTTCTTAATTTTATTGTCATTTTATTGCACGGCCGCGGTTGCTCAGGAACAAACTGTCTCGGTCAGTTTAAGTGTGCCTGAGCTGAGGGTAGGGCAGTCGACAGATCTAACTCTTAGCTACAATGCAACAGATAATGCAAAGACCTCAGGCCTTGGCTTAAGGCTGCACTTTGATAGCTCTGCTCTAGAGATGGGCGCTACGAGTGACACGTTACGCGAGGGCGCGCAGCCTTTTCAGATACGAAGCGACTCCCCTGACTTTGATAATAATCCAGACACAGATAAATTCTTTTTAACGGCATGGGCGGATCTCAGTGGAGTTGGGTGGCCTGATATCGCTTCCCAGCCCGTGACATTATATGTTGTTCCCTTAACTGCAAAGTCTGACTTTGCCGGCGAGGTGCTAGCTTTTAGCGGTTATTCCGCACCAGGCTATACGTTAGTTGCAGCTGATATAACAATAGTTAAGGCAGAGACCCCCGTGATTACCTTGCTAGGTGAGACAGAGGTGAGCTTGGAGTTAGGCTCAACCTATACTGATGCAGGAGCCACGGCTGCTGATAATATCGATGGGGATATTACGTCTAATATTGCAGTAGTCAGCACTGTTGATGTGAACACTGTCGGTACTTACACGGTTACTTATAACGTGAGTGATACGGCAGGGAATGCTGCAACTCAAGTGACACGCACGGTAAATATTACCCCTGATGTGACAATCCCTGTGATTACCTTGCTAGGTGAGTCAGAGGTGAGCTTGGAGCTAGGCTCAACCTATATCGATGCAGGTGCAACGGCGGTTGATAATATCGATGGTGATATCACCGCTAATATCGTGACGGTCAACGCTGTTGATGTGAATACCGTTGGCACTTACACGGTGACCTATAACGTGAGTGATGCGGCTGGTAATGCTGCAATTCAAGTGACACGCACGGTAAACATTACCCCTGATGTGACAATCCCTGTGATTACCTTGCTAGGTGAGTCAGAGGTGAGCTTGGAGCTAGGCTCAACCTATATCGATGCAGGTGCAACGGCGGTTGATAATATCGATGGTGATATCACCGCTAATATCGTGACGGTCAACGCTGTTGATGTGAATACCGTTGGCACTTACACGGTGACCTATAACGTGAGTGATGCGGCTGGTAATGCTGCAATTCAAGTGACACGCACTGTAAACATTACCCCTGATGTGACAATCCCGGTTATTACCTTGTCAGGTGAGGCAGAGGTGAGCTTGGAGTTAGGCTCAACCTATATCGATGCAGGTGCAACGGCGGTTGATAATATCGATGGTGATATCACCGCTAATATCGTGACGGTCAACGCTGTTGATGTGAATACCGTTGGGACTTACACGGTGACTTATAACGTGAGTGATGCAGCTGGTAATGCTGCATCACAAATAAGTCGTACCGTAAACATTACCCCTGATGTCACAATCCCGATTATTACCTTGTTAGGTGAGGTAGAGGTTAGCTTGGAGCTTGGCTCAATCTTTACTGATGCTGGTGCAACGGCGGTTGATAATATTGATGGTGACATCACCGCTAATATCGTGACGGTCAATTCCGTTGATGTGAACTTGGTTGGCACTTACACAGTGACTTACAATGTGAGTGATGAGGCAGGGAATGCTGCATCACAGGTAAGCCGTACCGTAAACATTACCCCTGATGTGACAATCCCGGTCATTACCTTGCTAGGTGAGTCAGAGGTGAGCTTGGAGCTTGGCTCAATCTTTACTGATGCTGGTGCAACGGCGGCTGATAATATTGATGGTAACATCACCGCTAATATCGTGACGGTCAATTCCGTTGATGTGAACATGGTTGGCACTTACACAGTGACCTACAATGTGAGCGATGAGGCAGGGAATGCTGCAACACAAGTGACACGCACGGTAAATATTACCCCTGATCTGACAATCCCGGTCATTACCTTGTTAGGTGAGGCAGAGGTTAGCTTGGAGCTTGGCTCAACCTATACTGATGCAGGTGCAACGGCGGCTGATAATTTCGATGGTGATATCACAGCGAGTATCGCAGTATTTAATCCTGTTGATGTGAATACCGTTGGTACATACACCGTAACCTTTAATGTGAGTGATGCGGCAGGTAATCTGGCTGTGCCAGTTTTAAGGCAGGTAATGGTTAGTGGTATTATCGATATTGATAGAAATGGGCATTATGATGCCCTTACAGATGGACTTTTACTGCTAAGGAGTATTTTTGGGCTTGATGGAGATGCACTTGTCTTTGGCGCCGTTGCGTCAAACGCGACTGTTACATCCTCTCAAGATATTTTGGTAGAAATCGATAGGCTCGGGATGCTACTCGATATTGATGGAAATGGTGTGATAGACGCTCTTACAGATGGGCTTTTAATTCTAAGATATTTGTTTGGTCTGGAAGGGGATATTTTGATAGCTGGTGTTGTAGCTCAGAATGCTACAAGAGCCACTGCTGCGGAGATAGAAGCTCATCTTGCTGGTTTGACGCCAACGCAATAAACTAATGCCCCATAATCTCATAATCTCATAATCTCATAATCTCATAATCTCATAATCTCATAATCTCATAATCTCATAATCTCATAATCTCATAATCTCATAATCTCATAATCTCATAATCTCATAATCTCATAATCTCATAATCTCATGACCTCATAAGTCATTGATTTATATAGTGAGAGTTCGGTCCAGCATCGAGGCTACACAAAATTTTCTGTTAATTTTCAATCAGGCAGTCTCTCAGATGATTACACACTTTCACTGCGATATTGTAACTGAATGACCGACAGATGCAGCGCTTAGGACTAAATTAAAGGTGGGTATTAGAGGTGCCAGAACTAACCCATACAGAAATGGTTGATTTTTTCTTTCGTAGGGTTATGCTTTTGTTTGGCTGGACGAATTCCAGACAGTTAATGTGAGCGTTAGATTTTTATCTCCAGATATGGGCTGACTTAAATGGCAATGCGATACAAAACGATTCTTTCAACCATGTTATTTGGTTTGCTGGCAACTCAAGATGTAGCGCTTGCCGAAGAAAGTAACTCAGATACACAGCAGTTTGTAGACGCTGATTCTATTGATATTGATGGGGATGGAGAGTTTGATGCGTTAACCGATGGACTGCTTCTTTTAAGGAGTATGTTTGAGTTAACAGACTCTGCGCTTATTTCAAATGTAATTGGAAGAAACGCTGTCTACTCTGGCGCGGATGAGATTGAATACCGGATCTCATCTATTTCAACTGATTTGGATATTGATAATGATGGACAAGTTGATGCTCTGACTGATGGTCTCCTTATTCTAAGATATTTGTTTGAGTTAAGTGGAGAGTCATTAGTTTCTGATGTTATATCGATTAATGCACAACGAACTCTTCCAGAGGAAATTGAGTTATATCTAGATAGTCTAGCCACCCACAATATAAACTTTACCTCCAGTAAAAACTTTAGCGTTCCGGAAAATCAAAAACAGATCGGCAAAGTATCTGCAGTAGACGCAGATGGCGGTTTTGTTTCTTATTTTCTTGCTGGGGCGGATGCCGCATTCTTAAGTATTAACTCTATTAGTGGAGATCTGTTTT
>Ga0206129_10005837_pt1 | contig 12778 bp, 15 predicted proteins | sample Helgoland_Spring_8_FD_148616 | JGI IMG/M metagenome (GOLD analysis project Ga0206129, IMG submission 148616) | Pelagic subsurface seawater microbial communities from Kabeltonne, Helgoland, North Sea - Helgoland_Spring_Bloom_20160502_2 | ecosystem: Environmental > Aquatic > Marine > Epipelagic ...
AACAAAGCAATGTTCGATTGTTTGAAATGGGTTTGGTCTTTCATCAGCAAGGTGAGAAAGCGCTGTCGTTCGACGCCATCGCGCAGCAGGAACGATTAGCACTGGTTTTGAGTGGTCAGAGATTCCCTGAAGGTTGGGCGAACACATCTGACTTGGTCGATTTCTTTGACTTAAAAGGCGACCTTGAGGCGCTTTTAGGTGAGACAGGGTTAACGTTTGAAGCGTGTGAGATCAGTGGTTTACAAGTAGGACAAAGCGCGCGGATACTCAAGGATAATGTGCCTTTAGGACAGATAGGCTTATTGGAGGCAAGCGTTGCAGCTCAATTTGATTTGAGGGCGCCGGCTTATGTCGCGGAAATCGATCTATCGCTTGCGCTGCGTCAACACGTGCCATCGGTCCAAGAGGTCTCGAAGCACCCCGGCGTTCGTCGGGATATCGCCATCTTGATTGCGCGTTCTGTTTCAGCCACGTCCGTGCGATCTGTAATCGAGATGAGTGCAGGGGATACGCTACTGCATTTAAAGTTATTTGACGTGTATATGGGTAAAGGCATTGATCCCAATCAGAAAAGCGTGGGTCTGGGCTTGACCTTCCAGCACCCTTCGCGCACTCTAACGGATGAGGAAATCAATACGGCCATGGCTGAAGTCGTGCAAGCTCTGGAGAGTCAGTTGCAGGCGCAATTAAGATAGCGCGCGGTAACGTAATCAAGGCGCGATGAAGGTAAAAAGTATGAGTGCGTTAACCAAAGCAGAAATGGCCGAGCAACTGTTTGAAGAGTTGGGTCTGAACAAGCGCGAAGCGAAAGAAATTGTTGAAGCATTCTTCGAAGAAATTCGGTTATCGCTTGAATCCAACGAGCAAGTCAAAATTTCCGGGTTTGGCAACTTTGACTTGCGTGATAAGAGTTCCCGTCCGGGACGTAACCCTAAGACGGGGCAAGATATTCCCATTTCGGCGCGTCGCGTCGTGACCTTCAAACCTGGCCAGAAGCTTAAGGCTCGAGTAGAAACCTATGCAGGACCAGACAGCGACTTCTGATCTTCCGGTCATACCAGGAAAGCGCTATTTCACGATTGGTGAAGTTAGCCTCTTGTGCGCGGTAAAGCCGCACGTCTTAAGATACTGGGAGCAAGAGTTCCCGCAACTCTCCCCCGTTAAGCGTCGAGGCAATCGCCGTTATTATCAACGTCAAGATGTGTTAATGATTCGTCAGATTAGGGCGCTGCTTTACGACGAAGGGTTCACGATAACGGGGGCGCGTCAGCGATTGTCGGGCGCTGAGCAAAAAGAAGACAAGAGCCAATCCAAACAATTGGTAAAGCAGATGATCGCTGAGTTAGAAGACCTTCTCAAAGCGATCAAGCAATAAGCAGGTTTATTTTTGCGTATTGTTCTCGATTCACCAATTGTCGTTAGAAACACGCAATCGATGCTGTTAGAATCCAAGTCCAAATCGGGGCGTAGCGCAGTCTGGTAGCGCACCACACTGGGGGTGTGGTGGTCGTAGGTTCAAATCCTGCCGTCCCGACCAATTTTAAAGTCCTATGTTGTTCAAAGCCTCTGTTTTTAAAGGCTTTTATCTCTATCCTGCTGTTATAATATCCATTTGGATTCAAGTACATCCGACGAAATTGACGGTACTTTTGACGGTACTTTTAGTTCGGATGTCCCTTTTTGACGGTATCTAAGGGTAATCTTATGGGCAAGTTGACGGCGGTTGCAGTCAGATCCTCAAGGGCTGTAGCAGGAAAGCGTAAGAAATTAACTGACGGCGGTGGCCTCTACCTCTTGGTGACTTCTAAGGGGCATCGGTATTGGCGGTATGATTATCGTTATGCTGGCGTTCGTAAGACGCTATCTCTTGGCATATACCCAGAAGTAGAACTCAAAGAGGCTCGTCTTGCGCATGCTAATGCTCGAGCTGATTTAGCTAATAACGTAGACCCTTCTCAACTAAAGCAGTTGCATAAAAGTGCAGTGCTAAGTGCCGCGGCGTCCACCTTCGAATCGGTAGCTTTGGATTGGTTTGAGAGAAAACTCGCGGACAAGTCAGATAGCTATCGTGTACGTACTCTGCGGATTCTAAAAAAAGATCTTTTTCCTTACCTCCGAAACCGGCCGATAGCAGAAATTGCCGCATCAGAGTTACTGGTCGTTCTTCGCCGTATTGAAAACCGAACGGTAGATATAGCGCATCGAGCGAAGCAAACTTGCGGTCAGATTTTTAGGTTTGCAATTGCATCGGGGTTGGCTGAGCGGGATATCTCTGCAGACTTGCATGGAGCTTTGAAAACACATAAAAAGGTCCATCGTGCAGCGCTGACCGATCCCCGTGACGTTGCTAGGCTCTTAATCGGTATAGATACTTTTCGTGGTTCTGCTGTTGTGAAGTCAGCTTTGCGGTTGTCGGCGTTATTGTTCCAGCGACCGGGTGAAATCAGAAAGATGGAATGGCGTGAAATCCGTTGGGATCTCCATCGCTGGGAAATACCGGCTGAGAAAATGAAGATGCGGCGCGAACATATAGTACCACTGAGCAGTCAAGCGCTAGCAGAATTGCAATCCCTGCAGCTTTTAACGGGTAATGCGGTTTACGTTTTTCCAAGCCCGCGGCAATTAAATCGACCTATCAGCGATAATGCAGTCAGAACAGCTCTCAGGTCGATTGGTTTGACGAATGACGAGATGTGTCCACACGGTTTTCGAGCTATGGCCAGAACATTATTGGATGAGGTTTTAAACGTTAGAGTCGATTTCATAGAGCATCAGTTAGCTCATGCGGTACGTGACGCTACAGGTCGGGCATATAATCGCACGGCGTTTCTTGAGCAGCGTGCAGAGATGATGCAGGTGTGGGCTGATTACCTTGATAAGCTAAGAGGGTGTCCTACAAATGGGGGAACATGATGGCTAGAGGTGGTGCTCGTCAAGGAGCGGGCAGGAAAAGAAGTAATACCGATTTGGATATTATTAAGTTGCACTTAGCGGTAGAGAGAATCCAGCGACTAAGAGGGAGAAATTGCAGTCGTCGTGATGCCTTGAGGCAACTAAAAGAAGAGGGCTCGATCACGAAATTGCTTGATGACTTGCGCGGGAGATATAATCTCGAGCGGTACCTCACGCCAAAGTACATACCGCAATTAGGAAGGGCTTGGCTTATTGATCCAAAATTAAGGGTCGGCATTATCTCCCAGCTTTCCGGTTTTAATCCAAACGATCCTTGGTAATTTTACTGCTAGTTTGAATTTTGCAACACACGGCAAAGTGTACGTGTGAGATCGTCTTCTTCTCAGTAAGGAGATTATAATGTTCAACGAAACCCAACCCAGATCACTTCTAAGATTAACTCAAGTTCTCGAACGGATACCTGTAAGTAGAAGCACATGGCTTGCAGGCGTCAAAACCGGTCGTTTCCCTAAGCCCCAGCGTATGGGCAATCGCTGCACGATGTGGCTGTCTACAGACATTGAAAGGTTGATTGATTCTTTAGTCGATTCTGCAGATGAGGTTGAAGGCCATGACTGACAATATTCAGAACTGGCAAGCTATCCGGTATTGCGACCCTTCTATAAAATCAACTGCGAGCTACTGGAGCTTGCTGATAGCTCATTTGGGTGATTCGGCCAGTGTCGTCGATCTAATCGACCGGGAGGCTGGCCATGAATAAGATTTTGGTCTCCTCGGAAGCAAGTGCATCCTTACCGAGCTTAGAGCAACAAACAGAAATAAGAAGACTCTGGGAGCTTTTGAACCTAGATAATCTTGCGGTACTGGAACTAAGAGCATTCCATTATTCGAATTCGAAGCAAACTCGCGTGGAGCACTTTAGAGTCGAGAACTACGCCTCAATAGAGGCGCTACAGGCAGCGTTTGAGGAATCCGCGCTCAGGTTTAATGCGGATGGTTATAACGTATACACGCCGCTGAATCGTCTCAAGAGTGACTTTAACGGAGGTGCCGCGAAAGATTCTGATATCCGTTGCAGGGATCTTCTGTTAATCGATATTGATCGCGTTGGTGATACCAAGCAGCCCGCGACTGATGACGAGGTCCTTAAGGCTATCGCAGTGGCTGATCGTCTGTCATCTTGGCTGACTGAAAAGGGGTGGCCCGATCCTATTCGGATGCTGTCAGGTAACGGCGTGCATGTTTACTGCCAACTAGAAGGGATTGAAAACACTGAGCAAAGCAAGCTTCTAATCAGAGATGTTTTGATCACTTTGGGGCAACAGTTCGACACGCCAGAGGTTGCAATCGATAAGAGCGTGTTTAACGCGAGTCGTATCACGAAAGTGCCTGGAACGATCATGCGTAAGGGGGAGGAGTCAGAGGGGCGGCCTTACCGGATGGCGAGGCTACTGCCATGACTAAAAAGGTTACCGAAGAAATGTTGCGTTCGATCACTTTCAAAGGTTCATCGTCAGAAGGTCAGAAGCCAGCACCGTCAAAGCTTGATCTACTCGGTTTAGATTTTGAGCAAAATCAAGCCCAAGCTCTTCGTGCTGCTCTTGCCGAGATCTCATCTGATGTTCCGCGAGGTAACGGTTCGATCGACTTGGGGACTTGTGATAACTATTGGCAAGGTACTATGTGGGCTATTAAAGGGCTTAATTTACCCGAAGGTAAAGAGATCGCGCTTGAGTGGTCCAAGCAAAGTAATAGGTTTGATTCCCAGGGTTTTGAGGACGCGTGGAATTCGTATGATCCAAAGCACACAAACCCGATAGGTATAGGTTCCGTGTTTAAGCTTGCAGATCTCCTAAAAGAAAGATCCGGAGGGCAGGGGTTCATTAATAAAATGCAGGCCTGGTCATCTACTGGCGACTCTGAATCTATGCGAAAGGCAATGCTAGAGGATAGATTTGTACTTGAAGACATCGCTATTTTCGGACAGTGGACAACTCTTTATGCCAGTCACGGAGTCGGTAAAACGCTCATAACGCTTAATCTCCTCAGGGATGCAGTTAAATCGGGAAGTTTGGATGGCCAAAAAGTTTTCTATGTGAATGCGGACGATAACTACAAAGGCTCGGTCGAGAAATTAGCAATAGCCGAAGATTTTGGTATTGAAATGCTTTTACCCAATAGGAACGGTTTTGATCCGAGCTTGTTGATAGCAGAAATGAAGAGTGCTGCGCAGAATGATGAGGCACACGGCATTGTGGTGATTTTGGATACTCTAAAAAAGTTCGTAGACCTTATGAGCAAAACAGAGGGGACTCAATTCGGTAAAACTGTAAGACAATTTATTCAAGCTGGTGGCACCACGATTGGACTGGCTCACACCAATAAACATGCTGATAGTGAAGGACGCAGCATTTATTCGGGCACCACGGACATCGCCGATGATTGCGATTGTGTGTTCATACTTGAGAAAGCAGAGGATGACAACGCGTCTGGAACTCAAATTGTGGAATTTAGGAATCAAAAGGCGCGCGGAGATGTGGCTTCAGAGAAAAGCTTTGGTTATACGAAACGACAGGGAGGTTCGTATGCAGAATTACTGGATTCTGTGACCGTCCTTGACCCAGAATTTACAGAGCAGACGAAGCAGCACGCGAAAAAGGAGAAGTTGTATTATAGGGATAAGGTAATAATAGATGCTATCAGGGAAGTCGCCGAGACCGATGTTCCCGATCTAACGACGCTAATTAAGCGAGTTAGCGAAGACTCTGGGAAAAGCATTGAGAAATGCAGAACGATAGCCACACGATATAGTGGTGAGGGACTAGATGAGTTTGTGTTTTGGAAAATTAGTAAAGGGAAAAACAACCTTAAGACTTTAGAGATGCACACCTCCTTATTCGAAGATGCCCCTCTCGAAAACCTCGAAAACCCCGAAAACCCCGAAAACCCCGAAAACCCCGAAAACCCCGAAAACCAAGAAGGTGCGTTTGTCGGTGACTAAGGTCTTAGTTTTGGGTTTTTGGGTTTTTGGGTTTTTGTGGTTTTCGGCACCCGGCACCTCTCTTTCATCAAAGGTAGATTCGAATCGATATGTTGAAGCTTGGGGTTGTGAGCCTCTGGCTGATGCAGAGATCAGTCGGGTAAGAACCCAGCCCTTCTCGCCTGATGAAGCAGTCGCTCAATCTCAGCGAGATAATGCCTCTCTTTTGTTCGCTTTTCTCTCCAGTTCACATACCTACCGTGTTTAAGCTGAGCCGCGGCGATTCGGGCTTTACCTTCGGCTGTTTTAGGCCCTGTTGAGAGCCCTCCGTGGAGCCGACAGCGGCGCTTTCCGCTCATCCGATACTTAGCGCAGGGCCTGCCAGAACGCGTCTTAGCGCCGCAGAGGGGGTAAGCTTTAGTGGCTACAACCATAGGGTGTTGTCTCTTTAGGGCAGTGGTGTTTAGAGGAAGGCTTAACGTTAATTAAATATAACAAAATCAATAACTTAAATAAATATAATAGGCGGTAGAATAAGCATTCTGGGTGCGCTTAAAAAGCGCGAATCTCTAGTAACCTTGTTTTGATTTTTAAGGGCTCTATCCGAGCCCTTCGTTACTATTAACCTAACCTGAGAAGGCGGCCCCAACTTTAGGGGGGTGGCTCCTTAATTAAAGTCATCTCAGAAATTTTGGGTTAGGTCAAAAGGGACCCTTGGCTTAAGCGACAGCGATTAACTTTTTCCCTCTGCTTAATCCACTAAGTGGGGTATCTAAACCCTAAAAATAATAAAGAAGCTTGTCTCGCTTTGATCGAAAAGATGGTAAGTTGAAATGGAAGGTCGAGGAGCTGAATAAGAAGATGAGATTTCGTTATTTAATTTTAAGTTTTCCTCTTCTTCTATGCTTCTCAGCGATAGTTTATTTCTACTATGCTGAAAATGATTCGGTGGAAAACTTACTTTCCGAGAAATCTAACTCCGTCAATTCAGTTAAGGAACTCGAACTGAGTGGCAGCCAACCAGTGCGAAGTTTGACCTCTAATGCCCAATCAGCAAACAGAGAAAGGGTGCTGGCAGCGAAATCTAATTCTGCACGAGATACAAGAAGTGACTCGGGGATCTCAGAAGAGGTGCTCAGGGATGACGGTACCAACTATTTAGATTACGTCACTCAGCTTGTGTTGTTGCTTTTTATCAAGATGGTGCACGAGAACACAGAAGCAGGGTTGCTGGAGAATAAGCAATTTAAACCACATTTTCCCGAAATTTCGAAAGTGCTTCAGACGGAAAGGACGTGAACGACACAAACAGCGCCGACACCCACCATATGAGCAAGTCCTTTTTTTGCATTTGCATGTTGTCTTTTACCTGCCTCGCCGCGTAGTTGAGTTGTTAGCTCACAGATTTGCCCGATCCCTGTTGGTCCTATGGGGTGTCCCATAGAAAGTAGCCCGCCCGAGCTACTGACAGCAACACGGCCTCCGATATCAAATTGACCCTCGACAAGTTGAGAGGCTGCCTGGCCTTCTTTACAAAGCCCCATTGCTTCTACATATAACAACTCTTCCATCGTGAATGCGTCGTGTAATTCAATGAGATCTAGATCGCTAGGCTTTAACCCCGTTTCCGATAGTGCTTGTGCTGTGGTTTCCCTGGTTAACGCTGCGTCGAAATTCTCTCCTTCATAAACCGTCTCTGAACGCGAGGCCGAAGAAAGTACGCGAACTGCGCGAGATCGATCAAGACCTAGTTGCGTAAGAGCATCTTCCGATACGACAATTGCAGCCGCAGCTCCCTCGCCAATGGGACAACATTGTAATTTGGTTAGCGGGCCACTGATTTGCGGTGGGGCGAGAACCTCTTCCATTGTTCTTGCTTTCTGGCGTTGAGCATTGGGATTCAATGCGCCGTTTTTGCTGTTTTTGACTGCAACAGCGGCAAACTGTTCTGGTGTTGCTCCATGATCATGCATGTAGCGGTTTGCCAATAGAGCGAAGTGCGTAAAGGGCGCCACTCGGGACCCACCCAGATCGCGAATACCTGCAGCTCTCTGAGGCATCTTTGCGCCTAGGGGTTTGTCGACACCCACAGCTATGGAGACATTTGTTAAGCCAGATGCGACTTCAATGCAGGCCTGGCGAAAGGCTGTTGAACCCGATGCAGAGGCATTCTCAACTTGAACCATTGGGATGCCTGTTGCGCCAAGATGGCGATACATGAGTCTCGACATGCCCATGGCGGTTGTTGCTGTTCCGGTATAGGCAGAATTTACATCTGCCCATGAAATTCCGGCGTCTTCTATAGCAGCGCGAATGGCATGCACGCCCAACGCTGTGTAAGGCGTATCACTTGGTTTTTGGTAAGGGTGCAATCCAATGCCAACAACATAGACAGGGCGCAAATCTTTAAGTGCGGTGTTCATAGTGATTCTCCACTCTCTGCATCGGTGATAAAACGGGGTTCAACGGATACGTTGCCATCATCGTCAACTCTCTTCATCCACTGCCCAGATACTCGCGCCCCAATAACATCGTCATTTGTATTGTTTGCCAATAGCCCTCTGATAAGAGGGCCGTCGTCCAATGCAATTTCTACCACGACAAAAGGGGCATCTATATCTTTGCCACCGTGTAAGTGCACCATGGCCGCAGAATGAACAGTGCCGTTAGTCGATAGGGTGACGGATCGTAAGTCAGGGTTTCCGCATCGCTCACATCCCATTCCAAGAGGTGGGAAATAATTCACTTTGCATTTTTCACAACGAGTTCCGTTCAGCGCGGGCGTTGGGTTATATGGATCATAAAGTCCTGGGTGAATAGCTGTGTTGGTCATGGAAAGCCTATTTATATTAGTTGATGGATATCTAATAGTTGACGAGTATCAACTAAGTATAATAAGATCGCGTCATGAATGTCCAGAAGAAAAAAGCCACCGGCACGAACAGTAGGGTGTCATTGAGAGCCAGGCGGACTCAAAAAGAGCGACGCTCTGATTCTGAGGAAGCGTTGTTAAACGCTGCCGCTGAGCTGTTTGCAGAGCAAGGTATTGAAAAGACGTCAGTGGCCGCCATTTGCCACCATGCGGGTTATAGCCATGGTTTGATTAACCGGCATTTTGGTTCCAAAGATGTGTTGGTAGAAACGTTGGCGGTTCGTTGTCAGCAGAGCTTCGTAGATGGACTGGATTCTTCAAGCGCTGAAAACGGACGAGAAGCAATTGTGACGGCTGCTGATGAGTACCTAAAAGCGTTTGCGCCTGCCTCACCAATGGCACGCTGTTTTATCGTGATGTGGGGAGCGGCGCTCGCCACTGATGCAGGCCACGAATCGTTTAGACAGGTGGATGAGGATGTGAGGCAGCGCGTTGTCGTTTGGCTGGAAAGCGGCGTTGAGGACGGCAGCGTATCTTCACAAGTTAATTTATCTGCGTTCTCCGCAATGTTGATTGCCATGCTTCGTGGGTTGGCTGCCCAAATACTAATTTCTCCTGAAAATATTGATCTGGGTACGGTTCGTCGAGAAGTCACAAGTTTCATTGAAATGACAATTTCGAAAGAGAGGGCTAGATAATGTTGGAACAAGCTGAAAAAGGCTCGCCAGAATATTGGGTTGAATCTCAACCAAATGCGGTCGCGGTTGTCAGTGGCGATCAGAAAATGACGTACCAAGAGTGGAATGATCAAGCTAATAGAGTTGCCGATTCATTGTTAGCACAAGGCCTGAAAGCCGGAGATCGGATTGGCATGCGGTTTCGTCTCGGTTTTGCGTGGTTCATCACACAGAGGGCTTTGCAGAAACTGGGTGTTGTACAGGTTGCTGTCAACTGGAAGTTAACCCCTAGTGAGGCGATGTACATTCTTGAAGACAGTGGCGCAAGAGGATTAGCCTGTGATGATAAGGATGTGAGTGAATGGGGCGAGCTAGACTTGGGACTGCTGATTACTGTTAATCAAAAACCTGAGTCAGTCGGACACAGGCTCGAAGATTTAATAAAAGATGGTAAGCCGTCACCCCGATTCGGCCCGTTAAGAGCAAATCTAATTCTTTATACATCCGGCACCACCGGTGCACCTAAGGGCGTAGCGCCACCAGATCAAGGCAGTATAGATCTTGAGCGCCTTAAAAAATATGGTGCGTCAGTAGCTAGCAAACCGTCAATGCCAATCGGTTGCGTGATGTTAATGTCACTGCCAGTTCATCACGGTGCTGGTGCTGTGAGCGCAACATCGATCTGTGCGAGTGGTGGTACTGCGGTGCTCCTTGATCCATACAGTCCAGAAGAAGCACTACGATTAATCGAAGATCACAAGGTCCAAGCATGGGTCTCAGTACCCACCATGTTACTTCGAATTCAGGCGCTGCCTGAAGAGATCTTTCAACGCTATAACACGTCCTCGATTGAGTCGTTGAATGTCGGCGCTGCGGTGGTACCGTTCACACTCAAACAATGGATCATCGGCAACATAGGTTTAGTTCTGTGGGAGGCCTATGGTGCCAGTGAAGCAGGCATGATTGCGTGCATTGCCCCCGACGATCAGTTGCGTAAACCTGGTAGCAGCGGTAGACCCTACGATGGGGTAGAAATAGACATTGTTGACGAGGATTGGAATCGTTTAGCAGTCGGCGAGACCGGAGAAATCGCCGTTGATACTCCAATGGTGTTGAAGGGCTATTTGGGCCGTGAAGCATTGAGTGAGGATTCACTCAAAGATGGATTTTATCGAACCGGAGATGTCGGCCACCTAGACGAGGACGGATTTCTTTTTATTACGGACCGAATCAAGGACATGATCGTTGCTGGAGGCGTCAACATTTATCCGGCGGAAATTGAAAAGGTCATTCTTGGTAATACCCATATTCAGGATTGTGCCGTTATCGGCATACCGAATGACGACTTTGGTGAACAACCCATTGCCTTTGTCGTGAAACGAAGTGGCACTGAATTGAGTGCCGATGAATTACTAGATTATCTAAAACAACAGCTCGCGTCCTTCAAGCTACCTCGCAAGATTGAGTTTGTAGATGAGTTACCTATGAGCCCAATGGGTAAGGTGCTGAAGAAGGAACTGCGAGCTCCATACTGGGAAGGGAGAGAACGAAGTGTCTAATGAAATGCCAAAAAATTTAATGGACTTGAAAGGTCGAATTGCGCTCGTTAGTGGTGCTGGCCAAGGTGTCGGAGAAGTCACGGCCCAGTACCTCGCCGCACAAGGCGCCAAAGTCGTGGTTAACGACTATGTGCTTGAGCGTGCGGAAGCCGTCTGCAAAGACATAAAATCGTCTGGAGGCGAAGCCATTGCGATTCAAGCCGATGTGACAGATTTTGAATCGGTGTCGGCCATGGTTGCTTCAGCAGCTGAGCAGCTCGGTCCAATCGATGTCCTAGTAAACAACGCGGGTAATGCTGGTGCAGACCCTGCTGGAGTCACGGGCAAACCATTCTGGGAGAAAGACCCGGCAGAGTGGGAACCCTTCATGCAAGTTAATCTGTACGGGGTAATGAATTGCTGCCGTGCCGTAATACCAGGGATGCTGGCTGCAGGTAAAGGTGGCCGGCTCATTACAGTGATTAGCGACGCGGGTCGTGTCGGAGAGCCAGGGCTTGAAGCATATTCGGCTGCGAAAGCGGGCGCAGCTGGTCTCATGAGAGCACTTGCACGAAGTCTCGGACGGTTTGAAGTCACAGCGAACTGTGTGGCCATTGCAACGACCAATACACCTGCAGTTAAGGGGATGACGGGTAACGAAGAGCTCATGAAACGAGTGTTGAAAAATTACATCATTCGACGGATCGGCGAACCTAGCGACGTTGCTGCCATGGTGACGTTCCTAGCCTCAGGTTCCGCAGGCTGGACCACAGGCCAAACATACCCAGTCAATGGGGGTTTCAGTGTCAACCTCTAACCAATCAGATAATCACTCAGATGTTCCTGGCGCTTCACCAACGGGAACGGATGCGATTCGTGTCGAAAAGATAAAAGATCACTTAATGTTGATCAAAATTGATAGGCCTCATCGTCGCAATGCTTTTGATGGAGCGACGGCGAGAGCAATGGCTGCTGCGCTTGATCGATTGGATGCAGAAGATGAATGGCGCTGCGCGATCATCACAGGAACACCCGAAGCATTTTCATCGGGGCAGGATCTAATCGCTGCGGCTCATGGCGATATGGGTACCTCAAAGAGTCGAGGCGGATTTGGCATCATGGCAAACCCGCCAAACAAACCTGTTATTGCCGCGGTCGAAGGTCACGCTTTGGCAGGGGGTCTTGAGCTATGTCTTTCTTGTGATCTGATTGTCGCTTCGGAAACAGCGACGATGGGGATTCCTGAAGCTGCACGTTCATTGGTCGCGATCGGAGGCGGATTGTTCCGATTGCCTAAGCGCATTCCATATCACTTGGCTATGGAACTTGCACTTACTGGCGCGAAGTGGCCTGCAGTTCGCATGGCTGAACTTGGACTTGTTAATCGTTTAGCACCTCCAGGTGAAGTATTGTCCGCCGCTGTGCAACTTGCAGACGAACTGTTGTTGGCTGGACCGTTGGCGACAAAAGCGAGTAAACAGATTGTGCGCAAAGCCTACGATTGGCAAGACGAAGAAGGTTGGAAGAATCAAATGGAATTCGCTGGTCCGGTCATGAAGTCGGAAGACCTGCAAGAAGGACTAAAAGCTTTTGCTGAGAAGCGAGACCCAGTCTGGAAGGGTCGCTAACCGGACACAAAGCCAAGGCGTGCTCTCTCAGGCGTCTTAAAATCCAAGCATCTACAGGACTCAATTGTGGGCAATACCTCTGTAACGGAAACGTTAGAACAACGCTACTCTTGCCGTGCGTACACCGGTCAGCCGGTCACTCAGAAAGTTTTGGAGCAATTACTCCTAAA
>Ga0206129_10005847_pt1 | contig 12760 bp, 12 predicted proteins | sample Helgoland_Spring_8_FD_148616 | JGI IMG/M metagenome (GOLD analysis project Ga0206129, IMG submission 148616) | Pelagic subsurface seawater microbial communities from Kabeltonne, Helgoland, North Sea - Helgoland_Spring_Bloom_20160502_2 | ecosystem: Environmental > Aquatic > Marine > Epipelagic ...
CTAAATATTTAAAATATTTAATAGGTAAAGAAGCAAGGAAAAATTTTACTAAGGGGGATAGATTAACTGAAAATGATTTAAAATAACACCTTGAACTTGTTAAATTAATCTAAGACAAAAAATTTAAAAGCATTAATTTTGAAACATAAACACAATAATATTAGTGATGATTTAACCCGACAGAAAGAGGAACAGTATAATGAAGAATTTATTAATTCATTAAAGTTAAATTTAGATATTAATCAATATGAAGGGTTGACTAGTAATAATTCATTGAACGATTCTACACCCTATATGACTGTCTGGTTAGGAAATATTGACCGATTAATAGATTTGATTCCAAATAATATTGAATTGGAAAACTATAGTTTATGTGATGTTGGATGTGGACTAGGTATTTCAACAATATACTTTCAAAAAAAGTATAACATGAAATCATTTTCTGGTTTTGATTTTAATCAGGATCTGATTGACAAGGCAAAGCTAATCTTAAAAGACTTAGAACTTGATGAAAATATCGAATTTGAATTCAAAAATGCGAATGAAAAATTATTAGAATCAAAACCCTACATACTTTTTATGTTTAATCCATTTGGGATTACTACAATGCAAAATTTTATTAACAACAACCTAGATGTTTTTAAAGAAAATAAATCCATAATTCTTTATGCAAATGATTTGCACATAAATGAGATAAAGGGCTATGAAAAAATAAATCGGGATGATTATTTTAATTTATCAGCACTTATTTTTTAGAGAATTATATCAAGAATCATGACTTTAAAAGAAGACATAATTAGTAAATTAAAAAAGGGACAATTTTCTCCAGTTTATTTTGGTGATGTTTCTTCAGATCTTTGGGATGAAAAAATTAAAACTAAAGATGATTATTTCTTGTTTTTTAATTCGTACTTATTGCAATATGAACTAGAATATTATCAATTAGAGTCAATTCCATTGGTCTTCATGATAGAATATTCAAGTTCTATTAGTCTTTTTAAATGTTACTTTAACAGCGAGTCTGTGATCGTTTATCCTTTGTGTTTTGAAGAATCATTTGATTATAAAAAAGGGGTTAAGATTTCAAAAATTATAAGCTCTTATTTTAAAAATAGTTCATTCAAAATGCAATTTGTGAACTTACCTTTTACCAATAATCTAATCAATCATTTTAAATTACAGATGCAGTTTACAAGCACTTTAAAATCAAGTTTAGAGATGTATATAGACCTTCAGTATTCAGTAGAAGAGCTTTGGAATGTTTTGCGGAAGAGTTATCGTTCTTTGATAAACTATGGGAAGAAAAACTTAAATGTAGAATCTGAATTTAATGAGAACTTATGGAGTGAATGTAAAATATTTCATCAAAAAGTAGCTGGTAGAATTACCAGAAATGATGAAACCTGGAATATTCAAAAAACCATGATTGAGAAAAATATGGCAAAGGTTTTTTATGTTCATGAAGAAGGTAAATTATTAGGTTTTGCATTATTCAGTATTACTAAAAATACAGCTTCTTATAGTGTAGGTGTTTTTGACCGAAGTAAGTTTAACAAAATGTCGATTTCGCATGTTATTATTTGGCATGCAATTGAATACTTTAAATTGAATGGTTACGATAATATATATCTTGGAGAATATGCACCAGAAAAGCATATTAATAATCAGAAATTAAGTAACATCAATCATTTTAAATTAGGCTTTTGCAATAATTTAATCAGTAATAATTATTTATCAAATGAGTAAGATTGCGATTTATATGTCTGGAAATTATGCTGAAATTCTTAAGCATTTACCTGAATTTTTAGAGGAACATGAATACGTTGGATACTGTCAAAATGGACCTTCTTATGACGTTATAAAGAGTATGCCTGTGTTCAAGGAAGTATTCTATTTGTTTGAAAAATTCAATTTCAAGATAAATTCGCTAAACTTTCAAGAATTAAAAAAATGTATCCCTTTTAACTTATTCAGAGTATCAGCATCCGATAAATATCACTTTAAAAGATTATCTGGCAAGGATCACGAAAGAGTCCTTTTAACTATGTATTCCATAATGAACGAGTGGTTGGAAAACTCTAATCCAAGTATAGTTTTTTTTCCGATCATAGAATCAATTGATGCAATGATCCTATATCATATTGCTAAATCAAGAAACATCGAAACTATTTGTTATGGGCATGCAAGGCAAGTAAACCGTTCTTTTTTTTCTGATTCGTATTTAGAATTATTACCTTCTTTTTCAAAAAGTATAACAACAAAAGTAGAGCATATCAATAATGCTAATGCCTTTTTAACCGCATATAAGTTGTCTCCAGGGAAAATGAGTTATGCGAATCAAATTAAAGAGCTTTACTCGAGTTTTCAAAATCAAGACCAACTCTCTTATCACAAACCCATTAATTTGTTTTTAAGATTCATAAGAAAAATTAAGTTGAAATTGACTTATGAAAAATGGAATCAGCTTTCTCTTTTTTATATTAAATTTTTGGTTACCATTGAAAGAATCGTTCTTCCCATTCAAAAACAAGCATATTTGATTTTTGAAAAATTATATTTAAAACCGATCAATAAGCTCCCTAAAAGTTTTGATTATTTCCCGCTACACTTTTCTCCTGAATCATCAATCAATACTCCAGCACCTTTCTACATCGATCAAATGAGGGTTATTGATGAAATTATGTTAACCCGAGATTCAAATCAGCTATTACTGGTTAAGGAGCACCCTTCAATGTATCTAAAACGTAATTTTTCTTTTTATAAAGCTCTAAAAAAGAAGCCCTTCATTAGAATCGTAAGTAAAAAATTTAATAGTCAAGAATTAATTCAAAAATCAAATTACACTTATTCAGTAACTGGAACAGCTTGTATGGAAGCTTTTTTACTCAATAAAAAATGGAAGATGTTGGGTCAAAATTTTCTAAGTGAATTTTTGAAGGAAAACTCCGAAGGGACCCCAACAGATTTTATAAGTACAATTTATAAAGTTAGTGCAGAATTTGTTTTATACTCTCCACCCCTAAAAGATGGAGTTCGTAAAAAGGCACTATTTTCGAAACAAAACTTAATTAATATGTCCGAGTATTTCAGGTTTTATTTAGAAAATATAAATAAGAGTAACTTAACATAAACAGTATGCTTTATCTTCATAATTTAAGTCATGTAGTAAATGAATAAGCTGAAAATTAAAATTTTAAAGTCGAGTGAAGTTGATTCCAAAACAGAAAATGAGGTTATGGATTGCTTTAATGAAACGTTTAATCAAAAAAAATCTAAATTATATTTTGATTGGAAATTTAGAGCAAATCCTTTTGGAGAATCGATTCATGTCTTAGCTTATTTAGACAATCTAATGGTTTCTTCAAGAGTTTTTTGGAGACTGGATTTAAATGAAACAGAAGCTTATCAATGTGTAGATACATCCGTTTTAAATGATTATCATGGGAAAGGCATTTTTAGAAAATCAACGGAATCTGCACTTGAATATCTAGGCCAAAAAACCATTTATAATTATCCAAACAAGAATTCATTTCCAGCATACTTAAAACTTGGTTGGAAGGAAAATCCACTTTCCAATATTAAATTTAATTTATTTCATATTGTTGCTCGAAATACACCTATAATTGATTGGCCTTTAAATAAATTAAGATGGAGGTTTAAAGATAATCCTGAAGTAACTTATTACACTTGTACTTATAGGGATCAATATTTGATTTTGAGAAAAAAAAAGTCTTTCTATTTTTCAATCGGAAAAATTAATTTTGACTTGGGTTTAAAAAAAGTAAAGCCCATATTACTATTTAGTTATGAAATAGGTATTGAAGGACTTAAAATTCCATACAAAAGTGTTCGGACACTTTCTAAAAATTATAAAGGTGGTAATTCAATACCATTTTATCATTATGACATGATTTAAATTTATATGACAAATAATCTTAAAAATTTAGGCTTTTCCAAAAACACTTTTGGTATTTTTATCTTGAACTGGATTGCCCAAAAGCTTTTCAGAGTTAACGCTAGATTCCCTCATTTACTACATTTTACAAATAAAATTGTTAGTGCACAAAATGTGACCCTAGTGGGTGATGGATTTCACACAAAAAAGTGTTTATTACTCAATGGTAATATTTACATTAATGGATCAAATGGAGTAATTATTCATAATTCGTGTTTAATTGCTAATTCAGTTAAAATTATCTCGGGGAATCATGATATTAATGATTTTAATGCCCCTTCAATTAAGGTAGATTCAATAAAGATAGACGCTAACTGCTGGTTAGGAGCGAGCGCTATTGTTTTACCTGGAATTCATTTAAGAGAAAATACCATTGTTGGAGCAGGTTCAGTTGTAACAAAATCTTTTAATCAATCACATATAACAATTGCTGGGAATCCAGCAAAAATCATAAAAAAACACTCATAATGAAAAACAATTACATTGAGTATGATAATCTACATTGGTCTAAGATAAAAAGTCCACAAAAGGCTTTAGATAAATATCTGAATAATTATAAGGATATCTATAACTTAACAAACATTAACAAGATTATAGATGTTATACCTCGGGATAAAAAATTAAAAATATTAGACTTTGGGGGTGGAATAGGTTTCTTATCAGCTGAATTATTTAAATTAGGACATGATGTTACTCTATGTGATCAGTCAGAAGAGGCGCTCAATACTGCAGCGTATTTTTTTAACAAAGAGAACTATGACATTAAGATTTTAAAGGCAGAAAAAGGATACATCAAGGATACTGGAAAATATGATATTATCGTTTTAAAAGACTTAATAGAGCATGTAATTGATGATAAAAATATGTTTTTAGATTTATATGCTCTTTTAAATGAAAACGGAAAACTAATCGTAACAACCCAAAATAAGGTGTCTTTAAATTATATGATTGAAGGAACCTACAAAAAAATAAAAAACCCTACAAAAGTTTGGTTAGGATGGGATAGGACCCATATTCGTTTTTATACTCCTAAATCCCTAAGGTCTCTTGCGAAGGGTTTACAATTGAAAAAAACTGAGTTCCGAAGTTCTTATATATTTCCATACAAGATTTTAAATTTAATTTTCAAGAGTAAAAAAATAAAATTCTATAAGTTGGATCTGATGCTGATGAAACTTAAAATATTCAGGAAATATGGTTGGAATATAATGATGATATGTCACAAGTAAAAAAAATTTTAATAATCTCATATTATTTTCCTCCCTCTAATTCTGTGGGAGCTGTAAGAGTAGGCGCGCTTTATGAGTTTCTAATAAGACACGGATATGATGTAGAAATAGTTTGTTTTGAACAAAATTCTAAGTCAATACCAAGCCAAAAAAAAGGAAAGAAGAAAGCATTAAAAAAAGTAAAACTATCACAATATTTTAGATCCATCGATAAAACTGTTTTTTCAAAATTCACTTTGTTGAATTTAAAGAATATGATTTATTACAGAAATAAATATGACATTATAATTTGTTCATATAAACCCATAGCAAATATTTTATTAGGGATTTTATTGAAAATTTTAAGCAATAAAACCAAGCTTTTTATTGAATTTAGGGATTTAATTTCTCAGTTTGGGAGAAAGAAAAAAGCATTTTTTTTCCATAAATCTGATGAATTGATGGATAAGTTTTACTGTAAATTTGCAGATGAATTAATTTCTGTAAGTCCAACTTCTAGGAGTAAAGCTCAAAAATTTTATCAAAGAAAAGTTAACTTGATTTATAATGGGATAGATTCACGAAAAGACTATTATAAAGAACCATCTAACAAAGTAAAAATCCTTTATGCAGGGACTTTATCTGAAGTCAGAAATTTAAAGTTAATTACTAATCATATTCAAAAATCTGAGCGAAATGTTGAATTAATTGTAGCTTCCAACCAAAACCCTGAAGATTACAATGGAAATCTTGAATTTGTTAAACATATAGGTTTTATTTCTAGAACAGAGCTAGAAGAGATAATTAAACAGGTTGATTTTTTACTAATCCTTGAGGGATTCGATAAGGATTCAGAAGAAAACATTCCTGCAAAAATCTTTGAATATTTGTCTTATAATAAACCTATTATGGCTAATTGTAGCCCTAATTCTGAAATCGTAAAAATACTTGATGAAACGGAATCTGGGAAAAATATCAACGACTTCAAAGATTTTGATGAATACCTTAAGATTAAAAACTACAGGGTCAATAAAAACATCGACCTTTATACAAGGGAAAACCAATTTAGAAAATATTTAAAACTAATTGATGAACACATTAAAGCGTAAAATGATTTTTTTTGTTGTTGGTGCTAGGCCAAATTTCATTAAAGTAGCTCCACTTCTTCGAAACTTAAATGACAGTAAAGATTTTGATTTTAAGTTGATACATACCGGGCAACATTATGATAAGATGATGTCTAGTGTTTTTTTTGATGATCTGAATGTAAATGCACCTGACTATAATTTAAATATTCATGGGGGTTCTCAGAATACACAAATTGCAAAAATAATGCTAGCCTTTGAAGAAATATGTAGTCGAGATAATCCAAACTATATTTTTGTTTTTGGAGATGTTAATTCAACATTAGCTGCATCAATTACTGCCAAAAAAATGAATATTCCCCTGATTCATTATGAAGGAGGATTAAGAAGTTTTGATAGAGAAATGCCTGAGGAAATTAACAGATTAATGTGTGATAGTGTAACGGATTATTTCTTTTGCACCGAAGATTCTGCGATTAATAATTTATTAAATGAAGGAAAAAATCCAGACAAGATTTTTTTAGTTGGAAATTTAATGATTGATTCTCTATTTTATCAGGTTAATAAAAGCAATTCTAATACTAATGAAGAAGATTATGCTGTTTTAACAATGCACCGCCCTTCCAATGTCAACGATACAAAAAAACTGAAAAAATTAGTAGAGATTTTAAATGAAATTGCGAAAAGCATAAAAATAATTTTTCCGGTTCATCCTAGAACAAAGAAAGCTATTTGTTCTTTTGAGTTAGATGATAACATTGTAATGATTAATCCCCTAGGATACAATGATTTTACTGAATTATGGATAAACTCCAAGTTTGTGATAACTGATAGTGGGGGGATTCAAGAGGAAACAACTGCCCTGAAAATACCATGTTTAACGATCAGAGATAATACAGAAAGACCAATCACAGTCAATCAAGGGAGTAGTACAATAGTTGGGTCTAACAGAGTGAAAATATTGTCAAATGTTTATGATATTCTTAATAAAAAATATAAAGTTTCAGAGGTGCCAAAGTATTGGGATGGGAATTCTGCTAATCGAATTTTGAAAATTATGAAGTCATTAAAATCATGATAACAAAAGCAAAATATATTATTCGACTAGATGATGCATGTCATCAAATGCCACTAGAAAAATGGAAACTTTTTGAAACTTTTTTCGATGAGAAAAACATTAAACCTATAATTGGAGTAATCCCGGCAAATAAAGATAAAAGTTTAGGATCCGAGTTGAATCATGACTTCTGGAGTCTTATAAAAAGCTGGAAGGACAAAGGATGGTCTATTGCTTTACATGGACTACATCATCAGTTCAAGCAAATCAAGCCAGAGAGTTCTTTTTTTAACTTTGGAAACAAATCAGAATTTGTAGGAAAAACCCTTGAAAATCAAACTGAAATCATACGGAAGAGTATCGAATGTTTTGAGGAAAATAATATTAAACCTTCGATGTTTATGGCACCATCACATACGTTTAATAAAAACACGTTAAAAGCATTAGAATTAGCTTCTGAAATTAAAATGATTACGGATGGTTTTAGTTTTCGTCCTTTTAAAAAAAACAACTTTATATTCATCCCACAACAATTATGGTCAGTATGGAAAATACCCTTTGGACTGTATACTATTTGTATACATCCTACTCCAATGAGTACAGACCAAATTCATAAGTTCATTGATGAATTAGAGCGAATTTCTACACATATTATTTCGCCCAAAGATATTGATTTAAAAAACATTAAAAATCAGGGTTTTTTAGATTTAATTTTCGAAAAAATATATTTGATTTTTGCAAAATATAAATTTAGAAATAAATAAATGTGTGGAATTTATTTAACAAACATCCCAATTTCTGAAAAAGAAATAAAGCTCAAACTTGATAAAATCAAGTTTAGAGGCCCTGATAATTTTGGTGTTATTCAGAAAGAAGAGCATTTTCTAGGACATTTACGCCTTTCAATCCTAGATTTAGAAGAACGTTCCAATCAACCCTTTTTGTTTGACAACCTCTCATTAGTTTATAATGGTGAAATATATAATTTCAAGGAAGTAAAAAACAGTCTAATTCAAGAAGGTTATACCTTCGAAACAACAAGTGACACGGAAGTGCTACTTAAAGGATATCATGCCTGGGGAGAACAAGTTTTAGATCGAATCAATGGCATGTTTGCTTTTGCGATTTACGATGAGAACAAAAAAAACGTATTCATAGCTAGGGATCGTTTGGGTGTTAAGCCATTATACTATTCTTGGCAAAACGGAAAACTCGAACTCTGTAGCCAACTAACACCATTAAATAAAGGAAATCTTAATCAAGAGGCAATTAGTATTTATTTACAAACAGGGTATATCCCTAGTCCATTTTCGATTTATGAAGGGATAAATAAACTTCCGCCAGGTCAATATGCAATATTTGATTTAGATAAGAATCAAGTGGAAATTCATTCTTATTGGGATTTGAAAGAAGTTAAAGAAAACAAAATTCCCTATGAAGAGGCAAAAGAAGAACTGCATAGTCTTCTCATTGATGCCGTTAAAATAAGATTACAGTCGGATGTGCCTTACGGTAGTTTTCTCTCTGGTGGGATCGATTCTGCCTTAGTTTCTTCAATAGCAAATACCATACAAAAGGAAAAGTTAAAAACCTTTACCATTGGATTTGATAACAAGGTGTATGATGAAAGTCATGTTGCAAGACAATTTGCTGAGATCATTAATTCTGAACATTATTTAATTCCCAGTAATCAAGAAGAGCTAACCACTTTAATGGATACTTTTTTTAAGGCCTATGACGAGCCTTTTGCAGATTCCTCTGCGTTGCCCTCATTACTACTCAATAAAAAAGTCAAAGAGCATGTGACAGTCGCTTTGTCGGGCGATGGTGGCGATGAAAGTTTCTTGGGTTACAACCATTTTGCTTGGGTTAGAAAAGTTTCTCTGCTGTTTTTGGTGCCCTTGTTTTTTCGGCGTCTAGCTGCTTATGTCTTTCCGTCAAAATTGATCGGTAAAAGGGGCCATTCAATTAAGAACATCCTGCTGATGAATAACCTCGATGAATTTATTGAATCAATTTTCACAGGGTTTGATACACTTTTGTTAAAAGACAAAAAGCAATGGATGAATCATTTTAGAAAATACCTTTTTCTCAGCAAAAATAAGTTTCAAAAAACAGCGGATTTGAACTTGAAATTATGGTTAGAAAGTGATAGTAATGTTAAAGTAGATCGAGCCAGTATGGCTTTTTCCGTAGAAGTAAGAAGCCCTTTTCTAGATTATAGAATTGTTGAATTTGCTAGAAACTTACCCTTAAAATATCGCCTAAAGGGCTCATTAAGAAAACGAATTCTTCGAGATATTTTGTCTGAGTATATTCCCAATGAAGTTTTTGACCAACCCAAAAAGGGCTTTTCAGTACCTTTAGCTGATTGGATAAGGGGTTCGTTTAAAGATGAATTTTCTAAGTATCTTAAAACGAATAGGCTTAAATCGATAGAAAATCTTGACATAGCTAAAATTCAAAGATTATTCGAATTGCACTTGACTACAGATGTCGACTATTCCGCTTACCTTTGGAGAGTGTATGTTTTATCCAAATGGATTCATTTAAATAAAGAACAAAAATGAAAATCCTCATCACCGGAGCAGCTGGCTTCATAGGCGCTAACTTATGCGAGTATATGCTTAAAAAAGGATATACGGTTATTGGTTTAGATAACTTTGCCACTGGGCACGCGTATAACCTAAATGAATTCAAAGAGCATCCCAACTTCTCTTTTATCGAAGGAGACATTCGCGATTTGGCTACCTGCCTAAAAGTAACTGAAAAGGTAGACCATGTTTTACATCAAGCAGCTTTGGGTTCGGTTCCAAGATCATTGTTGGATCCAATAACCTCCAATGAAGTTAATGTAAACGGCTTTTTAAATATGCTAGAAGCCAGCAAGCAGAATAAGGTTAAACGTTTCGTTTATGCAGCCTCTTCCTCCACCTATGGCGAATCTAAGGCTTTGCCAAAAGTAGAGGAAAATATTGGGAAGCCACTTTCACCTTATGCCATTACCAAGTATGTAAATGAATTGTATGCAGATATTTACAGTTCTTCTTATGGGCTAGAAACTATTGGTCTTAGATATTTCAATGTCTTTGGGCGACGACAAGACCCCAATGGTGCCTATGCAGCCGTAATTCCAAAATTTGTGGGTCAATTTTTAAAAGGAGAATCCCCACAAATTAATGGAGACGGTAGCTTTTCAAGAGATTTCACCTACATAGACAACGTAATTCAAATGAATCATTTGGCAATAGAAACTAAAAACTCTAAGGCGATTAATCAAGTTTACAATACGGCAGTTGGGGATCGAATCACGATTCTAGAAATGACAAAGTTTATTCGCGAAGGTTTATCTGAATTTGTCCCTTCAGTTGCCGATATAGACATTAAATTTGGTCCCGATCGTAAGGGAGATATCCCCCATTCACAGGCCAGTATTCAAAAAGCGAAACATTTATTAAACTACAATCCAAGTCATGATTTTAAACAAGGTTTAAAAGAATCCTTAACTTGGTATTACAATAACTTAAAATAATGAATAACCCTAAGATTGCACTCATAGGTTTAGGCTATGTTGGACTCCCTTTAGCAGCAGCTTTTGCTTCTAAGTATCATGTTATCGGTTTCGATATCAATACCAAACGCATTGACGAACTCAACAGTGGCTTTGATGCTACTAATGAGCTTTCAAATGAACAGTTAAAGGCGGTTGTTGGAACCTCATTAAAACTAACCACAACAGTAGCAGATATTGCGCAATGCAATACTTTTATTGTGACTGTCCCAACACCAGTAACCTCGAGTAAAAGTCCAGATTTAACCCCAGTTGTCAAAGCAACAGAGTCTGTAGCTGTGGTTCTGAAAAAAGGAGATACAGTGGTATATGAGTCTACGGTTTACCCAGGTGTAACGGAAGAGATATGTGTGCCAATTCTAGAAGAAAAAACGGGATTGAAATTCAATAGTGATTTTTTTGTAGGCTATAGTCCCGAACGGATTAATCCAGGGGATAAAAAACATACGATAACCAAGATAACGAAAGTGGTGTCTGGATCTACGCCCGAAACACTCAAAGAGTTGTCTGCTTTATACGGCTCCATCATCGAAGCCGGAGTATACGAGGCACCAACCATAAAAACTGCAGAAGCGGCTAAGGTTATTGAAAACACCCAAAGAGACATCAACATTGCTTTTGTCAACGAGCTGTCTATTATTTTCAGTAAAATGGGAATTGACACCAACGAAGTCCTTAAAGCAGCTGGCACCAAATGGAATTTTTTAAATTTCTTTCCCGGTTTAGTCGGTGGACATTGTATCGGGGTAGACCCCTATTATTTAGCTTTTAAATCTGAAGAATTGGGCTATACCCCAGAAATGATTTTAGCAGGACGAAGAATCAATGATTCTATGCCTACCTTTATTGTAAGTCAAATAGTGAAGCAGTTGATGAAGCAGAACAAAAACAGTCAAAATGCATCTGCATTGATTTTGGGTGCGACCTTCAAAGAAAATTGTCCAGATCTTAGGAATTCAAAGGTAGTTGATGTGCATCAAGAACTAAGTGAATTTGGTTTTCAAGTGGAGGTTTATGATCCTGAGGCTGATGCGGAGGTATTTGTAAAAGAGTATGGTTTTGAAAAACGAGAAGCACTCCCGACGAACAGGTATGATGTAGTTATTTTAGCCGTTTCCCACGACTGTTTTAAGGCCATAAACCCCAAGGAATTAATCGTAAACGAGGGTGTTGTATTTGATGTAAAAGGGTTTTACAAGGATCCAGATTTCTTATACCTTTAAGTTGTGAAGACGCTTATCCATATAATTCCAACACTCGGGAACGGAGGGGCAGAAACCGTACTTGCACGTTTATTAGAAGAGTTTTCTAAGGATGGTGTTAAACAAATTGTAATCAGTATTCAAGGGAATCTAAATGATTTTAATCATACCCAAATAGCTCGCTATTGTGCCGTTATCCATGCAAAGGAAGATTTTCACCTAGTCAAAAAGGCATTTAAAGCAAATCCTGAAGCCACTGTTTTGGCTTGGATGTATAAAGGCATCTTAAAAGCGCATCAGTGGAAAAGTAAATTTAATACACAACAAAACATCATTTGGAATATTCGCCGTTCAAGTTTTCGTCCAAGAGAAATCTATCAAAAAACGAGTTTATATTGCTTTGGATTATTTTCTAAAATTGCAAGAACACCGATTATTTATTGTGCCTATCAGGCAGAAATAATGCACAATCGCTATGGTTTTTATAAGGGGAAGAGTGCTGTGATACAAAACAGATTGGCTAAAAAATTACAGTTAAACAACGTTGATAATTCACCCATTGAAGGAAAATATATCCTATACATTGGAAGACATAATCACGCCAAAGGCCCCGATAGGTTATTAGAAATTGCTCAAAAGCTTTTACCTGAAAACCCTGCGTATTCATTAGTTATTGCAGGAA
>Ga0206129_10005849_pt1 | contig 12749 bp, 12 predicted proteins | sample Helgoland_Spring_8_FD_148616 | JGI IMG/M metagenome (GOLD analysis project Ga0206129, IMG submission 148616) | Pelagic subsurface seawater microbial communities from Kabeltonne, Helgoland, North Sea - Helgoland_Spring_Bloom_20160502_2 | ecosystem: Environmental > Aquatic > Marine > Epipelagic ...
ATCGCTGGTCGTTTGGTTCATTCTCAAGGCTGCTATGGGCATCCGCGTGGGTGAAGAAGAAGAAATCGTTGGCCTCGACATGTCAGAACTGGGCATGGAAGCCTATCCAGACTTTACTAAAGGCTGAGCCCTCCCTCTCAGACTTTGACACTTGGCCGGGCGGTTTCTGCCCGGCCTTTTTCTTGGCTCACACTCGCTGATCCCTTGCGTGGTTTTAATTGGATCTCAGAGCTTTCTGCCAAAAATATACATTGCTCAGTCTATTTTGCATGTGTGCAGAACAGCGATAGAAATTCAAAAATTTTAGAGTTCTCAGAACTGGATGGGATTAAGTCGGCATGTGCGTGCCAGTCCACTGTCCACAGCCCGACGGCATAGGATGCGGCCCGGCCCTTCGGGGAGAGTTTAACTGGCAAGATGAATACGGGTTTGCGCTGGTGTCAGGTCAGCCAGAACGCGGCGCCGCAACGTTGTTGGTGTTGTGGCCTCACACACCGGCCTTTACGATCGCTTCTGCGAGTATCGGGACTGTTTGGGTATTCAGGCCTGCAATGTTCATCCGGCTGTCGCCAACAAGATAGATGCCAAAGTCTTCGCGCATCTTCTGCACGAGTTCTGGCGTCGTACCCAATCGCGAGAACATACCGCGGTGCTGGGCGATAAAGCCGAACCGGTCCGAACCTGAGCGCTGTTGCAATTCGCGTGCCAATTGTTCGCGCAGGCCCAGCATCGAAAGGCGCATATCTTCGACCTCGGTCATCCAATCGTTGCGCAATGCTTCGTCATTCAGGATCATGGTTACCAGCCGTGCGCCATGATCAGGCGGGAACGAAAAATTCTGACGGTTGAGAAAGGCAAGCGTGCCCTGAGCGATTTTCGGTTCGGTTCCATTCGCTATCATCATCAGGATGCCAGTACGTTCGCGGTAGATGCCAAAATTTTTCGAGCAACTCGCCGCGATCAGACACTCTGTCGTGGCGGCAGCTACGGCACGGGTCGCCGCCCCGTCGGCTTCCAGCCCATCGCCAAAGCCCTGATAAGCGATATCGATCATGGGCACGGCACCGGTCTGTTGCAGCACCGCGATCACCTCTTGCCATTGCAGTATTGTCAGGTTTGCACCGGTCGGATTGTGGCAGCAGCCATGCAGCAGCACCACATCGCCTTTGCGCGCGGTTTTGAGATCTTTGAGCATCGCATCGAAAGCCACGCCTCGGGTATCATTGTCGAAATAGCGGTAGGGCACGGTTTCTATGCCCAGATAAGCAAGGATCGAAAGGTGGTTGGGCCAGGTGGGATTGGACACGAACACGCGCGCAGCTGGCCGAGCCATCTTGATCAGTTCAAACGCTTGGCGGACGGCGCCCGTGCCACCGGGCGTGGCTGCGGCCGAAACTGTATTGCGCGGCACGGCATTACCAAGCACCAGCCGCACCATTGCATCGGCAAAGCCCGGATCACCTGTCAGTGCAGTGTAGGATTTTGTGGTTTCATTCGCCCACAGTTTTTGCTCGGCGGCCTTGATTGCGCGCATAACCGGCGTCTTGCCAGAGGCGTCCTTGTAGACACCGACCCCAAGGTCAACCTTGTTTTCGCGTGGATCATCCTTGAACATCTGCACGAGGGCTAGGATTGCGTCGGGTTTCTGTGCTTGCAGCGTTTCGAACATCAAGCTTCTCCTGTGGCGACGGGAACGGTGGGGAACATGCCCCATTCGGTCCAGCTTCCGTCATAAAGTGACCAGCTGTCATGCCCGGCCCGTTCGAGGGCCAGGGCCAGGATCGCAGCAGTCACGCCGGAGCCGCAGCTGGTGATAATTGGTTTGGCCAAGTCGACACCCGCCGCTTCGAAAATGGCGCGCGTGTCTTCGGGAGATTTCAGCGTCTGATCAGCGTTGAGAAGTGTCGAATAGGGTACATTCCGCGCGCCGGGAATGTGGCCCGCACGCAAGCCTTCGCGGGGTTCGGGCGCATCGCCCCGAAAGCGGGCAGCAGAGCGGGCATCAACAATCTGGGTGGAGCCAAGCTTGGAAGCTTGGCTGACCTGGGTGACATCCCGCACAAGGCGATTTTGAAAGCGAACGGTCAGGTGGCGGTCCTTGACTATTGGTGGCATATCTTCGACCGGGTGGCCCTCGGCCTGCCATTTTGGAAAACCGCCATCCAGCACAGCCACATCGCGGTGCCCCATCAATCGAAACAGCCACCAGACACGCGCAGCCGAAAACAGGCCTGCCCCATCATAGACAACGATTTGGTGTCCATCGCCAACGCCCATAGCACGCATGCGGCTCATGAACTTTTCGACCGGCGGTGCCATATGTGGCAGATCAGAGCGGGCGTCGCTGATCTCGTCGATGTCAAAAAAGCGCGCGCCCGGGATATGTGACTGGTCATATTCAGCGCGCGGGTCGCGGCCTGCGTCGGGCAGGTACCAAGAAGCATCCAGCACGCGCAGATCGGGATCCTTTAGGTGGGCAGCGAGCCAATCAGTCGAAACCAGAATTTTGGGATCATCGATCATGAACTGAGCCTTAATGTGCGGGGCATGGAACGGCTTTGTCCTAACGCCGCAGAGTTTGGCTGGCAAGGGTGTGCAAGCATTGTAACCATATTTACAGCGCGGTGCAGCATGACCTGCCATGTGCTTGTGCCCCGACAGTGCAAGGTCGCGCCCAAGGACACGCACATTTTACCTGTTGCTCTTGTACGATGGACCACATGCGCCTAAGTGCCTATGCCATGGTTCAAGGAAAATCAGACCCGAACTACAAGATCTCTGCCGAGAACCGGCGAGCGCGCTTCGACTATGCGATCGAAGAAGATATCGAGTGCGGCATTATACTGGAGGGCTCAGAGGTCAAAGCGTTGCGCGCGGGTGGTGCCAATATCGCAGAAAGTTATGCCACGGTCGAAGACGGGGAACTGTGGATCGTGAATTCTTATATTGCGCCCTACGATCAAGCAAAGTCGTTCAAACATGAGGAGCGGCGGCGGCGCAAGTTGCTGGTCAGCCGCAAACAGCTTTCAAATTTATGGAACGCGACCCAGCGCAAGGGCATGACCTTGGTGCCTCTGGTGCTCTATTTTAATCACAAGGGCATGGCTAAGCTAAAGATCGGCATCGCAAAGGGCAAAAAGTTGCACGACAAACGCGACAGCTCGGCCCGGCGGGACTGGGGCCGCCAAAAGCAACGGCTGCTCAAACACGGCGAGTGAGCAAACAGATGCACTGCTCGCATTCAAATTGGTCAATGGGCAGAAAATGCCTAGTGGCACTGCCGCACGAATTGGCACCCCTGGATTGTATCTGGCTAAGTAAAGATAAACAAAAGAACGGTTTGTAATTGCAATCAGGGGAGCGGGTTCGTTTGATACAGCCGCACCCGCAGGCCGCCGTGGGCAATTGCGGGGCCGTCAGGCAGGAATGGCAGGCCAGTTGTTTTGGCGAGCGCGGCTTCGCTGGTAATGATTCCCACACGCCACCCCGAGAACCGTTCAAGTAAAGCCTGACCCAGCTTTCCATAGACTGGGTACAGAGATTTTTTATCACCAATCCGGGCACCATAGGGCGGGTTAATGATCACCAACCCCGGCGCGCCGTCTGGCGGGGCGATATCAGTGAACTGTGCCTGTTTAAAACTAGTGATATCGGTCACGCTGGCGCGCAGGGCATTATCACGCGCCATTGCTATGACGCCCGCATCACGGTCTGACCCAAAAAATCGAACGGCCGGTGTGCGATGTCGGTTAGGCTGTCGCATGGTTGCGAGCACGTTGGCATCGAAAGAAACCAGATGTTCGAAGGCAAAGGCACGGGCTCTGCCCGCCTGATGGCCGGATGCGATCTCTGCTGCCTCAATTACAAAAGTACCAGAGCCGCACATAGGATCATAGACCGGCTCAGTGCCATCAAAGGCGCATTGCCGCAGAAACAGCGCCGCCAGTGTCTCTCGCATGGGCGCTTTACCCACAGCGGCCTTGTGACCACGTTTGTGCAGCGGCTCGCCCGAGGTGTCCACGCTGATCGTTACGCGGTTGTCATCGATGCGAACCTTCAAGATCACGGGCGCGTCGGTAGCGATGGCTATGCCAGCGCTGCCCGTCAAAGCCTTTTCAATACGTTCAGTGGCCGCTCCCGCGTGGTAGATCTTGGACTTGCGGGATGTTGCTACATCAACCCGGACCGGCACATCGGGGCGCAGTGTGTCGGCCCATGGAAACTTGCGCGCGCGCTTATCGAGCTGGGCCAAGTGGAAGGCCATGAAAGAGCCCAACCTTACAAGCACCCGCGTTGCACCCCGCAAGGCCAGATTGGCGCGCCAGACCTCTGTCCAGTCGCCACGCAGGCTCACACCACCTGGTGTTGTGCCTGCCACGTCAAATCCCATTTCACAGGCTTCGACGGAAAGTGCATCCTCCATACCAGGCAGGGTGATCACAAAAATTTCAAGGGTGGCTGTATCACTCATTGAAAGTGCATACGCGGACAGGCAAGCAAGTTTCAATCGCCAATGAGGTTATTTACCTGAGCGATGGCGCGTGCTTTGTCTAATGGAACGCCCAGAAATCCAGCCAAAGCCAAAGCGTGTTCGTTTAGATCATCGGCAAGGCGCATGTGGTTCAAATTTTCGAACCCGGCATCCCGGATACGATCAGATTCAAAGATCATGTCATTGGCCATTGTGACCAACAGATTTTCCAGAGCACTTTCCGAGGTCTGCTCGCTTGCAAGCCCCATGCGCATGGCGTGGCCAGTCAAATATTCGCGGCTGAATTCACATTGAATTTCGAGCATGCGCGTGACTGAACGGTCGGTCGCAAAGTCCTGAAGCAGTTCAATGGCGCTGGGATCGATACAGATGATCAATTGATCGGTTTCGTAATAGTCAAGCAGCATACGCATCAACGCTCTGCGATGTCGCGTACGCTTGGTCAGGGTCGTCTGGATGCCGCCAAGGTCGGGCATTGGGGCGTGTTCTTCGTCGAATAGGTACTCAATGCAGGGAACATTTGTCATGTGCCGGATGCGTTCCAGCAATCGCTTTCCCACATGCCATTTCTTACAAATAATAATCATCAGCTCGCGGTCTCTACCCAGCGTGCTTTCGGCCTCCCAGAACCGGGTAGCAAAGCGCCGGCCAACCCGACCCCGGCTCGTCAGAAAGTGAAAAAGGTGGCGGCCCTCGTTTGATATCTGAGCAGGCACGTTTTCAGAATTATATAACAAGCCAAGCCGGCGCTGCAGTTCGTTTGCTTCAGGGCTGATTTTGCGGGAAAAAAGATAATCTTGACCAACCAACAAATCATAGTGGTCATTGTAGAACATCACCGGTCGCCCATAATCGGTAAACATCAAAAAGGTGAGTGTGCGGCTTCGAATTTCGACCCTGGGGATCAGGTGTGTGACGATTGTTTGAAAGAATGTTTCGTCAGGTATCCATGTCGTGCGGAAAAACCGAACCACATCGGGGCGTTCTTGGATAAAATCTATTACAGACTCGACGGTTTGGCGGCGCAGACACCACCATTGACTGCCGATCTGTACCTGAATGTCTTGGGGAATTTGGCGCGTTAATCCGAAGCTACGCTGAAGGTTAAGACTGACCTCAAACAAGCTTTTCGTAGTTCGCTCGTTAAAAAAGTGTCGATAGATCAGCCGTTCGTCCTTCAACCCGGTTTTGATCCAGTCACTATCAAAAAAATCAAAACATTCGATAAATTCAGCGTCATTGTCATCAAGAAACTGGTGAATGTATTCGGCGGTTTTAATTGCCATACAATCGCCCGACAGCAAATAAAAATGGGTGGCCCGGGGAAAGGCTTCAAGCGCGGCTTCGACAGCGTAAAGTGTGGCCTGTACCAGGCTCCACTCTCCCCAACCGCATTTAATGCGTTTGCGCGCAAAGGTTACGTTGGGGTTGTCCTTCAGAGCGTTGCTGATCTGGGAAAAATAAGCCGTATCGGACCGTGCATCGAAATGAATCGAAATGTAATCATCCACAGAGGTCAGCCGCTTGGCCTGTTCGATAATAGCAGCGGGATCATCGTGACACAGCAAGATATAGGCTATTTTTGACATCACGAAATTTCACGAAACCCTTTACAATTTACTAATGCGTTAGATACAGCGGTGTTATTAATGAATATACAAGATTTATTTAATTTTTAACGGTTATTTGCATGAAATAGCAAAGCGACAACAAATCAGGGGCGTGTGGCATGGGCTTTCCAGGCGTTTGGATGACAGAAAGCGAAAGCGTGGCCTATAGAGTGGTGCCTAAGTGCGCCTGCTCGACGATTGGTCAGATCATGTATTACTCCGACCATGGCACGTTCTTTGATGGTGACATCCACGATGCCAAGGACGGTATGCATAAATGGGCGATAGAAGAGAGCCGGCCACTAATCACCGACAATGTGCAGTCGGGTAAATGTTACACCTTCACCTGTGTGCGCAATCCATATACCCGTATCTTGTCGTCCTTTTTCGATAAGATCTGCGGCATTCAGCGCAATGGAAAACGCTATAGGGGCAACCTCGTGCCACTGCTCGCCCAGAAATATGGAATTGAGGTCGGCGGAGATGACGGCCGCGAGGAATTTGATCAAATCAAATCTTTCCGACGCTTTTTGCTCTTTGCCCGAGACACCGTTCAATGGCGTCGCCCAATGGATCCTGACATTCACTGGTCTGCCACCTCAGGCCACGTGAGCACATTCATTGTTAACGGCGGAAAGTACAATAAAATCATTTGGACCGAAAAGTTCGACGAGGGCATGCAAGAGGTCATACAGGCCATTGAAACCCCACATACAGTCAACATAAGTAGTGTTCCCCGTTTCAATGAAAGCGAGGGACACGGACCCAAGCGCGCTCATCCCGTCGAAGATTATTTCGACGACCTGTCGATGCATCTTGTTTACGAAATGTACAAACGCGATTTTAACGTTTTCAAATATGACTTCGAGAACCCTCGTAATAAAATGCCCATTGCAGAGATTGATCTGGACGAGGTGCACAAAAAGCTGGGGTCCTGACGCCAGCTTGTGCGGATCAAGCGTCTCTGGGCTTTAGAATGTCCTTAAGATCACCAGCAGGTTTCGTGACCTCGCGCAGGTCGAGCGCAGTCAGAATATCCACCAAGTGACTTTTCATCAGCTCTTCGGCGTCATTTCCGTGGCGACGGCGGAATGCGTCAACAAGCGCATGATGGGCATGCTTATCACATAAAGCACTTTGGCGTTTCCAATAAATCGCAATAATCAAAGATGAACGTGCCACCAGCCGTTCGATAAAGCCAGAGATTGTTGTTTGATCTGCAATATATGAAATCTCGATGTGGAAATGTCCGGACAACCGAAGCGCCCTGCCAGTTTCACCAGCATCCATGGCTACATGTTCGGCCTCTATATGAGTTTCCAAGCGGGCAAGAGCACTGTCGGTCATGCGTTCAGCCGCGGACCGCGCCGTGCGTGGTTCTAGCAGTGCCCGCGCCTCAAAGACTTCGCGGGCTTCGCGAATGGTGGGCTGCGAGACAAAGGCGCCACGATTGCGCCGCAGCTCGACCAGCTGAAGGTGCGACAACGCCTGAAGTGCTGTCCGAACAACAGTGCGCGACACCTTGTAAATATCACTCAGCTCATCCTCACCCAACTTGGTGCCGGGCAGCAATTTGTGCTCATGAATAGCCAGACTGAGCGATGCCACAAGCTCAGCGCTCGGCCCGCTGAGCGTCGGTTGAACGAAGTCTTGGAAATCTGCTGTGCGACTCATCATCTACTCCTGAGTCCAGACATGGGGGCATTGCGAATCTGATGCAAGCAGACGAATCATCGTATCCATTCCAGTGCTTGATTGTATACAATTTTGTGCGTAACAATTAATCAATTGCCTCTGGAATTGCCTAACGGACATGCAATCGTGTGCATGCGCAGATCCATAGGCGCAAAAATGATTGGATTAGTTGGTCTCTTTCCGGCTTCTTCTGTGCAACTACTCAAGGAATACTCATGGCTGTCACCGGCGACTTAGAATTAAATGCGCTGACAAAACGTTACGGTCAGACCGTCGCTGTTGATGCAATAACACATCACTTTGGGGCGGGTGTCTACGCCTGCTTGCTGGGCCCATCAGGCTGCGGCAAATCTTCAACATTGCGCATGATAGCTGGTCACGAGGACGTATCAGACGGCTCTATCGTCTTGTCTGGCCGCGATATTTCGAATTTGCCACCCGCCAAGCGTGGGACAGCGATGATGTTTCAGAATTATGCACTGTTTCCGCATCTAAGTGTCCGCGACAACGTTGCGTTCAGTCTGCGCATGGCAGGCAAGAGCAAAGCAGAGCGCGATAAGCGAGCGGACGAAATGCTCGAACTTGTCGAGATGACAGCGCTTGCGGATCGCAAGCCCGATCAATTGTCAGGTGGTCAACAACAGCGTGTTGCACTGGCGCGTGCTCTTATCACACGACCACAGGTCTTGCTTCTCGATGAACCTTTGTCAGCGCTGGATCCATTCTTGCGTATTCGAATGCGTGCGGAGCTCAAGCGGCTGCAACGCGAGCTTGGCATCAGTTTCATTCATGTCACCCACGGGCAAGACGAGGCGCTCGCTCTCGCTGATGAAATCATAGTGATGAACGACGCAAGGATCGAGCAGGCCGGACCAGCGCGCGACGTGTTCAACACGCCAAGGACCGCCTTCGTTGCCCGTTTTATGGGCGGGCACAACGTTTTGAAGCTGCCGCAAGGCCACATTGCACTGCGCTCTGACCAGATGAACGTGACGGCTAAAGACACGGGCAAGATCGACGGCCGTGTAATCGGGATCGAATATCAGGGCACGCATGTGGCCCTAACCGCTGAAGTATCAGGCGGGCAAGAGGTAACAGCACTTATGACCGACACCACTTTTATTGAAACACCCAAGGATCTTGGCGAGGTTATTGGGCTGAATTGGGAGGACCGGTTCGCACATCCGGTTTCCGAATAACACAAATCGCTGCTTAACACAGAGAGGACATCTGACATGACGACCATATCAAAGATCCGCTACAGCCGCCGTGCGCTGCTGAAAACTGGGGGCGCCGCGCTAGCTGCTTCCGCGTTGCCCGCTCCAATGGTCTGGGGACAGGAAACCAAGAATATTACTCTGCGCCAGTTCGGCACCGGCGTGTCAAACCTAAATGAAGTGGCAACCAAGGTAAAAGAAGACCTGGGTATCACGCTTGAGATGACCGCGCTGGATACCGACAGTGTGACACAACGCGCGGCTACACAGCCAGACAGCTTTGATATTGCTGACATCGAATATTTTGTGGCCAAAAAGGTCTGGCCTACAGGCAACCTGCAAGCGATGGATGCGACCAAGATTACTAATTATGACAAGATCGTTGGCACCTTCCGCAGCGGCAAGCTGACACCGGAAAGCACGATTGCGCAGGGTACAGCGCCACACACAGTGGGCTTTGTAGAAGGCCCTGATGGGACGTCTTTCGTGGACAACGAAAGCGGATGGATGACGTTGATCCCGACGATCTACAACGCTGATACACTTGGCATTCGCCCAGACCTGATTGACCGCCCAATCGAAAGCTGGACCGAGTTGTTAAATCCAGAATTCAAGGGCAAAGCATCTATCCTTGATATTTCGTCAATTGGTATCATGGACATGGCAATGGTCTGCGAAGCAATGGGCGAGATCCAGTACGGCGACAAAGGAAACATGACTCGCGAAGAGATTGATAAGACATTTGCAATCTTTACCGAAGCCAAGAAGAACGGCCAGTTCCGTGCCTTCTGGAAAACCTTTGACGAGAGCGTCAACCTGATGGCCAGCGGTGAGGTCGTGATCCAGTCAATGTGGTCGCCTGCCATCACCGCAGTACGGTCGCGCGGCATCCCATGCGTCTACCAGCCGCTCAAAGAAGGCTATCGCAGCTGGGGTGGTGGTATCGGTCTTTCAGCATCACTGTCTGGCATGGAACTGGATGCGGCATATGAGTACATCAACTGGTATCTGTCGGGTTGGGTCGGCGGCTTCCTGATGCGTCAGGGCTACTATTCTGCCGTTCCGGAAACCTCCAAGAACTTCATGTCCGAGAACGAGTGGGGCTACTGGTTCGAAGGCAAGGAAAGCACCGACGTCATCACATCGCCCTTTGGCGACAAGCTTGCTGGTGCCGGAGAGGTGCGCGACGGCGGATCCTTCTATGACCGGATGGGCGCGGTTGCCTGCTGGAACTCTGTCATGCAGGAAAACCAGTACATGGTCCGTAAGTGGAACGAGTTCATCGCCGCTTGATCCAACAAGCGCAGGGGCACTTTGCCCCTGCGCACACTCCGCACAGTGGAAACCGAATGAACAAACGCATAACCGCATGGCTGCAAGCCGCCCCAATAGCGGCTGTATTACTGGCCTTTCTGGTAGCACCGATCATAATGATCGTAATCGTCAGCTTTTGGGGGGCGACCGAATACTCGATCTATCCCGCGTTCATTTTCGACAATTATGAATTCCTGTTCAGCTCTCCGGTTACTTACACGGTATTTTTCAACACATTCAAATACGCCGCCATAACTTGGGCTTTAACATTAGTCATCGGCTTTACCGTTGCATATTTTCTTGCTTTCGAGGTACGCACACTGAAATGGCAAATCGCCCTTTTTCTTTTGTGCACCATACCATTTTGGACCTCAAACATCATCCGCATGATTTCGTGGATTCCATTCCTTGGCCGTAACGGCCTTGCCAATTCAACATTGATCTCTTGGGGTGTGATTGACGAGCCGCTTGAATGGCTGCTCTTTAGCGACTTCAGCGTCATTCTGGCATTCGTGCACCTCTACACTCTGTTCATGGTTGTCCCGATCTTCAATTCAATGATGCGGATCGACCGGTCATTGATCGAGGCGGCGCGCGACGGCGGCGCCTCTGGCCTGCAAACGCTTCGCCACGTGATCATCCCGCTGTGCAAGCCCGGCATCATGATCGGCACAATATTCGTTACTACGCTGGTCATGGGCGATTTCATTACCGTGCGCTTTATGTCTGGCAGCCAGCGCGCCAATGTGGGGCGCCTGATCTCAAACGACATCAGCCTTCTTCAATACCCTTCGGCCTCGGCGACAGCGGTGGTATTGCTGATAACAGTTCTGATTGTGATCGGGCTGTTGTTGCGACTTGTCGACATCCGAAAGGAGCTTTGAGATGGAAAGACGCAGCCGCAGCTTCTATGCTCTTGCCGCCTTTTTTGCGCTATTTGTGGTATTTTTATACGGCCCGATCCTGACGATCGGCATCCTCAGCTTTCAAGGACCGCAAGGCGGGCTGACCTTCCCAATGAATGGTGTTTCACTGCACTGGTTTCGTGACCTGTTCCAGGAACAAGCCGTAGGCGACATCTGGGGAAGCTTCCGTCGATCATTCGCGCTTGGCCTGATGGTCATGGTCACCACAGTCGTTGTGTCAGTTCTTGGAGGTCTTGCGTTCCGCAAACGGTTTGAGGGCGCGACGGTGTTGTTTTACCTCGCAATCGCATCTCTGGTAATCCCGTCTATACTGGTCTCGCTTGGCGTCGGATTGATCTTTAACCAATTGGGGCTGCCAGTGCACTGGTCCAGTTCAGGCTTTGGCGGTCAACTAACATGGACATTGCCCTTTGGCTTATTGATCATGTTCGCCGTCTTTAACCGCTTTGACAAAAGCTACGAAGAAGCTGCATACGATCAGGGCGCTACATCTTGGCAAGCATTTGCATATGTCGTTCTGCCCATCATCGCGCCATCTTTGCTAGGTGTCGCTTTGTTCGGCTTTACGCTGAGCTATGATGAATTCGCGCGCACACTATTGATCGCGGGCAGCTATAACACCCTGCCGCTCGAGATTTTTGGGATGACAACGAATGTAACAACACCAGTGATATTTGCGCTCGGCACGCTTACAACGGTTTTTTCATTCTGCATCATTGGCATCTTTTTCCTAGCAGCATGGCTCATGTCGCGGCGCAAGGACAAAGGCTCTGATGCTGGCAAGGGCATGGTCTGAACCGTGACTGTTATACTTATCAATCCAAATAGCACTGATGCTATGACGCAAAGCGCGTTGACGGCTGCCCGAACTGCAGCGCCCCGTGTCCAATTCGAAGGCTGGACATCCGTATCGGCACCAAAGTCGATCGAAGGGCCACAAGATGGCGCACGCGCAGTGCCACCGCTGTTGGATCTGGTACGCAAAGCATCGGATGCAGGGGCCGATGCCATCATCATCGCTTGCTTCGACGATACCGGGCTGGCCGAAGCGCAAGAAATTGCTGCCTGCCCCGTGATTGGGATTGGACAAGCCAGCTATGTCATCGCGTCCCTGTTAGCCGGCCCAACTGCCGTCATAACCACCGTCGAAGCTGCCGTGCCTGTGATCAAGGCCAATATAAAGGCGCAGGGCCAGTCTGCGACGGTTCGGCATGTCGAAGCCGCTGACGTCCCGGTTCTAACCCTGACCAATAGTCCAGCGGTTGCACTTGCTAAGTTCTCAGACGCGGCACAAAAGCTGCCCGCTGACACGGTGAACCTGATCTTGGGATGTTCTGGGGCAGTCTCAATCAAGCGTGATTTACAGGCAGACCTACACTTGAACGTCATCGATGGAGTGACGGCAGCCGCTCGTTTGAGCAGAGTATTCTTGACAGATGAAAGCGTTTGACGCGGCGCTTGGCGCTTGGCCTGGCTTGTGTGGTATGCGTGTTAA
>Ga0206129_10005850_pt1 | contig 12747 bp, 11 predicted proteins | sample Helgoland_Spring_8_FD_148616 | JGI IMG/M metagenome (GOLD analysis project Ga0206129, IMG submission 148616) | Pelagic subsurface seawater microbial communities from Kabeltonne, Helgoland, North Sea - Helgoland_Spring_Bloom_20160502_2 | ecosystem: Environmental > Aquatic > Marine > Epipelagic ...
AATTTCTTGGCTCTTGTTCATTGTCGTTCCGTTTACGCCACTGGTTCTGGAGGTGTTTGGATTCTATCGCAATATGATGCGAAAGACGCTGTTCCAGTCGTTAAGGCAAATGATTCAAGCTTTTGTGGTCATCAGTCTAGCGATTGCAGCCATGATTCTCTTTTTCAAGATGGCACCGATGAGTCGCTTGGTGCTCGTGGTGGCGATGGTTTTATCAGCTAGCTTTTTGCTATTGCGAGATGCCTTTGTGCGATCAAGGTTACGTGCTTCAGCCCTCAAAGAAGGGCGTCAAGAGCGCGTGGTGATTGCCGGTTGCCCGGCGGACACTCAAGACCTCATAGAGTCCATGCCTGATGAAGTTACCGATTATTGGCAGGTTGTCTGTGAGTTTGATTTTTCTGATCGTGCTCTGTCGGAGCTGGAGGAAATTGTCACCCAAGAGTCAGTTGAGCGAGTCATCATAGCGGCACGCAATGCGGTGTTTCAGCAGATATCGTCGACGGTGGAATTATGCGAAAAACAAGGAATTGAATCATGGGTTTCTGCTGACTTCATTCGGACTCAAGTTTCGCGACCCACCTTTGACAACCTAGGAGGGCAACCGATGCTTGTTCTGCGTGCAACCCCAGAGTTATCATGGGCGTTGCTAGCTAAATCTGCATTGGATAGGATGGGCGCTGCGCTATTTATTCTATGCACCTTACCTATTTGGATTTTTGCCATCGTTGGCATCAAGCTAAGTAGTCCTAGAGACCCCGTATTCTTCCGCCAAGATCGTGCAGGTAAGTTTGGCAAGCAGTTCAAAATGTGGAAATTTAGAACGATGGTGCTACACGCCGAATCTCAACTTGATGAGCTTAAAGACGAAATGGGCAATGAGATGACTGGGCCTGTCTTTAAACTTGAGAATGATCCGCGTGTTTTCCCCTTTGCTCGTTTTTTAAGAAAGTGGAGTATTGATGAGTTTCCTCAGATGCTCAATGTCATGGCTGGAGATATGAGCCTGGTAGGTCCGCGACCACTACCTCTATATGAAGTCTCTAAATTTGAAAAATCAGAACATCGTCGCAGATTGAGTGTGAAGCCTGGCATAACCTGCATTTGGCAAGTGAAAGGTCGCAACACGATTACTGAATGGGAGGATTGGGTGAAGTTGGACCTGCAATACATTGATAACTGGTCCTTGCTACTTGATATTAAATTACTGATCCAAACTGTTCCTGCGGTCTTAATGACTAAAGGAGCCAAGTAGATTTTGCAGGTGCTAATCGAGAAGCAGGAATTTAAAATCAGAGTTAATTCTGACTTTGTTGCATTTGAGATTGTCATCATGAAATGAGGATACACAATCCGTCCCACGGTTGTTGGGGAAGGCAAACAAGCTCCTAAAAATAATAGCAATCGAGAACCACATTATGCAAACGATGCATAGAAATTGCAATTCCATGAAAATATTCAGCGGCAAGGCGCACAGTGAGCTAGCACAGAAAATCGCAGCTCATCTCGGTAAAGAGTTGGCTAATGTAGAAGTTACCTCATTTCCTGATGGGGAGACCTTTGTTCAAATCAATGAGAATATACGTGGGGAAGACGTTTATTTGGTGCAGCCAACCTGTCCGCCGACAAACCACAACCTGATGGAGATGCTCATCATGGTGGATGCAGCGAAGAGAGCGAGTGCAGGCCGAATCACGGCGGTTATGCCATTTTTTGGATATGCTCGCCAAGATCGTAAAGACCAACCCCGAGTGCCTATTACGGCTAAGTTGGTTGCCAATTTAATCTCTGCAGCTGGCGTTGATCGGGTATTGACGATGGATTTACACGCTGCTCAAATTCAAGGATTCTTCGATATTCCAGTAGACCACCTCTATGCAAAGCCGGTATTTATCAAACATTTACGCGAACAACATGGAGACGACGCTAGTAATCTGACCGTAGTTTCTCCCGACGTCGGAGGAGTTAAAATGGCCAGATCCTACGCTGATAAGCTTGGTGCTGAGCTCGCAATTGTTGCCAAACACCGAGTCAGCGCTACTAAGGTTGAAGCGATGAACGTCATTGGAGATGTGGAGGGGCGAAACGTATTATTGGTTGATGATATGACAGAGACAGCAGGCACCCTATGTGCGGCCGCAAAGATTCTGGAAAAGCACGGGGCAAAAAGTATTTATGCCGGTGTATCGCACGGCGTTTTGGGTGATATGGGGAGAAAGCGCATCGCTGAGTCTGCCATTAAAGAGCTCATAACCAGTGACTCAGTACCCCAAGCATATGGGGAAAAAGTGACTACAGTTTCCATCGCCGGGCTGCTTGGAGACGCTATTTCCCGCATACATGACGGAAAATCTGTCACTTCTCTCTTTGACATTGACGCCTGAAGTGGTAAAGACCCGCCCCCCGAAGGAGTTTGACATCTCACTCTACTACCCGCCGTCATTCATTTTTGGGCCTGCTCCAACACGAAAAATAAACATACCAACCATCTAATTATATGGCTAAACCACAAACTTTAATAGCAGAAGAGCGTGCCCGCACAGGTTCTGGCGTGCTCAAGCAAATGCGTCGCGAGGGATACATCCCATCCGTCGTTTATGGCGGCGGATCTGACAACAAGAACGTCAAAGTGCACGCAAAGACATTCAGGGACATGCTCAATCATGCTGCTTCTGATAGTATCCTTGTGACACTTGACCTTGGAGACTCCAACACACAGCTGGCTTTCCTGCAGGACGTTCAACACAACGCCATCACTGGCGAAATTCTACACGTTGACTTTTTGGCAGTTAATCAAGACACATCGATTACCGCGAGTCTTCCTCTTGAGCTCACAGGTGAACCTGAGGGTGTCAAAGCTGGTGGATTGCTTGAGCAGATGCTTCACGGTCTTGAGATCAGTTGTTTGCCCAAAGATCTTCCTGAGAATATTGTAGCAGACGTAAGCGCTCTTGAAATTGGTGACGCTTTGCACATTGGCGAGATCAAACTCCCTGAGGGAGTGACACCCACACTCGGTGAGGAAGTTGTAGTAGCCATTGTGGCTAAGACCCGTACTGCACAAAGTGAGGAAGCTGATGGCGAGGAAGCTGCTGAGGGAGCTGAAGGTGAAGCCGCTGAGGGAGCAGAAGGCGAGGCCGCTGCTCCAGAAGCTGCCGCTGAATAAGATAGACCACTCAAATCATTTCAAAAGCTCGGAGCTGTATGGCTCCGAGCTTTTTTATTTCCGATATTTGATGTTTAGTATTTTCTTACCGAGGATTAAAACAGGGCATGTCTAATATTAAACTCATCGTAGGCCTCGGAAATCCTGGGCAGAAATATGAGCAAACGCGTCATAATATTGGATTTCTGGTAATGGATCGCCTAGCTCGCATTCTTGGAGCCGAAATGGTTAGCCACCTCAAATGGCGTGCGCATGTAGCTAAATTGCCGGGCTCTCATGCTGTTATTATGAAGCCACAAACCTTCATGAATGAGAGTGGTCAATCAGTGGGTGCCGCTTTGCGTTTCTATAAATGGAGTCCTGAGCAAGTATTAGTTGTCTATGATGATGTTTCTCTTCCTTTTGGTGCCCTACGATTCAGAAAGTCAGGTTCAGCGGGTGGCCATAATGGTATGAAATCCATTATCAGCCATCTTGGGAATGATCAGTTTCCTCGGCTCAAACTTGGAATCGGAAATAGGTGGCAGGAGGAGAAAAAGAAAGCAGGAGCTTCTTTAACAGGGCATGTTCTGGGAAAGTTTTCCACGGAAGAGCAAAATCAATTGGAAAACACGCTTGCAACTGCAGCGGAAGCTGTTCAGTTTGCGCTCTCCGACGGGATTGAGTCAGCCGCCAATTCCTTCAATACAAACAAATCAAATTAACTTTTAAACCAATAATTATAGCGATGAGCAGAAAATACGAAGGCCTAATCGTACTCAACTCCCAAGGCCAGGATGATGGACTCAATGACCTCGTGTCTTCGGTAGCCAAAGAAATGGAAGGTAACGGAGCCAAAATGGATGAAATCCAGCAACTTGGTCGCCGTAAGTTTGCCTACAATGCACGTCACCTTGATGGGGGGCATTACGTAAATTATATCTTTGAAGCTGAGCCTACAGCCATTGATAAGATTCAGTCTACGCTTAGCTTGAATGATAGCGTTTATCTACAGCACTACCAGCGTTTGGGTTAAGCAGAATTGATCCAATAAAGATTACGATTTGAGCAGACTCTTGCTGGTGTAGTTATTTTGATATTGCCGTTCACCACACATACTACTTAGGATTTAAGTCATGGCCAATTTTAACAAAGTAATGCTCATGGGTAATGTTACTCGTGATATCGAACTTCGCTACACGCCCAAGGGCACTGCCGTTGCTGACATCGGCCTTGCCGTCAATCGAGTTCGCACAAGTGACGGAGGTGAGCGTATCGAAGAAACCACTTTTGTTGATGTCACCCTTTGGGGGCGCACAGCCGAGGTAGCGCAGCAATATTCTGGAAAAGGTAAGCCTCTCTTTGTTGAGGGACGCTTGCACATGGATAGCTGGGATGACAAAGCTACTGGACAGAAGCGCTCAAAACTCAAAGTCGTCGCCGACAACATCCAGCTCATGGGAGCTCCCGGAGGCGGTGGCGGGCAAAAAGGATCAAGCGGTGGCAATCCAGCGCCACAGCAGCAAGGAGGTTCTCCCGCTCAGGGTGGAGCCCCAATGGATGACAACGACGACATCCCATTTTAGATACCTGCTCGGCAGGGGTGGTCATCCGATGATCGAGTCATAGTTACTGTCTCAAGCCGTCAGGCTTTAGTTTATTAAGCCATGCGCCTGTATAGCACCAAAAGCCCTGATAAATTCGTTGATTTCGGCGAAGCCGTGCTCCGCTCATTACCTGCGGACAATGGTCTATACATGCCCGAGCACATTCCGATGCTCGACCAAGATTTTTGGCAAACATGGCAGTCCATGAATTTTCAAGACATTGCCTATGCCGTGGTCTCGAAAATGTTACAAGGGGCTATCCCTGAGGATGAACTTTCCAACATTGTTAGCGAGGCGCTGAATTTCCCCGCACCGCTTACTAGCCTTGATCAGCAGCGCTCCGTTCTTGAGCTTTTCCACGGGCCTACACTAGCGTTTAAAGATTTTGGTGCACGCTTCATGGCGCGCGTTATGTCTTGGCTCACGCGTGATGACGAGACAACGCTCACCGTGTTGGTTGCGACATCAGGAGATACGGGTGGTGCTGTCGCATCGGCTTTTCATAATGTTGAAGGTACACGTGTGATCATTCTTTATCCGTCAGGCAAGGTGAGCGGGCTTCAAGAAAAACAACTCACCGCAGTGGGTGGTAATATCACCGCTCTCGAAATTGACGGTAGTTTTGATGATTGTCAGCGAATGGTCAAAGCAGCTTTTTTGAATAAAGAAATTTCAAAAGAGTGTAATCTAACATCAGCGAACTCGATAAATATCTCACGCCTAGTTCCGCAGATGCTCTATTACTTCGAGGCCGCTCGTCAATTTGCCATCGAGGGTAAGGGCGAGCCTGTGTTTGTCATCCCGAGTGGCAACTTTGGCAACCTTACCGCACTACTCTTTGCCATTAAGATGGGCTTGCCTGTACGGCATGTTGTGGCAGCCACCAACATCAATGATGTTGTGCCCGAGTATCTACGAAGTTCAGAATACAAGCCGAGGCCTTCGGCAGCGACGATATCTAATGCCATGGATGTAGGAGCCCCGTCTAATTTTGCCCGTATGCTTGAGCTTTATGGTAGTGACTGGCCAGCGATGGCTTCCCAGATCAGTGGATACGCGTTTGGCGACTGCCAGACTCGAGAGGCTATCCGAGAGGTACATGAGAAATATGGTTACGTGATCGACCCTCATGGGGCCGTCGGCTACTTGGCCGGTGAGGCGTGGCTAGATCAGCACCCAGAGGATAGCGTGGTTATCCTAGAGACCGCTCACCCCGCCAAGTTCTCCGAGACTATTACTGAAGAACTGGGTGATAAGGTATTAGAAATTCCTCAGCGGCTTGCTTGCCTAGCGGACGAGCCTAAGGTGTCCATCCCGATGATAGCATCGCCTGAGGCATTGATCAGCTGGCTGGCCGATCAATAAACCTTGATTCGAAAAACCCTACTTAGGGTTTCACTTGTCGGTGCGAAACGGAATCGCAGGAAGGCCCTCTTTGTTGTAGAGATTTGCGTTTGCGGGATTACCGCGGTAGGCGTAGCGCACAGCTACAGGCGCAGGCACAGCAGAGGAGATTAGCTTTACCGTATTGCCTTCGATGACTGCATCGGCCCAGTGCCATTTCTTATCTGCACCACAGATAGCAAAGCTGGCCAGCTTGGTGCCGGGAGTTGCTAGCACAGGTTGGAAGGGGTCTTTTTTCTTGGCGACCATCAGGCCACTGCCGACGTGGTCGTAGTGAATGGTCGCAGTGTTACCCTCAAGCTTCAGCTCCTTGAAGGTCGGGCCTGATACTACGGTGTTCTTCTTGCCGTAGACGTCGCGCAGTGCCCACAGAGCGAGGCGTTTGCCGACGTCCTGCTTGTTTTTCGGGTGAATATCACTGGGGTGACCGATATCGATGGCTGATGCCACCCCGGTATGGGGAAGCTCCTGGATATGATCCTGGGCAACACGTATACGAGCAAAGCCGTCACCACCCTCGGGGTTGGTAGTGTGTTTGTGGAACTGGGCTAACTTGACCACATAGAAGTAAAAGGGAAAATCAGCGGGCTGCTGCCATACTTCGCGCCAGCCTTCGACCAATGCTTTGAGCTTGGGCAGGTAATGAATGCCTTCACCGCTATTGGATTCACCTTGATACCAGATCGCACCACGCACTCCGTAGCCAATCAGCGGATGAATCATCGCGTTGTAAATAGAGCAGGGCTCGTTGTGATGTTTCGGTCCTGGACTTTGGGGCGCAGGAGGAACACTACGACCCTCGGCGACACCTTGTTTGACTGCCGCTGCCCATTCACTTGCCTGATCAGCGAAGGCTGACCAAGCGGCTTTGCCAGTAGCCGTAGTCAGCAATTGAGCATCGACGTTCTTGGACAGGGCGGCGAGTTCGGCTTGCTTGCGGAACCCCACTGGTGGTGTCCACGGCTCGACACGGGTGCCGCCCCAGTTCGTGCCGAGCAGGCCAATGGGAACACCACTTTGTTGTTGTAGCTCACGGCCAAAGTAGTAGCCAACCGCGCTAAAATTGGTGACGGCCTTAGGACTGCATGCCTGCCACGAGGAAGGGCGCTGTAGGCGCTGCTGCGGGCTATTGGCGATGATGTGCCCACTGACGTCAAAGAGCCTGATCATGGGGTGTTTAGCGGCAGCGATTTCATGCTGGGGATTGTGTGACTGCTTTACGGACCACTCCATGTTGGATTGCCCTGAGCAAATCCAGACATCACCAATGAGGATATCCTGATAGCTTATTGTTTCACCGGATGCATTACTGATGATCATTACTTGGCCGCTCGTGCTGGCGGGAAGCGGATTAAGTTTGATTTGCCAGCGTCCTTCCTTGTCAGCCGTGGCTTTGTGTTCTTGTTCAGCAAAACGTACTGTGACCTCTTTGCTCGGTTCGTCCCAGCCCCAAACTGGCGTGGCAAGATCGCGCTGGATCACCATATGATTGCTGAAAATTTTTGCGGTTGAGAGCTTGGCTTGCACTCCACTGGCAAGCAGTAGAAAAGTAATTGCGAGGATGTGTTTTGGTTTGTTCATGAAGAAGTAAGTTGAATGATCTATTTTTGGGATGCTTAAGCGTTTGATGACGGGTGTAAAAATCACGGGCAAGTCAGCCTAAGTGATCTGCAGGAAACTATGCCGCTATGCGCGTTTGCGATAGCTACGTGGAGTCTTACCGGTTTCCTTTCTGAAACTTCGGCTAAATGCTTGAGGTGAGGCAAAGCCTGCCTGAGTTGCGATCTCCGTAATCGACATCCTCGAGGTGCGCAATAAGGCCATGGCATGATTGAGGCGGTAGTTTTTGAGATAAGAGCCCAATGGAATTCCTGCGGCCTGTTTGAAGACCACTCGGAGTCTGGATGTAGAGTATTTTGTGGCAGCGGCAATTTCCTCAATACTGACAGGCCTGCCACGCCACTTTGCCATTAGTTGGTTTACGGTACTCAAGAGGCTTTCATCCGTGTCTGCTATGTGATCGGCTTCATGTTGTTGGCCAAGTTGTTTAAGATTTAGTAACAGTGATAGCAAGCTGGTCTGTAGTCGTAATGCTTGCAGCTCAGTGGGTTTTTGATGCCATATTTCCAGCATTTGTTCGACAAGCGTATCCAGCTCCTTGCTGGTGTTAAGCACACGATTTTTAAGTGGATGAAAGAGCGATTGCTCCTCGAGCTCAAACGTACAGAACAGCCAACGAATATCATCAGATTTTAGCCTGCTGAAATGGTGAAACTGGTAAGGGTGGATCAAGATCGCCTGACCACTTTTGATCGGCAACACCGTGTCATCCAAGTGAACTTGTCCTTCAGTTCCAAGATTATATAGTAACACAAAGCGGTGATGAGACCGGCTCTGTAGGGCATGTTTTTGGAGGACGTGTTTATCTTTACGCAGAAAACAGAGCACCCGCATCGGGCTGGTAAGCCTAGCTTCACCTGCTCCTACATAATAGTCATTAGGCTCTTCTAATTTTAGCAGATACTCGCGCATGAATCACTTATGGCAATAAACCTGACCACTGAAAAGACAATAATGTTAAATTAATAAACAAAAATGGCAATTATTTAACCTTTACGATCGGACTGCCTGTTTTATAAATTCATGCGTCTCGCATCACTCACCTCACGACTTGATGACAACAGCTATTAAACCACCGATCAAGCCTGAATTAGATCAACAATTCAGCCCCGCGGTGATGTGGAATCGTGCTTATCAGAACTTGGTGACCACTGCCGGGCAAGCTACCGAGGTAGCTATCGCTTTAATTCGCCCTGATAGCACATGCACTGTTTTTCGTACGGAAATTATGCCCACAGGAGGTGATCACGATGATCGCACATTACGTTACCTTGAGCGTATTCTCAAATTTCTCTTATGGCAGCGTGGTGGTTGCACGATATTCATAGCAGGGTGTGAGCCTCTCGCTGGGAACTTAGCCTCTATTTACAGTGCCGGCGGGGTGCGCGCGTTTGATTCCGAATTTTTCGGTGAAAAAGTCTACCGTAGTTCACTGAAAATATTGAATTGTGGGATGGAGGATATTCCTCAGGAGAACGAGACATCCATGCCCTTGGGCAGGCATCTTGACGGCTGCCGTATTGGTTTTGATCTCGGAGGGTCGGACCGCAAATGTGCTGCCGTGATCAACGGCGAGGTGGTGTTCTCTGAAGAGGTGGAGTGGAACCCGTATTTTGAAACCGATCCAAACTACCATATCGAGGGCATTCACGATTCTCTGCAACGTGCCGCAGCGCACCTGCCCAGGGTAGACGCCATAGGAGGCAGCTCGGCAGGCGTCTACGTAAATAATGAAGTGCGGGTGGCATCATTATTCCGCGGACTGGCTGCTGTGGATTTTGAAAACAAAATTAGGCGCGTGTTTTTTGATCTGCAGAAGCGTTGGCATCATGTTCCTTTTGAAGTCGTTAATGATGGTGAGGTGACAGCCCTTGCAGGCTCGATGTCGATGGATGAAAACGCAGTCCTGGGTTTGGCCATGGGAACAAGCGAAGCGGTTGGTTACGTTACCCCTGAAGGCAACATTACCCCAATGCTCAATGAGCTAGCCTTCGCTCCTATTGATTACCGTGAAGATGCGCCAGTGGATGAATGGTCTGGGGACGCTGGCGTTGGCGCCCAATACTTATCACAGCAGGCTGTGGCTCGATTAGTGCCCGTAGCGGGTATTGAGCTACCCGTGGACATGCCATTCCCAGAGCAGCTTATTGAAGTCCAAAAACTCATGGCTGCGGGAGACGATCGCGCCGCTAAAATTTACTCCACGATCGGCACCTACCTCGGTTATGCCATTGCCCATTACGCGGATTTTTATGAAATACGAAAGGTGCTCCTGTTAGGCCGAGTTGCAAGTGGCGAGGGTGGCACCATCATCATCGAGCATGCTCATACCGTTTTGGAGGAGGTTTTCCCAGAACTTGCCGAACAAATTGAACTAGTGACGCCGAATGAGCAGGACAAGCGTCATGGTCAAGCGGTTGCTGCTGCTAGTCTGCCTATAATCGGAGTAGGGTAATGTTTGAGCTTTGACAAAATCTTGAGATTAAATGGAAATTATCATTCAGCAAAACGAGCGGGCGGCCAGTGTCGCTGCGGCCAGAGTGATCGCACGTTTGGTGTGCGAAAAGCCCAATTGTGTATTAGGTTTGGCTACTGGGAGCAGCCCTCTGTCACTGTATGGTGAGCTGATCCGGATGCATCGTGAAGACGGGCTCGACTTTAGTGCCGTGACTACCTTCAACTTGGACGAGTATGTGGGCCTTGAGCGTCAGCACGAACAATCCTACCACAGCTTTATGTGGCAGAATCTATTTAGCCATATCAATATCAACCCGAAACAAGTTCATATCCCTAACGGCATGACGGCGGATGTGCCAGCAACCTGTGCTGCTTATGAGCAAGCCATTTTGACCGCTGGCGGTATTGACCTGCAAGTGTTAGGTATTGGCTCGGATGGCCACATTGGCTTTAACGAACCAACATCATCTTTTGCTTCCCGCACCAGAATCAAAACTCTAACACAAGATACGGTTGCCGATAATGCACGATTTTTCAATGATGATGAGAGTGAAGTGCCACGTCATTGCATCACCATGGGAATTGGCACTATCATGCAAGCACGTAGTAACATTATGTTAGCCTTTGGACACGCCAAGGCACAAGCTATTGCGGCCATGGTAGAGGGCCCTGTGGCAGCCATGGTCCCTGCCTCTATTTTACAACACCACCCCAATGCCAAGGTATTCATCGATGAGGCGGCAGCGAGCAAGCTAGCTCTCGCTGACTACTATCGTTGGGTCTACGCGGGCAAGCCGGAATGGCAGAAAGACGCATGAATGATCTCAGCAGGAGGCATTCACAAAATTACTCACTGAAGGAATAGGGTTGAGTGCCAACATGGAGTTCGGTTATGACCCAGGTATGCATGATGCCGCCTTTTTTCAAAAGTATGATGTTGATGGATACTTGGGGGATCTGTTTGATCACATGCCTGGCTTTCTCTACTTCGTAAAGGATGAGCAGCTGCGCATTGTTGCCCTCAACCAACGTCTGGCAGATGCCATCGAGGTTGAGGATAAGCAGTCGATTTTGGGTATGACGGATTATGATTACTTGCCCCCTCATCTGGCGGACACTTACCGGAGTGATGACTTGAAAGTGCTCCGCTCTGGTAAGGCATTGGCCAACAAGGTGGAGCTCGTCAACCGGGGCCAAGGGCTGGTGGACTGGTCAACCACCACCAAGACGCCTCTAATGGACAGTAAGGGCAAGATTCGGGGGCTGGTCGGAGTGACCAGACCTTTTGAGACCGGAATCAGCGGGCTGGAGGCGGCGGGCGAGATGGGTCCTGCCATCAGTGCAATGAAGAATCATTATCACGAGACGCTATCAGTGAAAGCATTGGCGGACATTTTGCACATGTCCGTGAGTTCTTTTGAGCGCAAGTTTAAGAAGTATTTCAGCATGACACCCAAGCAATATATGAGGCACCTGCGTGTGCAGGTAGCGTGTCATCGTCTGATCCAGACCAATGAAGCGCTCTCAAGGGTCGCGGCGGATTGTGGTTACGCGGACCAGAGTCACTTTAACCGTGAATTTCTCAGGGTCATGAAGGAGACGCCGAGACACTATCGAATGCGCTACAGGGTTTGAATAATACGGTAGATGAGAGCCGATTTTATTCTAAAAAAGGGGCATGATATTCTAGATCGACAGCTCACAGTTAGCTATAATAAACTCATCCATGTCTTGGAAATTACATAACGCAATGTGGCCCGGCTTAGTGGGCAAGGAAGAAGGATCAGACCAGCCGCCGATCAGCTTGGATCGAATGCTGGAGATGACGGTTGCCAGTGAAGTGGGAGGTAAAGGCTTTGACGGGATAGACATGTTCCTGTTCCAGCCTCATCTCGACATTGATGCCGATGAGGCGGAAATCCGCAAACTGGCTGATAAAATTGCCGGCATGGGCCTGAAGATTGGCAGCTTTGTGGCTCCTGTTTGGGAGGGGACTGTAGGAGGCAGTGCGATGGGTGACGCTGAGACGCGTGCTCGCTTTGTCGATGCTGTCAGTAAGGCATGCCGTTATGGCAAAATCCTTCGTGAGCATGGCGTGCGTGAATATGGCTCGATCCGCATTGACTCCGCCACGAGTGTGGAGGAGTGGGCTAAGAACCCTGTGGAAGGAACCAAGCTCATCGCCCAGACATTCAAGGAGAGTGCAGAGGTTGCTGCTGATTTTGACGAAGTACTGGTGGTGGAAGGTGAAATCTGCTGGGGTGGTATGCACTCTTGGAAAGACATGCTCGATTTGTTGGAAATGGTCGGTCTGCCCGGCCGGGTTGGCTTCCAGGCGGACCTTGCCCATAGTTACCTCTATCTGCTCGGCTACAATGCGCCAGAGCACGCCTTGCTGAAGGAAGGCTACTCGGATGAGGAGTTTTGGGCGGCCTACAAGACCATGACGGACAAGCTCAGACCATGGACCTATGATTTCCACGTCGCCCAGAACGATGGCAGCGTGCACGGCACCGG
>Ga0206129_10005868_pt1 | contig 12721 bp, 12 predicted proteins | sample Helgoland_Spring_8_FD_148616 | JGI IMG/M metagenome (GOLD analysis project Ga0206129, IMG submission 148616) | Pelagic subsurface seawater microbial communities from Kabeltonne, Helgoland, North Sea - Helgoland_Spring_Bloom_20160502_2 | ecosystem: Environmental > Aquatic > Marine > Epipelagic ...
TTATCAATATTATTTTTCTTGGATTCATCCCTTTGGTAACGATTAGCAACATATAATTATTGTTTTTGTAAATTGCAGGTATTAAAAGAATAGAGTTTTTAGGCCTAATATTTTTACAATAAACTACGAACTATTACGTTGATATTTGTAGCGCAATTATTATGAAAAAAGCTAGCAGAATGGATGTACTATTTGAGTGATTAAATGAAAAAAATAATGGATAACAATCAACACTTTATAATATTTGCTTTTATACTACTTGCGTTCTTTTCCTGTTCGAAAAATAACAACGGTGAATCTAAATCGAGCAATCAAAAAGAAGAAACAGTCAATTTTAAATCTGGAAATTCTAAGTTTGAAGATACGCTTATAAATAACCAAGAATATCTAATTATTGGCCCAGAAAACTCAAGAGTTGAGATTTACAAAAAAAACAAAATACCCAATCATCTAGTTAGCTATGAACTCACTAATTTTGCAGGAGATTATTTTTTCAATAGAGAATACCCAAGTAACTGTTTTAAGATTTTCAGAAAATATTCTCCAAAATCTAACTTTAAAGATTTTAAAGTTGCAATGTACACTGGGAAGCTTGCTGAACCCGATTTTACTAATAACCCCAAAGCACTTCGATTTAAGACCAGAATAAAGGAAACCTGCAAGAAAGGAATTAATTTTGCAGGGCACTATACCATAGTAAGTTATGGGTGTGGCACTTCGTGTGAATCATATAAAATAGTTGACCGAATCAATGGTAAAATAATAAATTTACCAACGTTCGGTGCGTCAGCCAGCATAGAGTTCCAAAAAGACAGTAAAATGGTCATTCATAACGTTGGATGGATAAATGCAAACTTAATTCGGGAAGCCATCCATGCTGAAGTGAAGCACTTTCAATGGGATGGAAATGATTTTATAGAAATAGAATGAAATATAAACACCTAAATTTGTCTCGTGTACATTAATCTTTTGCGTTTTCAATGCAATCCAACAAATCGGAATAATGACAAAAGACTAAAAGAAATAGACGGTGTAATTTAACAAAAAACAAAATATTTAATATGGCTCAAATAGTAGGGTATTTTTCAAATGGGAATCCAATTTACAAGGATGATTTAACACAACAATCAGTCTTTGGAAATTGTGATTTCAGACATTCACGCTTATCGGAGTTAGATTTAAAATCTATCAGTTTCTTTCAGTGCGATTTTACTAGTGCGAGCTTTAGGGAGTATTGGAGAGATATTTCCCATAAATAACCTATCCATTTTATTAAAATTATCGAACCTACAGGTTATAAGATTATAAAGTTATAACTCAACCCCTGTAATCAAGCTATTGCTCAATCTTGATGTATACTAGTATACATGTATACATCAGGTTCGATTCTTGTTGGGTTACAGAGGTATTTGTAACGTTAATGAATAATAAGTAAATTATTATAATACACATATGTATATTAATGCATTTATGTGTATATTTGTGAGTAATGAAATACCCAGAAATAGACCAATATTATGCCGATCCATCTAATGAGAATAGAGATAAACTCATGGATATACTGGGTCAAGAACATTTTAAGATATCAGATCTGGGGGTTACATCACGCGTATTTTCAAATTGGAAGCTTAAAAACATTATTCCTAAGGTTGATGAAAGACAGTGGGTTCGACTTAATATATTTGAGTACTTCTGGATTCAAATCATCAAAGATTTTAGAGCTTTAGGCCTACCCCTAAAGTTGATTGAAAAAGTAAAAGATCAATTATTTTTTAATTTAACTTTAAGAGAAGTTTTTTTTGATGAACAAGGAAATTTTCGGGATGATGTTTTAAGAAAAAGTATAGGTGTTATATCAGATGAAGAATATGAACAAATTAAATCCGATATGCTCAATAATAGTGATGATGAAAATGTATCTTCACTTCTAAATGCCTCCATCCCAGCTTTCTATGGTATTGTAATAAGTTTGCTTTTAGATCATGATGACCCTAAACTCACTATTAATAAAGATGGTGAAGTGGGTTTTATAACAAAAGAACTTGACATGGGTAATTACGTAAATGAGGCCATTAAAACGGGGCCACTAGTAGTGCTCTCTCTTAAAAGGTATGTATATATGCTCATGTCAGAACCTACTCAAGTATCCACAGCACAGCAACTAGGTTTACTTAATGAGGTAGAATCAGAGGTGATCAAAGCCATGCGAGAGAACAATTTGAAAGAACTTGTGATCACCTTCGATCCAGAAGGAAATCATAAAGACCTTACCTACACCTGGAAAAAATCAATCAAACAAGAGGATATGGAAAATGTCTTAAACCAATTTTTAGGTAAAAAGCATGTATCACTAACCATGAAATCCAATGACGGAAAAACCGTCCAATACGAGTATCAAAACCGCAAACGAATAAAGAATTAATAATTATGGCATTGAATAACCCAAGCCTATCCAATCATCCGCTAATGAGATACAGAAACACTGCTCAAAGGCACAATCATAATCGATTATGCAAAAGAAAAGATCCATGGGCATCACCTTGGAGGAACTCAGCAAGATGGATGGATTTAATGAGCTTACGAGGGCAGAACTAGAGGAAGCATTAAAATTTATCCAAGTGATGACAGAGCTTCTACACAGCCTTAATATTAAATAGTCAATACAAAGGAAGAAAGTGAACTATGATTACAGAAGTTAGAAAGAACTAAAAAGTAAAGAAAAGAAATAAAATGAGTAGCAGATTACATGCATTTGGAAAAGGAAAGATAAATCGACAACATCAGTCTAGTACAGCAGTTGCTTATACTCGGGTCTCTACCAAAGAGCAAGCAGACAACAACCAGAGTTTAACCACGCAGTCCAATCATATACATACGTATGCTCAACGACAAGGGATTAAGATTGTTGAACAGTTCGGGGGCACCTATGAGTCTGCTAGAACCGATGAAAGAAAAGAGTTCAAACAGATGATGGCCTATGTAAAAAAGCATAATATTGGATTAATCTTAGTTTATTCATTTGATCGATTTTCTAGATCTGGAGCTAATGCTGTGTATATCACGGATCAGTTAAAATCAAATAACGTACAAGTGGTATCTGTCACCCAGCCAGTTGATGCCACTACCTCAGCTGGAGAACTACAGCAAAACATACAGTTTATCTTTGCTCAGTATGATAATCAACAACGACGTGAGAAGTGCATGGCTGGTATTCGGCAGATGCTCACCAATGGGGACTGGCCTACTAAGCCTCCTATGGGGTATGATACCCTTAAGATAAATGGTAAACGAACCATAGTCATCAATGAGAAAGGGAAGTTACTGGGCCGAGGACTAAGAAAGAAGCTCAAAACCGATATAACTTTTAAAGAATTAAGTCAGTGGTTAAATGCAAGAGGGCTTTATGTATCCAACAAGCAACTATCTATCATCGCCAGAAATGTATTTTACTGCGGGTATATGTCACACACTGCTTTAAATGGAGAGGTAGTTAAAGGAAACCACCAAGGAATTATATCCAAAAAAGAGTTTTTAGCACTGAATGATCAGTTAAAAGCTCGATTTAAAGACCGTAAAAAAGTAAATAAAAGCAATATCCCAGCGGTTCCACTCAAAGGGCACCTCAAGTGCTCCAAATGCTCAACCAACTTGACTGCGTATTTAGTCAAATCAAAAAATCTATGGTATTACAAGTGTAATACGCATGGATGCAAGCAAAACATTAGTGCAACTAAAATACACCAGCATTGGAGAAGCACCTTGACTGATCTTCAGCTAGATCCCAAATTTATTGAGCCCATAGCACAGAACTTTATTCTCACCCTTGATATAGAAAAGGATAACTATGAAAAGGATCGACAAGTAACTACTCAAAAGGTTAAAGAATACAAAAAGCAAATTCAAACAGTCGAGGATAATTATGCTCTAGGAAAAATAACAGAGGAAGTCCAAACACGAGTGTTAGCTGATATTCAAGAGAAGCTCTTTCCATTACAAGCAGAATTGGCCAAAGGTATTTTTCAATTATCGAACCATGAAAAAATGGTAGTAAGTGCTGTCACTAACTTAACTAATCTATTGACAATGTGGGAGAAACAAGATTTAATGGGTAAGAAGTTACTTGCAAAAACACTCTATCCAAGCGGAATAGTTGTAGACCGAGAAAATATACTTTATCGAACCAAAAATCAGAATGTATTTATTGAGTACATCCAAGATATAGCGGGCAATTACGGACAAACAAAAAAGCGGAATAGTGAACTAAAATTCAACTATTCCGCTCTGGTAGCGGGGAGCAGAATCGAACTGCCTTTTTGAAACCACCCTAATACCGCGTAAACCCCAGTAAAATATGACGCTTACACAGTTATGTTTAAAACTTAACATTCCTTTATTTGACCTTGTTTTCCGTTGTTTATAACTGTTTTGTAACCTATATGTAACCTACTTCTATATAGTATATATTTGGTGGAAACACCAGCAAAATATAGTTATGGCAGTTAAATTAAGAAAGCGTAAATACCCGAAAAAGGGTGAAAGATTCTATTTAGACATCTACATCAATGAGCAGAACCGAACTTCCCAGTTCTTGGATATTTGGTTATATAACTCTGATACCAAAGTAGAGCGTAAGTACAAGCAAGAGTTAGCAAATTAAATCCGAAATAGAGTCGAGCAGGATAATGAGAGCAAAAAGTACAGAGATATTTTGCCAAAGTTTAAAAAGGAAACCAACTTCTTAGACTATGCAGATGTTTACTGTACAAAGTATAAGAATAAGGACATTAAAAAGGTAACCTCTGCAATAAAGCACTTCAGAACATTCTTAAAAACAACTAATTATAAGAACGTCCTACCTTTTAACTGTTTTGACGAGGCATTAGCTTATGATTTTATAGACTACCTAAAGAAAGATAGTGGTTTGACTGCAAGTACTCCAGGGAGCTATCTTGAGAAGCTAACAAGAATTATTAAAAGTGCGATGAGGGAAAGATATATGCTCAATAATCCTTTTGAATATTTAAGTAAGAAAGGGCTTAATAAAGATGGTATACCTAAGAATGTACTTAACAATCAAGAACTTCAAATCTTATTCAATACTTTTTGCTCTAATATTGGAGTTCGTAAGGCATTTATAATAGCTTGTTATACTGGAATGGGAGAAGCTGAGATAAGAAAGCTTAGATGGGAAGATATTGATGTAATAAATAAAACCATTAAGTACAGACGTTGTAAAACACACACTGTAGCATCTAACTTCCTCCACCCTATGATAGAACAACAATTGATTGGGTTAAATAGAAGCAAAGAATTTGTTTTTAATGGTGAATTACCTACTTGTACCAACGGTATTAATAAAGCTTTAGCCAGATGGGTCAAAAGTGCCAATATCCAAAAAAAAATAACCTTTTACTGTGGTCGGCATACCTTCGGCACATCAGTTTGTAGAGTAAGTGGTAATCAGAAGGTAGTAGCTCAAGCGATGGGCCATAAGTCAACAAGATTTACGGATAGATATACTAAACTGGTAGAAGAAGAACATATAAAAGCAGTCGAAAGCCTACCCTTTTTTAGTACTGAGATAGCTTAAAAGTGTCTACTCTTTCTCTAAAGCCTCGATACGCTTTAGTAATAACATATAGTCATTTTTTTGCTGCTCAATAGTAGCTTGCTGCTCCTCTGTCGTCTCTTTTAGCTCCGTTATCGTAGCTTGCTGCCCGCCTATCATCTCTTGCTGCTCTTGCATTGCCTTTACCAGAGGTACTACAAACTCAGCATAGCGAATACCGTACAAATCTGTCTCGTTCTCAGGAGCACTTACCCCATCAAAATCAAAGCCTACTTTTTCTGCAGCAGCCTCAACTTCTTGAGCAATAAATCCTGTGCGAACAATGCTGGAGGATTTGAGATATTCTTTATCGGATAGCATACGCTTTTCTTTTATACTATCTGGCATTGCTTGCATTGTTATTTCATCTTGTTTTCTGGTGTTAAGTGTATAGGTAACAGGTCTAAGCTGTGAGATAAAGGAAAGCCCTGGTACTGCTTCTTGAACATTTTCTTTGATACGTCCATCACTTAAATTAGTCCAAGCTACTTGTCCTCCTATTCTACTCACAGATGAATTGCCTATTCTTACTCTATTGCTCGCACTCACTGTAGCATTATTTCCTAAAGCCGTGGCATTGGATAAGTTGTTAGAGCTGACATCTGCATTATATCCCAAAGCGGTGTTTCTATTCCCTGTGGTGTTGTCATAAAGGGCTGCAACTCCAGTTGCGGTGTTTTCATACCCTGTGGTGTTGGTATAAAGGGCTGCAAATCCAGTTGCGGTGTTGTAATACCCTGTGGTGTTGAAAAAGAGGGCTGCCCTACCATTTGCGGTGTTAGCACTCCCTGTGGTGTTTGAATAAAGGGCATTATTACCATTTGCGGTGTTGACAGACCCTGTGGTGTTGGAATAAAGGGCTTCACCACCATTTGCGGTGTTGCCATTCCCTGTAGTGTTTAATCTAAGGGCATAAAATCCATTTGCGGCGTTGTAACCCCCTGTGGTGTTGGAATAAAGGGCACTATCTCCTATTGCGGTGTTAGAAGCAATAGCACCTCCACCTTTACCTACCGTAATACCGTTTACTGTCAAATCACTGCTAAATGTTTTCGCTCCAGCAACCGTTTGAGCTGTAGTTAAATCAACGAAGTTTTGAATAGAAGAGCTATCAAGTTTACTGTTCCAGTATGCTGTATCTATCGCTGTTATTCCCTTAGCTACTGACACATCAAATACAGGGTCTATTTCCGTATAACTATCTAACTTTCCATTCCAGTATGCAGTATCAGTTGCACTGATTCCCTTAGCTAATGACGCATCAAATACTGGGTCTGTTTCGTTTACCCCACCAATCAGACTGTCTGCTACGTTAGCGTGCAAGGCATAAGGCACACTGACAAGCTCAGTAGTACTACTTATTACATAATTAAAACCTCCCGTTGTGTCTATCTCTGTTTGTAAGAAATAAGGGCCTGACGACCAATCAACTGTACTGAAGTTACCTGAACTAACAGTTCCTGTACCTATGTAAATACTTACCAGACCATTTGTATTAGTAGTTGGTCTATGAAACTCTTGATAAACTGGAGTGCCTGGGGTAGATGGCTGTATTACTGTAAATTGGATAGTGACATTCTGATTTTTTAGTATAGCTCCATTAGCGTCTCTGATTACAGCTTGATAGCTCATTTTTTCTGGTGATTGTGCAGACGCAGCAATACCAATGAATAGGAAAATTATTAGATATAAATTTTTCATCGTTAGTTCTTTATTATTTTAAATGTTTGGATTGGTTGATTGTCGCTGGATATTTTTAAATAGTACACAGCGTTAGTAAATTCTGAAATAGATAAGGTGTGACCATCTGAGAAGCTGGCACATTCTTGTATTAGCTTACCCTGACTATCATACAGTTCATATGCTAAATTTTTATTGAGGTTTGTGGTGTTTAGTGTAAGTTGACCGTTAGTTGGGTTTGGATATACATTAATGGAACCTCCCAATGCCAGTTCAGTTTCGCCTACTTTATATATCTCATAGGCTTGCTGAACACCCTCTGAAGCAGTTCCAGATGAAGTCTCAGTAGTTTGTATCGCTATCTCACCTACTGTGTATGACACACTCCCCCCAGAGGTAGTTGTCGTTGTTCCTGCTGCACCGATTACTTGTTGTGCCTCTGACACAAGAGAAAAACAAATAAGGATGAATCCGATTAATAATTTCATAAAGAATCAAAGGTAATATTTTCTGTCACTAACGATGAGATACGAAATCGACCATATTGTACTAAGGCAAACCCTTTTTAAGTTCTAAAATTACTAAACAATCTGTATAAACTCTAAATACAAAATCATAAAACTCTAAATACCAATTACTTACTAAATTTAAATGTTGAATACTTGTTGAGTTGTCAAGAAGGCAAATAAGGTAAAATAAAACTCACTATCTTACCTTTATAGCAATGAATAACCAAGAAAAAGACATTATCACAATCAAAGAATTTAGCGATTTATTTGGCTTTCAAAAAGGGTACGTTTATAAGCTAATTCATCAAGGAAAAGTCAAATATTATAAACCTTATGGTAAGAAAGTATTTTTCAAACTAAGTGAGGTAATGGAACATTTTGAGAAATCAAAAGTGTATGATTATAATGAGATATCAAGAGAAGTTAATAAACATATGTTAAAATAGAAATCAATAAATAATAAGTTATGCAAGTAGAAAAAAAATCATTTGTTCTATACAATGACCAATCAGAACTCGTTCATAAGCTGAACGATAAACAAGCTGGTATATTAATCAAGAAAATTTATTCGTATGTAAATGATGGTGTTTTAGAAAAGGAAGAAGATGTTCTTATAGATATGGTCTTTACAATGCTAAGGAATCAAATAGATAGAGATACTGATAAGTACTTTGATAAAATAGATAAGTCAAGTAAAGCTGGTAAGGTTGGCAATTTAAAGAGATGGCATCCAGAGATTTATAGATATTATGAAAAAGGACAAATTTCACTTGAGGAAGCTATAAAGGCATCCAAAGAAATATCGGGACCCGACCAAATGCGATTACAACATATCGCGGATATCGCTGATAATGGTAATGTAATTGTTAATGTAAATGGTAATATAAATAAAAAAGAAAATGAAAATATGATTGTTATAGATAATACAGACGAACCATTTTAATTCTGTATTTGAATAAAGATAAAATCATAGAATAGATTTCCTATTCACCTCTCTTTAGGTATATATCTATAGTAGGTAGATATAGATATGGCAAATAATACTGGAATCAAGCACGGAGGTAGACAGAAAGGCACACCTAACAAAGCAACAGTAAGGCTTAGAGAAGCGTTTACAGAGCTTTTAGAAGACAATATGGACAAGGTGCAAGAACTCTTCGATAAAGTCGCTGAGAAGAACCCTCAGAAGGCATTAGAATTACTCTTAAAACTATCTGAATTTGCTTTACCTAAGCTCAGAGCAATTGAGGTTAATAATGAGCCAGAGGATAAGCATACCTCACTAAATATTAATATTATAGATACTGGAGTTCCCTTGGCGAGTTGTGAAGCTGATGTGGTTGATTAAACTATTATGTTAAATAGGCACAATTCATATTCACTGATAATAATATATTTTCCTGTCTGCGATTCTTTGCCTAAGTATAAGATTGGTAGTTTCTTTTTAAACCATATAAACATAAGAAAAAATGTTGAGTTAGGTGCATTACGCCAAAGCCAGAAAGAAATTGACTTCTGAGGAACAAAGTATTTATGCCCGTTAATATATTTGACATCTTGAGTGGAAAATTCAAGGTGACCTAAAAACTTAAAACTATGTTTTTCATTTATATGACAAATAAACTCTACACTTTCATCATAATAATAAGCTCGATTATTAGGCAAATAAAACTGACTATAAAATAATTCATAGCCGTATCCAGCACCTAAGAAAGAAAAGTCAAGAGAACCCCGCACCTTTTCCAAAAATTCTTTATCAATGCTAAATAGGCTTCCCTCTAATTTTATTTTTTGAAATTCGATCTGTTTTAAATGATTCAAAAAAGTAATATTATAGAGGTATTTTTGAATTTCAAAGATGTGAAGTATTGAAACTAAAAAAACTATCCCAAAGGAAGAAAATACAATTTCTACAAAATTCCCGATCACATCAGTGTATAAATAACCAACAAATATAAATACGAAAGCAATACCTAAATAAGCTGGCATTCGTCCAGATTTTGTACCCTTTTTCTGCTTGAAAATGTGTTTTATTATTTTTCTTTTCATTTACTCCTCATCAGTTCCTAACCAGTCTTTATATCCTTTCCAACCTTTGTCTTTGTATTTTCGTCTTGGATTTTTAGGAATATTATTGGGAATTAATCCATCTTTTGACTTTTTAAACCATTCCACTGAAGATTTTAATCCAAGTCCTCTTGCGTATTCTCTTGCCTCCTCAAATTCTAAGTAAACTCTATTTTGATTTGCTATTCTCCCAGTCCCAAGGAAATCACCCCAAGAAATCCAACCCTTATTTTTATAAGTTTTATAAGGACTTGAGGGAATATCTTTTGGTTTAGCATCAGATTTAGCAAACGCAGCATAATCCTCTTTACCATCTAATTTCTTTTGCCTTACATAATTTCTTGCTTCCTCATATGATAAGTAAACTCTATTTTGATTTGCTATTCTCCCAGTCCCAAGGAAATCACCCCAAGAAATCCAACCCTTATTTTTATAAGTTTTATAAGGACTTGAGGGAATATCTTTTGGTTTAGCATCAGATTTAGCAAACGCAGCATAATCCTCTTTACCATCTAATTTCTTTTGCCTTACATAATTTCTTGCTTCCTCATATGTCAACCATTCGGCTTTTGCTAACTTCTCCCATATTTTAATTTCTAAATTATTGAGTATCTCTTCCTCCGTTATATAATCACTCAAAACTTCAAATAAACTATTGGTAGCAAAATCTTGAGATTTTTTTGTTTCAGTTGCCATTTTGAAGTAATCAATTATACGCCTATCGTTACTTGACAATCCTCTAACTATAGATACAATCTCAGAGAAGTTTTTATTATCAATTTCATTAGTTTCCTCGTCATAAATTACTGGTATAATCACATAGCCGAATTCTTTACCTTCTTTGACTCTTAATGCTCGACCGAGTGCTTGAACAATATCAACTTGACTTTTTCTTGGATCAGAAAATACAATGCAATCAATTTTAGGTACATCAACCCCTTCTGTAAGACATTTAGAATTTGTTATTAATGATTTGTCTGAATTTGCAAATTCCTTAACAATCTGATTTCTTCTTGTAGTAGGTATTTTACCAGATACGGTAAAAGTGTCGATTGGCTCAAAACTATACCTTGAATCAATATAGGGTTGAATCTCTTTACATCTCCTTGCTTTAGCAATTGAACTATGAAAAGATACAGCATTTTGAATTGGTAGTTTATTCATTGCCTTTCTTAGAGCAATCATTGAAGCTAATGACCTACTTTCTGTCTCAGTTCCCCATCTTTCATCAATCGATACTAAGTGATTTTCTTTGATGAAAGAAGCGATTTCATTTTTTGTAACTTCAATAGTAACTACCTTGTAGTCAGTAAGCAGTTGAGGTTCTGTCTCAATAGCCTCTTTAAAGCTCATTTCAGCAAATACATCACCGTAGATATCAATATCATCCATTGACATAATATCTTCATTAGAACCGCTGTAGAAGCGTTGTGTCGCTGTCATAAAGACTCTATTCTCAACAGAAATATTTGAATCAAATAATAGATGACTGAAAAGCTTACTCTTTGGTCCTACGGTCTTGTGAGCTTCATCATAAATTCCGACATCGAAGCTGAGATTTAGCTCGGTTGACAAGTCAGAAATTATTTTACCACTTTGATAGGTAGTAAATACTACAATATCCTCATTTGAATTTTCTTTTAACCAACCCTTTATATAATCTCTGTCAGTATGACACGGGACACCAATATTATTAGTTTTATATAAGACATCCTCTCCTTTCCCTATACCATCATCTGAGCATATGCAAAGCCATTTAACTTTCTTATTATTTGCAACAACCTCACGTAAATAAACCTCAAGTGTTTGTTTGATTAGGGATAGACTTGGAACTGCGACTAAAGTTCTTTTGGATTTTAAGGCTTCTGTAATCCAATACCCAGTTAAACTCTTACCAGAACCACAAGGAAAAATCAACTTACCTCTTGATTCATTCTTAAAATATTTTTTGGCTGATTTAATCGCTTTACTTTGGTGAGGACGAGGAAGAAATGGTTTTGGATTGAATGTTTTGTTATTCTCAGCATCACTGACAGTTCTGAAGAAATCCTCATTAAGTCCTTCCCAAGTATCTATAAGTAGATAACTGATAGGTTTAGAATTTACCTTGTTCAAATTAGCTGATATATGGTCAGCTGTGGAGCAGATAAACCCTTGAGTAAGTTTTGGTGAAGAGGCATATAAAGAGAGAAAAGTGGAAACTTCATTATATGTCACAGACTTAGTATTATCTCCGTGATACTTACATTGTATGGCGTGATACTCATCACCATACTTGGCAATTAAATCTATTCCTAAATCTTGCTTTGGTAAGCCAAGTTCATCTAAAACTTTTTGTGGTATATCATTACTTAACCAAACATTGTCATAATAATTTTGATACTGAAAAGAGTGAAGAAAATAGTATCTGGAAAGAAGTTCAAATAAATCACCTTTCTCTTTATTTGAAGCTGACTGTAATACACTATCAATTTCATTCCAAGAGGACCAGTTATAGTTAAATTTCAATTTCATCCAATATATGTAGTCTCCAAAAATAACTAAAACATATATTGAAAATTATCAACAAACTAAATAACTGATAACCAAGAAAGTAGAAAAAATAAAATCTTGTTACCTATGTGTAACCTACTTTTTGAAAGATACCAGTAAATTGTGGGGTTAAGGAGTTTTTATTAGTAGAGGCTTTGCTCCTATTATCTAACCTTTGACGTACGAACTAGTCAAACCAAATCTATCCGTTCGACAAATCGCATCAAGTAGATAACTCTATTGAAATATCGAACATAAGTCTAACGCCAAGAGATATTTTAAACACAATCAAATCAATCAATTTTATTTTGGAAAGTTGAACTAA
>Ga0206129_10005869_pt1 | contig 12721 bp, 10 predicted proteins | sample Helgoland_Spring_8_FD_148616 | JGI IMG/M metagenome (GOLD analysis project Ga0206129, IMG submission 148616) | Pelagic subsurface seawater microbial communities from Kabeltonne, Helgoland, North Sea - Helgoland_Spring_Bloom_20160502_2 | ecosystem: Environmental > Aquatic > Marine > Epipelagic ...
CACTAAAAATACAAACAGATTCATCATAAATTTCGCCATCTTCTTCAAAGTAATGTCTGAGATAAATCTTGCCATTATGTTCTTTATTTTCATTGCTAAATGTTCCAGCTTCAGAGTCAATAATTTCCATATTTAAAGAATGATTATCGGGTTCATCATTTAGTAATGCATAACTACCATAAACTTGGCTTGGAGATATAACTAAATTAAGGTAATTAGATACGTAAGTCGAAATTGATTTATAAAAAGAGGAATTATGATCCCATAAGTCACTATTTTCAATACTAATATTAAAATCGTTATCTATACCCGAACAAGTATTTTTAACAATTTCAAAATTTAATTCCATGGTCATAGAGGAGTCTGAATCACCACAATAAATTATATCTAAACTGTTATCTTCGGGAACATACCCTATTGTTAAAACTATTCTTTCCATATTTAAATTTATCTATTTTTTAAATTCAAATACTTCACCATTTTGCTTCCAGATTTTAACAAATCTGTGTATATCCCTTGAAATACCTGAATCTATATTTTCTGTACTTTTATTATTATAGTAAAAACTATCCATTAATGAAATTTCTCCATTTCTGTCACGAGTAAATCGCGCATCTTCTGTACACCATTCGTTTTTTCCAATTTTAACAAATTCCATTTCAATTATTTGATTAGTTCACTTTATATTTTATTTTAAATATCAAACCTTCTTTTACCCTTTCTTTACATCCTCAGAAATTAAATTATTCCATTAATTTGCTTCATTTGATTTTCTAGCTGGAGGCCTAATTGTTGTATAAATCTATATCTCCATGTTTTAGTACTACCATTATTATAAAATCTCATTAAACTCAACTTGTCCTCCATCCAACTAACTGATTTACCCGTATCCAAAATTAATGTATCAATGTCAGGAACTTCATCTATTGTTTCTCTATCCCATATAGTCTGAATAGTTTTACATTGTTCAATAATATTTTGGAGACACATTGATATATAAAGCGACTTTTTTTCTCGATTTATATTATTTCTAAACGAATTAATTTCCTCTAAGCTATGAATATTTTCATACAACTTTATGTCTTCCTCAATTACATATCGTATGTTATGTGATAAATAGTTTGAACAGATGTAGTTTATAATCATATCCTTATTGCTCTTTAATCCTCTTTGTTTAAGGTTGATTTTTATATCACTTAAATTTTCTTCAAAAGCTTCAGATATCTCATTACTATTCTGAATAAAATATTGCAACTCTTTACTGTTTTTTGATTTCATAATATTATTCAAATCAATAATATAATTTGAAATCTTGCTTAAGTTAAATTTATCTATTTTCATCTTAATTTTTAATTTACTTACAACTTCTATTGTTTAATTTACAACTTTCATATTGCTAATATCAAACCTTCTCCCATCCCTTCTTTACATTCTCTAATACCTCTGCAGCAAAAATCTCTTCGATCTGTTTTTTGGAGTCTGACACTTTAATTTCTTTTTTTAACATTTCTGCCCTACCAGCACTAAAGTCTGTGTAATGAAATACATAGGCTGGATACTTGCCAGTTGCTTCCTTATTGGTCTTCCAAAGCATAAACTTGCGTACCATTTTTGTGCCCTTACTTTCTTTTACATAAACTTCTCTAGAAAGGATCTCGCTTTTCTTTAAATCGAGTTTTTCAGAGGCATTTGTATCCAAGGAAATGATTTTCGTGATTTGAGACAAGCCCGCATCATCTGTATTTGGTTTTTTGTCTGTACGCATTTTAACATATACCGGAGAAATTACACTAGCCATTGGCTGTTTACCCATGGCTGTGTAGGTGCCGTCTTTATAGCTCAAACACATTTTAGAAATAGTCCCTTTTGAGTTTTCTCCAAATACATCTAAACAACTAAACTCTACCACCTTGTTAGGTTCTACCATCGTAAAAGCAACATTAGATCCAGATACTTCAATGTAACCAGAATCTACTTTTTTCTTTTCCAGTTCCTTGAGTAGTTTTATACGCTCATCCTCGCTGTAGCCATTCCCTACTTTAGTAAGCAAGATGTACTTATCTTTTGCCACACATAAGCCAACCAGCACTTCTTTGAGCATTCCAGCCCTGCTTCCTTCGCCTTCTGCAAATCCTAGAACAACAGCATCCAGGGTAATTAGTGGTTTTATCTTATAGGTTGGGCCGTTGTGAGAACGCACTACAATTCCTTCTTGGCCGCCGTCTTCAACAATCTCTTTATAAAGCGCAGCAATGTCTTTTCTGCTTTCTACAAAGCTGTTTTTAACTGCATGTATAGATTTCCCTCCAGACAACACAGCGTTAAGCTTTTGATCAAGTGCCTTGATATCCAGAGAAACCTGCTCCCCGTCTAGATTAAGTAAATCAAATGCTACAAAGTAAATATCTGCAGATTTATCATCTAAGGCTGCCGTCATATCAAAAGAACGGGCACGGCCGCCTTCTTTATGCAGATAAAGCTCTCCTGCCAACACAACAGACTTGCATTTGCCTTTAAGTACCGCTGAGGCTTCTTTTAGTAGCGGCAAATCATCAATAACATTGCCGCCGTGGTTTGTAAGTGTTGCTTTTTTACCATCAAAACTTAGAAGATAAAAGTGGCCATCGTGTTTGGTAGACACCCCATAAGATTCTGCTTCCATGATCTTTGAGGTAATCTCCTCAGCTCCTACTGGCAGATACCTGGATGCCGTTTGGCGTTTGTATTTTTGTGCGGTTTCTTTCATTTCAATAAAAGATTATTCTGTTGGTAATGGTTTTAACTCCTGGTCGGTAAGGTGAAGGATTAGACAGTATTTGTCTCCTTTAATTCTGCCCTCTAAAAAGGCTCTGTAAGGCTTGCCACCATCATTCATAACAAGAGGTTCTTTACCGGAAGCTCCAGCACCCATCATCATCATCGCGTCTTTATCAGCGAGTTGTTTGGCCATATCATAAAGAAAGTCATAAGTAAGCCCGTTAATGTGCTTTAATTGGTATTTTTTATGAAATACCAGTTTGTTGTAAATCTTATCCTTAGGCATGAGCTTACCAGTCCAGTTTACAATACTTTCTCCTGTTATATTACTATCGTTATACTTGGGTTCCCGCTCTTCTTTTAGCTCGGCAGAGGGAGAAAAAATCTTTTCAGTTTTTTTGACGCTAAACACCGGCTTCTCATCTTCATTAATATATACTCTAGAGACATCCTCAATGAATTTACCGGTAAGTTCTAAATCAAGTTCTGGATCACTGGCAATAAGATCCTCTGCTAATTTTGATGCTAGTTGCATCTGAAAATCAATACCCTCCTTGGGTTTTTCATTATAGTTGGTGAGAAGTGTTTTTGTGCTGGTCTGGGAGGTGCCTTTTACCACACGTTTAGTAATTACCTTATCTCCTGATTCCATAACCATAGAAATAGATGGCTTTGGATTGAGAGATCTAAAGGTAATCTCGGCATCTCTTTTTTTATCGTTGGCTACTTTTATATATCGAATCATATAGTTTCATTTAAAACATTGCAAAATCCAAGTCGTCTTCTACTTGAGTCTCTTCAGACACTAATTCCTGCTCATTATCTTCAAGACCTATAAATTCAAAGTCAGATTTCATCCCTGTAATTGCAAAAACATCGGTTCCATTACTAATTAAAAAGGCATCATCACCCTCATAATCTGCCCTGTAATTAAAAACAAAGTAGTAAAGTTTTCCGCTATTAAGATCCGCTAGCAAGGCCTCTTTATTTTCCTCAATTTGCAATTGATATACAGATTTAACTGCCATAGATAAATATTCATCTACCGTGGCTTCTCTTAGTATCACTTTTTGGTCATAAATAGAGGGTACTTTTTCTACCTTATTCCCGTCGCTGTTTACACCCACCAATGTACTTTTTGAAACCGCTTCCCCTTTTGAGTTTAAGGAAACTAATGCAGAGGACCCAGAAGGCATCACATACTGCCCTTCTGCCAAACCTGCTAGCTTACATTTGCTGCCATTTTGATCAAAAACCTCGATGGTAGACCAACCATAAATTTTTTTTCGGTCTACTTTATTGAGCTCTGCCATAATGATTTGCCCATTAATTGAAAATTCCGCTTTTCTACCCATTAAAATTTATTTGAATTCTATTTTCAAATATATTTATTTTTTAGAAATCAAATCTTCAGCTAATTTGATTCTAGATAGTATTTCCTTTGTGCTGTAGGATTGATTTTCTTTAGTTTTAATTTTCTTTAGGACTGGGGTTAATCGCTTTAACCCTGATTTAAAATCAATTTTAAACTCACATATACCCAAGTTAAGTTCAAGAACTAATTTTTGAAACTTTTGTCTGTCAGTATCTTCAGGAAAGTAATCAAATGCTTTTTTAAATATACTTATAGCTTCAACAAACTGGTTGTCCATTTCAAGTGCTCTACCCACGTGATAAAGTGAAATACCGTACGATTTATCCTTAACCATATTTTCTTTAATATCTAAGGATTTTAAGGCGTATTTTAGAGCTTTTTTACTGTCGTCAAGTTTGTTTCTATAAACATGTGAAATATTTGCGTATTGGATTGCTAGTTCTTTTGCATTATCCGTATTTGTTTGTAATTCTAAAATTTTAATTGCTTCTAATCTGTATTGAGTAGATTTTTTTCCATTATCAAAGTACTCATATGCTCTAGCTATATCAATACACATATTAATATAGTCTGTGTTGTTAATACCAATTGAAGATTTTATTCTTTCTAAGTGTTTTAGGTTGTGTTGGATTGCTTCTTTGTGTTTTTTAGTTTCAATAAGAATTGAGTATTTGCTTGCTGCCCAAATTGAAACTAAATTACTGTATATTTTAAAATCTATTATTTTATTTAAGTATGTTTCAGTTGTATTGAAAAAATTAATTGCTTCGTCTAAGTGATTTTTTAGGTAAATAGAACCACTATTTGTATTCATAAACTCTAATGTTAATTCAACCCATTGAATAGTATGTTTATTCTCTCTTAACAAGATATGTTGACTATCTCTAAATAAATTAATTGCTGTGTTATCGTCTTCAATTAAATTACTTAATACTTCTAACCTAAAGATTAGAACCGATTTTATTAATTCAAATTCACCTGAATTCATAATATCATTATACAAATCAATTGAGGCATTATTTATATAATTTTTATCAGGATTTTCAGTTTTACATAACCTCTTTAGTTTATGTAATTGTATTCTAGATTCATAGTTTATATTTTTTTCGTTAACATAATCATAGAAGTTTCTTAAGTCATCGAGAGCTATATAATCATTGTCGGATTCAATTTCAAGATCTTCTACAATGTCGTTAAAAACTGCATCTAATGCATGGTCCTCATCCCATTCCCCTTTGTTATTAATAAAATCTTTTGAATTATTTGCAGGCTTTATGAATTTATGCTCAACTGCATATTTGTATGCCATAAATCCTATGCTAAATTGAGGTATTCCTGTGAACTGACTTTTTACTTTATCACCTATGTATTTAAGATTTGTTTTATCAATCCTACTATTGATTGATTCGTGCTTATTATAAACATATAATAATAAGTAAAGCCTTAAATCATATGCCACTGATCCTTCTTTAAATTTAAGCTCTGAAACAATTTTTTTTATTTCTAAAGTTCGTGGTATTGAAATTGAAAAGCTAACAAGCTCTTTTAAATATAAAACAATTGTGTTTACATCTTTAAGCTTATCGAAGGAAATAATGAAATCCGAGAAGCCTGCCAATTTCTCACCCTCTCTTTTTTCAAATAATCGAACTACAACTTCAAGTATTAGTTTCTCTGCTATTTCTTTATATTTTACATTATAAAGTAAAGAGGTTAGCCTTCTTATTACTTTTAGAATTTCCTCTGTGTGATAACCATGAGGATTTTCGATGATGTGACTTTGAAGTTGAAGGTATCGTTTATTATACTCTATAACTATTTGCCTTCTGTCTGAAAATACATTAGGTGATTCGTTTTTTGAGTTGTTGAAGTATGATTTTATGGAGCTAACAATTCGTTTATCAAAGAATTTGTAAATGTTATCTTCATCTGAAACATCAATTAGAAGACCATCATTTACCGCTTTTTCTAAAAATCCAAGAACATCAAGAAGTTCATAGCTCCACACTTGAGACAGTATATCAGCGTTAAATTTATTTCCTATAATAGATGCACTCTCCAGAAGTCGTCTCCATTTTTCATCATATTGATCAATAATAGAATGATAAAAACTATCAATATTTTCTGTATTTGGTAAGTAGCTATCATCAATTGGTCTTGATAAAAAATACCCCGCTGGATCGTAGATTAATATTTTGTCTTTTATCCAACTTTCTATCACCTGAAAGATATATAGCGGTGTTATCTGGCCTAAGTTATCATTAGGATCTAATGTTTGATTAAAAAGATTATTAATTTCATTTAGAGAACTATTTTGGATTTTAAACTGATTATTTTTTTTACTAAGATTTTTAACAAAATCATTAAGTTTAAAATCTTTTTTATTTAACAGTTTATTTATACTAAAACCAAAGCTTGAATTAGAATTAAGTTCATTTAATTCAGCATATAATTTATCATATGATGGTCCTCTATCTTGCTCATGCACCTTGTTTCTAATGGTTAAAATAATGCACATATTGCCTCTTAAAAATTTATTTCTGTTAACATGCTTTATAAAGGATTTAAAAAATGCATAGCTTTCTTCATCAATCCAATGAATGTCCTCCATTATAAAGATAATTCGCTTTTTATTAGTTTCTAATTTTTCTATGATTTCAATACAAAGGTCTGTTAGAGTTTGGTCTCTACTTTTTGAATATTCATTGATTAATGAGTCTGCTGAAACTATTGAGCTACCAACTTGAACAGCTTTACTCAAAGAATTTTCTATTTTTTGTCCTCTATCTATTGCAAATGCATCTATGTTTAGTAATTTTCTAAATGCTTCTAAAAAGGGTTCATAAGTTGGTGAATTTTCTCCTTGAACCTCATCACAATCTCCATAATACCAATCCCACTCATTTTTAATAAATCTATTTTTTGATTCAATTAAACTTCTTGTTTTTCCAATTCCTGCAGGACCTGAAATCAACATGATGTTTAATTCTTCATCATTAATGTTAGAGGTAATACGATTATAAATATCATTTTCAATATTTATTAAACTATCTACAAAAGGAAACTTTTGGAAATTTTCAAATTTGATTGAATTTTTAATTTGTGATTTATATCGCTTAATTAAAAAAGAATTGCTGAGGCTATAAACACCATTAAGTGGTAAAATTATAGCAAAAGACAATAATAAATTATTAGTATTCAAGCCAGTTAGAATTATTGAATTAAAAATTAGTAATGATATAATTCCAAGAATAAGTCCAATGAATGAAGCCTTTTTTAATGCTATATTTTGAGTTGTTGACGAATAATTAAAATATGATTTTGCAAGCAAATCACCAATAATTAATGTAATGAAAACCATAAACAAGTGAGCATATATTGGGTAATCGTCAAATAAAATTATATAAAATACAAACAAAGGGAAGTAGGATGCATATAGTGATGCATTAGCAAAAAATCGATAACCTTTAAGAGTATGAAAGCCATCAAGATTCATTCTGTTAACGAAATATAAATTTATTAATGTTGGCATTAAACTCATTCCAAGCGTCAAAAGAGCGATCCATAGTTTTGCTGAAAATTCAAGATAATGATCTTCTGGCTCTGGCATTAAATATGATAATGAATAAATTATAAAAAATGATGTTATTGCAGGGATTAAAAAGAACGTTGATACAAATCGTATTTTTTTTAAAAATAATTCAATAAGGTCTGTTATTGCGGAGGAACCATTGTTAATTATTTGTCTTATATTCTGATTGAAGAAAGCAAGTGCTGATATTAATAAGATTGATTTTAAAAAAAGCAATAATATATTAATAAAGCTTACATGTCTTTTATCATGATTAAAACCTTTTGAATTAAGTGGTTCTGAAAAGCTATTTAAATTACTGTAAGTCAGAAATTCTGTTTGAACAAGCCATATTGATTCTTCAATTACATCTAGATCGTCAACTATGAATATTCCAATTTTATCAAGGTTTAATTTTTCGCAAAGTATAGAAAACATAGATTCATTTAATTCTCCGTTTAAAAGAGATTCTGTTTTATCGTTTCCAAATATTTCTCTTAATTCATTTGGTTGTAATATATGATGATTTGAGTTTTTATGAATAGTTTGGTTTACGATTTCAAACATTTCATCATTACAATTTTTTCGAATTATTACAGATGTAATATTGGTGTTTGCGATCGGGACGTTTTGAAGCTCAATATATTTTGTTGATAATAGTTTTTCAATTGATTCATCATAGGCATATTCAATCGGATCGTCAGCAAAACCCATATAATTTGGGAAGCCATTTAAAAACGGGAAGAGCTCAATTTTGTGATTCATATTTTGATCACAAGTAGCCAGCGTTAAATTAATTTTTTCCTTAGTTAATTTAGCAAATAAATTTTCATTGTCTATTTCAATTATTGAATCACAATAATTACTGGTTAGAGATAAATAATACTTGTTATTATTTGTATGTCTGGATATATAATCAAGTGAAATAACATGCTTTTTGTATTTTTCAATTTTAAGTGAGTCACTTGTGGCTTTTGAATTGATATAATTAAAAGATAATATTACTAAAAGCAGTAATGTTTTAAGATTAGATTTCATTTATAATTTTTAATTTTTTTCTGCTAATTAAGAATATACTTTTTAACCCAATGAATTAAATCTTTTTCGGATTTCCCTCTAGGAGCTGGACTAACTGAATCTTTGATTATTCTGATGTTTTTTGAATCACAAATTTCAGTTATCTCATTTTTAAAATTGACCCAATTTGAATCTCTTAAATTAAAATTAAGATCTCCCCTAGTTTTTCCCATAGTATTTAAAACTGTATCAATTGAAGAAGAATTATTTAAAACATCTATAATTTCTTTGTTATAGTTTCTAGTCAATTTTATTTTTTCATTTGAGTATTTTGTTTTCGTCTTCCAAATATCATCATCTCCAAAGTTTTTTAAAACTTTTTTTTCAACGTAATCAATTAAAACGTTTTCATTTTGACAATCAAATTCTATTGATTTAATTAAATCCAAAAACATAAAACCTGAAACATTTAATTCCTTAATTTTATTCTCTAAATTTTCTCTAAAGTGATGAGGATTTTGATATTTAATTTTGCCAATAATTGACCACAGTCTGTTACCTCCTCCTCCTTTTGGAATTCTTCCATAATAAAAATCAGTATGGTCTTTAAACTTTGAATTATATGGGTTAAATGAACCTAATATTAATGTTCTTGCGGTTTTTGGCTGTAAAATATTCCAATTATTTTTTTCGCAAGCATGCAAAATACTAGTGGTGTGATGTTTCATGATTTTTTACCATTTTGTGAGATTAATTTTAATGCATACTTTAAATCAGTAGCAAATTCATTTTCAAACCCAGTTTTAGTGGCGTCAATCCATGCGTCTGACTCATTAGTCTGAATCAGTATTATTTTTTCAACAACAGTACCAAATGATTCAGATGAGAAGTATGCATTTATTTTTTTCTCCTCAAAAATAATATTAGCATCACCACTAAAAGAGTATAAATCTAAAGCTCCATTATAATTTTCGCCCATTAATTCTAATCTTTCGATATGATTATAATTTATGATCTCTGGTAATTCTGCGATTAACTCAACATTTTTGTTTTCTAAAATTTCGTACACAATAAGCCGCATTGTGCCACTAGGAATTTCAGATAATTTTGAACCATCATTGTAATTAATTTTTAATTCGATTTTTTTATTTTCATCTAATAAATATAATTTATCTGTACTATAATCCTCGGCACTGTAAAGCAAAATAGCCTCCTCGTTAAATTGATTCATTAAGCTGTTTAATATTGTTTTTGCCTTTCTGTCACCCAATGTAATCAAGTCATCATTACCATAATGCGATGAGAATGCTGGATTCTGTTTGTTTAATTGCAACTTCGATGTTATATAATCAATTGTTATATCTGCATGGGTTATCATAACTTCAATGAGCCCTTTGGTAGAGAAAACGGTTGTTTTATTTTTCATTTTTTCAATTAGTTAACTGGAGGAAAATCTTTTAGATTTGGGTCTCTTTGTCCTAAATTGATAGACTGGAGTGAAATCTAATTCTCTACTATACATCTAACATAATAACCCCCGTTTTTATCAGAACAAGATGGGCTACACTCATCTTTGATATTCCATAAAAATCTGGTAGCTATTTTGGCTTCTGTGCCAACAATGTCAATCCATTCTTTGGTTTCCGTTTTAAAAATACTCTGTATGCTAAAGTCTTCAGAATTTGAGGCAAATAGGCATTGTTTTCCTTCCTGCTCAAATTTTAATTTTCCATCAAAAAGAGTCATTATTCCGCCAGGAAGGGCATTGAACCCATATTCATTTGTTCCCTTTTCACCCCACGAAGATGGTTTCCAAAATGTATCAGATTTTAACTTTTCTCCCGCTTTTTCTTCTCCAATAAAATTTACTAATTCGTTCCAGTCATTCTTACTTGGTATTTTATAACCAATAGGGGCCAAACCTCGCTCATCAATAATTGCGTGCCAATTATAAAAGTAGCCGTAGGTTTCACCTTTTTTCTTACTTTTCCGGTAGGACATTCTTGCTGGATTATTACTATTAAAAGCATTTATCCAATCATCGTAGCTTTTAACTTCTTGTATTGGATCTCCATTTTTAAAATGAGTTTCACAAAGATTTTTAGTTGACCATTGTTGATTACCTATTTTTACTAACTTCATATTGTTAATTTATAGTTTTAAACTTCTTTTATTAATCTAATTGCCTTCTTTACATCCTCAGAAATTAAATTATTCCATTAATTTGCTTCATTTGATTTTCTAGCTGGAGGCTTTTGAATTGGTATAATTTAATGTTGATATGACTAAAAGCAGTAATGTTTTAAGATTAGATATTATTTTACAAATATATTTTTAAAAATTTTCTATTATAATTCATGAAATTTACTCATTTTAAAAATGGAATTTAATTATTAGCGTAACGTTACGTTAAACTCTGTAAAATGAAAGCCACTGTCGTTTAGAGTTATATATTCTGTTACATCGTGTTACTTTTTGTCTGGATTTAATCAATCAATGTTTAACTAGTGTAAAGTGATTTTATTAAGTCTAGCACTTTCATATTGAAGCTTAGAATGAGAGATTTTCGCATAAATCTGAGTTGTCTTAATATTGGTGTGTCCTAGCCAATGACTTACCACTTCTATGGGAACATTATTATCCAAGAGTATTGTTGTAGCACATGTATGCCTGGCAATATGATGAGTTAGATTTTTTTTAATACCACATAAGTTAGAAATAAACTTTAAGTACCTATTAACTCTCTGATTGGTATAGATTGGTAAAACGTTACCTTTTAAGCTTCTAAATTTTGACCAATTGTATTTATCTACAATTGAAATCGCTGGTTTAATTAGGGGTATTTCTCGTCTTTCTCCGGTTTTAATTTGATCTACTCTAATATGAGGTTCATCATTTATGATTCGAATATCCTCCATTTTCAGATCCATAGCATCACAGAATCTTAAACCTGTGTAACACGAAAACATAAATATATCCCTTACTTGATCTAATGATTCATTATTGGATAAGTCTATGCTATTCAATTTATCAAGTTCCTCATTGGTAAGATATTCTCTATTACCCTGTGGGAATGTTAGTTTGAAATGGGCATAAGGATTAATTGTCAATTTACCTCTTGATATCGCATCACATAGAATTGTTTTAACTCTTGAATGATGTTTATTAATTGATGTGATGCTTAATCTGTCTCCTTTATCATTCCATGTTATTTTTTTTAGGTAATCATCAAACTTTGCAATAATGGTAATATCGTAATTTTCAAGTGTGATTTTTTGTCTCTTCTGTTCTAAAAGAAACTTGGAAAGATATTTTTGACTGGCAAAGTATAATTTGCTTGTAGCTATTGACCAAGAGCCATCCTTTAATTTTCTGTCTAAGTACTCTTGAAAGTATTCTAGCAACAAATCCTCTGATTTTTTTGATCCTAGTAATTGTGTTTTAAGATCTTTAGCGGAGTAATTTATTTTTAGTTCATCAAAATTATTTTTAATCCGATAAATTTTCATCTTTAGATCAGATAGTCTTTGATTAAAAAGCGAGTTTTTATTAAACTCCTCTTTCTTAGGGTTCCAATCTGATTTTTTACAAGGTAAACCAGTTGTAAATTCAGCTTTTGTTCGGTTAAAGATAATTTGAGCATAAACCTTAAAACCCGATCCAGAACTTTTAACTGGTTTTAAGTAGAACTTAACCGTCATTGTTTTTGATGAAAATGTTTCAGGTGAAACATTTTTATTCTTTAGGTGAAACATAAGTGAAACATTTTGCAATAAAATTAGGAATAAAATAAAAGTTATTGCAACTCTAAATGATGTAACTTATTGACAATGAAAGGCTTTGAAAAAGGTCGAAAAACTCAGAAAGGAAAATGGTGGAGAATACCGGATTCGAACCGGTGGCCTTTTGACTGCCAGTCAAACGCTCTAGCCAACTGAGCTAATCCCCCAAGATAAAGTCAAAAATACATTGACTTTTTACATTGCAAAGATAAAGAATAC
>Ga0206129_10005873_pt1 | contig 12720 bp, 14 predicted proteins | sample Helgoland_Spring_8_FD_148616 | JGI IMG/M metagenome (GOLD analysis project Ga0206129, IMG submission 148616) | Pelagic subsurface seawater microbial communities from Kabeltonne, Helgoland, North Sea - Helgoland_Spring_Bloom_20160502_2 | ecosystem: Environmental > Aquatic > Marine > Epipelagic ...
GTTCCTGTAGCTGAAGCTGATAGAGCTGAAGAAATCGAAGACGAAATTAACGATCTTGGAGATGTTGAAGACCTAGAAGACGAGGTTGAAGACTCTGAAGAAGAAGTAGAAGTTGATGAAGAATCTGAAGAAGAAAAAGCTGAAATCGTTGAAAAAATGGTTTCTGAAATGCTTTCTGAAATCTATGGAGAATCTTGTAAAAACGAGGCGATGAACTATGAGTCAGACGATTATGAAGACCACACTATCGAATCATATATGAAAGAAAATGCTGCTCTCGTAGCTGCACTTTCAACTGAATCAATGAGAGAGGCATACACTGAATCTACGGAAGAAAACATGAAGTTAGAGACTTTCGAAGCTGTTTGTGAATCAATGAAAGAATCATATTGCAAGAAAATTGACGAGATGAAAGAATCTTTTAACGTTGGAAATGTAGAACGTAAAGGATTAGGTGGCGGAGGAATGTAATACCCACCAACATATTAAACTTTTTAAGAGTCGTTCATATAATCTATGAACGACTTTTTTATTTTATATGCCTAGAATACCTATTGAAAAAATATATATGCAAACGGCCTATCAGTTTGCCAAGCTAAGTTATGCTAAACGCCGAAAGGTAGGATGTGTAATTGTTAAGAATAAGCAACTTATATCTTTTGGATATAATGGTATGCCATATGGATTTGAGAATGACTGTGAGGAAGATCACACATTGCACTATGAAAATCCAGAAGACGCCCTAGATTTAATAGAACAGGGTTATGAATGTGATAGCGGATGCTGCACTAAACCTGATTCAAAAACTAAAAGAGAAGTCCTACACGCAGAATCTAATGCAATCATGAAAGTTGCAAAGTCAACGATGAGCTGTAAGGGTGCAGAACTATACACTACGACATGTCCTTGCTTTGACTGCGCTAAATTAATTATCCAGGCGGGTATTACCACAGTCTATTACTCGGAAGATTATCGGGACATGAGTGGTGTTGAATTATTAAAGAAAGCTAATATTAAAGTAGAAGAAGTTATATGTTGGAACGAAATGTAGGAAAAATAATAGAACAGGCGCTTGAATTAGGTATATTTGGCGATGACTTCACTTTTAGAAAAGGTCAAAGAGAAACTATAGAAGCAATTGTTGATGCCTATATTGAAGACCCTGAACAGACTGTAGTATTAGATGCTCCAACTGGAACTGGAAAGTCAATCATTGCGATGTGGACTTCTTGGATCCTGAAAGAAATGGGAAACAATGGTTACCTTATTACTTCAGATCTTGCACTACAGGATCAATATGCTAGTGATATTTATAAACTAAGATTAAGATGGCCCTCAGTAAAAGGGGTCGACAACTATGATTGTCACGTTAACGGCCTTAAATTTTCATTAGGTGAATGCAGAATGAGAAACATGGGATATGACCAGGCAATTGCCAAACTAGACTGTTCTGCTAATTGTGATTATATTCAACTTAGATTAAGGGCGATTGATTCTCCAGTAACAGTACTTAACTATGCGTTCTGGCTACTGCAAAGAAATTACGTTGCTCCTAAAATGGAAGCATCTGAAAAGAAGATCCCGTTTAAAAAGAGAAAGTTTACAATATTTGATGAGGCGCACAAGGTCGATGATATTGTTCAAAATCACTTTTCACCTAGAATCGATCATTTTATTCCAGAGCTGCTAAATAATCAATCAAAGTTTCTAATTAAACAGGGACTTCCAGCTCCTAGTATTAGTCAGGCCTATCTTAATGATCTGGTAGCTGACTTATTAAAGATACAGGATCGACATGTTCTTTTTGCAAAGCTCAAGGAATTAGAGGGAGTCTTGTTACAATTCAATGCAGTAAAGGTAGCTGCTGAAAAAATGACGAACCGAATGTTTGGTCAATTTAATGAAAAGACCCTTACTCCTACTTGGAAAACGGCGTTTGGTAGATTTGATAGAATCAAAGACGTTCACTGTAAAATAGAGGACTATGTAAAACTAATTGAAGAGGTTGGAATTGATTCAATGGTATGGTCGCAAAATGAAACTGAGGCTAAATTTATGTGCACTAAAGAATCTGCGATGATTCAAAAGTATTTACATAATCAAGCTGGATTTAAGGTGTTTATGAGTGCAACCATCGGTGGACCTAGAGAATACGCTAGGGTAATGGGGATTAAGAGTGCTAAGTTTATCAGAATGGAAAATGCATTCAATTACGATAAGTCTCCTGTGATCTTCGTGAACAAACATAAGCTCTCATATCGAGAAAAAGAGGCTAGTTTACCAAAAGTCGTTAAACTACTTGACAAAATTATTAATAAACATAAAGGACAAAAGGGTATTATTCACACAGGCTCATATCAATTTACCGATTATATTAAAAGAAACAGCAAGAATACTTTTAGACTAATGGACTATGAAAATTCGAAAGAAAAGACTAGTATGTTAGAACTATTTAAACAAAAAGATGACGCTGTTTTTATGGGACCTTCTCTATTAGAGGGTCTTGACTTAAAGGACGAGACTAGCAGGTTTCAAGTCTTTTTTAAGGTACCCTATCCAAACATCGGAGATCCTTTAATTAAGGCTAAAATGAATACAATGCCCGGATGGTATGACTGGAAAACAGGCATTACAATTATGCAGGGAGTTGGTAGAAGTGTTAGAAGCAAAGACGACTGGGCAGTTACATATATCCTAGATGCTTGCTTTCTTTCGTTGATAAATAAAACAGAACTATTTCCACCATCATTCATAGAGAGGGTTAAAACAATAAAATAATGGCGTTTACATCAATCATAATCGACGACTTTTATTCGAATCCACAAGAGGTTCGAGAATTTGCGCTTAAACAGGACTACAATGTTACTGGTAATTTTCCAGGTGTCAGAACTGCTCCATTCCTATGGGATAGCATAAAGAATTGGATTGGTAAGCACATTGAACCACAGCACGGTCCAATCGAATGGCTAAACACAGAATATACTGGAGCCTTCCAATATACTACGGCAGTCAATAGGAGTTGGATCCATGCTGATTCTAATAATAAATGGGCAGGAGTCCTCTATCTAACACCAGACGCTCCGGCATCTGGAGGAACTGGATTATTTAAACATAAAGAAACCGGCTTATATAAAGCTCCAAGAGATAAAAACAATAAAATAGATAAGAAGCTACTCGATAAGGTGTATGATGACTGTCAGGATATGACTAAATGGGAGATGGTAGATTTTATAGGCAATAAATTTAATAGGCTTGTAATTTATCAGGGTGATCTGTTTCACTCATCACTTGACTATTTTGGAAACAACATTGAAAATGGTAGATTATTTCAAACATTCTTTTTCAACACTAAAAATTAAAATATGGGATTTAATAAAACATACTTGCCAGAGAAAAAGGCAATCGAAGAACAATACAAAAGTATAGGACATAAGTACTTTATTGATTTGTGGAAATCTAGACTTGGAAAGTCAGACGCAATTATAGGGCCTAGTGAGTCGCTTGACCTTATTAAGAAACTCATTAAAGAAGATGAAAAGATTAACGAGCTTATTTAGAATAATAAAAGGTAAAACAAATATGAACACACAAGTGGAAGACAAGAAATTACAAATTTACGTTTGGACTAAAACAGAAAAAGCAGGTTCAATTGTAAGGGTTGCCGAAGACCAGAAAGATAAAAAATGGCTGTATTTTGACAACGGTACCAGAATCAACCCAAGCCTAATTAAAGAGTACTTAATTAAGGCTGGAACCGAAGAAGAGGCTAAAGGCCTCGCAGCATCTTTCGGTAACTCTTTGGGCGTTGGTGTAAAAACCAATATAGAACCTAAGATAGTTGAGCCAAGTGCACCGAAAGTAGCCAATACTACTACAACTGAACAAGTTGCTGAAGTTAATGTTATGATGGAAATGCTTAAAAAAATGAGCAAGAAGAACAAGGCTGAAATGCCAGTTCAGGTCAATATTCCATCAAGCATAGTTTATGAAATGTTACAGGATCAAATGGATCTAGAGGCTGAAGACCTAAACGAACAAATCGGGCTGCTTATAGAAAATCAGATAAATAATCTACAAGACCAACTAAGGTCGCAAATTAAAAGTTTCATTACTAAATATTACGAAAATGAGTGAACAAACACAAAAACCAATGCTTCTAAATAGAAGACAGAGAAGACACATGCTAAGAGAGCGTGGAATTATGAAAATTATTTCTAAATTAGGATTTTTTCATCCGACTAAAGTTCAATTGCGAGAGCAAAACATGGAGAATGGTAGAAAACTACACCAGCAACATGTAGATGCTAATGAATCAAGAAGAGCTACTCAATTAGAAGCTGCTCTTGAAACCGCAAAATCAGTATGGAAAGATTCGGGCTATAATCAAGAAGAGATGCTACTTTTAGAAGAGGCATGGGCAATTAGCGCTGTCAAAAATAAGGAAACTTATAGAGAAGACAAAAAGAGGGCTAAACTATTAAGAAAACAGGCTCTTGAATTAAGAGACAAAAGAAAATAATATGGTTAGTATTACTATAGAACCTGCAGATAATGGGGTCATCAAGCTTACGTTTGATGACTCTGTTAATGGAGGAGGAGAGGAACATCTCTCAAGAACAGTATATGACTTTGATCGAGACGAGGAGAATAAGGACTCAATTGTTGATTTTTTATCAGAACTTGTCCTTGACTTAGGAATAGCTACTGGAAATGACCTTGACAAATATAAGGTCTCAATTAATAAAGAAATAGGCGACCCGTCTCTACATGATGCCGAATCTATTAAAAAAACAGTTAAAGATCTTAAATCTAGGATTAAGGATCTTGAGTCAAAAATAAAATGACATTGAATATAGAAGGTGTATGGTGTAATGCGAAAACTGACTTTGATAAGTATATTCGTAACAATACTTTTGATGTGGTGATTTCTCACCCAGATATATACTCACGCCTCCTAAAAAGCGATCCAAGTGATAAGGAACCTTCCGATTTGATAATATCGCTCTATATTCAAAAAACTTTTAAAAACATACCTAATAAATTTGCAGACGCTTGTGAAGTTAGCGTCGCTTTTTTATTTAAGAACCTAGACAGGGAAACTATTAACAATTTTAAAGAATTCACATCTTCAATCTTCGAAGATATTAAAATTGACTTAATAATCATTAATAAAGTCGACTATCCAAAAACTGGAGTCTTAAGTGAATTTGACAGTGTAAGATTCATAGAAAATGATTAAACATAAGCTCTTTTCAAAGGGCGAGCACATTCACGCCCTAATCTCAACAACACAGCAGCCTAATATATTGATCCCAGTAAGGGCAACAATATACGATATTAAATTCGACGATATTAATCCTCAATACCAGATTAGAATTAAAAAGTTCTATGATTCAATGTATTTTCTTAAGCAAAATCTGTTTGGTGGTAGATTCATCAGAGACTTTTCAGGAAGTGATACGAGAATCAATGCTAAACGAACTAACTATAAGAATGTAGAACAATTAACCGAAGAATTATTCAACGGCGATAGCTGGAATAAGTACCTAATCATAGTAGACTCGGTTTTTTGTACTAGGACTTATGAGGAGCAGCGAAATCTTTTTAGCAACTTACAATCTTTCATGATTGAGACTAAAATTAAAGAGATATATGAAATGTCTACTAGATACCCTTACCGAAAGGCAAGCGGTGAATTCGCGTTTAATTCTAGAGGTGAATTTGAAGCCTCATTAAAGAAATTCTTAGGAGACAAGATTCCAAAAGATAAAGACTGGCTAGATAATCTATTCTACAATCCAGGAGCAAGAGAGATGGATATTGGCGAATGGATGTAGACCATCTCTATTTTATGGGATATATAACTAAAAATACATTCTATAAATGGCAGGATCTACTAAAAGCGTCAATAACGACCAAAATGCACCTAATTCTTCTGACCTTCAATATGTTGGTCCTAGTGGTGTATTCTTTAGATACCGTGAAATTTCAAGCGGTGCCGAATTTGATGCTTCCGCAATAATAGATGGGGCTAAGGGAAATCCACCAAAGGACAGTGACGAGGTCGAGGCCCAGGGTAAAACAGACATTGAGATAGTTGGAGTTACTAATGGAGGACTCTATGGTTCAAAGCCAGAGGAAGACTCGAGAAAGTACCAAGTCAATGTTGAAACTAAAGGTACTGGAAAGAAGGCTAAAGTAACAGATAAGGGAGATACTGTAGATGGTGGACGAGCAGTAAAATCTGCGTTTAACCGATGGTCTCTATTTAAGACTAAAAACTCATTGCTCACGAATGGCGATGATAAGGGAAGTCTTAAAGACCTAATGTCTAAAAACCTTAATGGACCTCCTTCTTCTCTTGCAAATAATCCAACTGCTAGAAATATAGTAGGCTATGCTAAGGACAATCACGCAACCAGTTTAGGGTTTGATTATGATCTTACTGATTTTATACAGTGCGAACATTATGGAGCAATAAGTAACAATTATTTAATAACTCTTAGAAGATTTCCATATCCAGTAGACGATGATATTGTTAGTCCTAAGATATTTAATGAAGCTGGAAAGGCAGTTGACTCTCATCAGCCTGATTTAGCTAGAGCTATTACATGGATGTCACCCGCTCTTGGTAATGACCTAAAAGCAATCCTTAATTTTAAGGTTGGTTATAATTGGAAAGATGTTGAATCACAACTACAAGAGGTACAGGCTGGAAAGGCAAATAGAGGAGCGCTTGGTGCAAGTATCGACGGTAGTCCGCTGCTTTCTGCAATTGAGGCTGGTATGTCAGGGCGTAGTGCTGAAGAAACTGCTAGAATTAAAGGAGGTGGAAGCGGATTTGATCCAGTTAAAGGAACCTATCCTAACAAAGTTTTTGGACCCTATAACATTATTAAGAAGATATTGGCGAGGGAGCAAGGTCTAAAATTCGACCAATCATTTAGTCTTACATTCCACTATGATATTAGAGGATACGGTAATACTTCTCCAAAAGCTGCATTCATGGACACAATGGCTAATCTATTAGCACTGACATATAGTACTGCTCCGTTTTGGGGAGGTGCTACAAGGTATATTGGTTCTGGTGGATCTGCTGGTAAGCCATTTGGAGATTATAATAAATTAAGGAATGGAGATTACTCAGGATTTTTAAAAGGTCTTGCTAATCAATTTACAGGATCTGCAGCAAACGGGGCACAAAGCGTTTTTGGCGCAATTGGAGACGCAATTAATGGTGGAGGAGTTAATGCCTTAGGAAACAGCAAGATCCTAGATAACATTATAGGTGGAGGGTTAATGAAACTATTTAACGGGCCTCAAGGTGGTCAGGTGGCAGCTGCAATGATTGCTGGTGATCCTACCGGAAACTGGCACCTAACTGTGGGAAATCCAATGTCGCCAATGATGGTAATTGGTAACCTAGCAATGCAAGATGCTAATTTTGAATTTGAAGGACCTCTAGGCTATGAAGATTTTCCAACTAAACTAAAAGTTACAATAACACTTAAGCCAGGTAGACCAAGAGATAAAGGAGAGATTGAGAGTATGTTTAACGCAGGTAGAGGTAGAATGTATCTACAACCAAATGAAACTGATGCTCCTGAAGAAACAATCTCGGATGTGTATGGTGGCAAATCAATGTCTAATGCAATGAGAAGAAGAGCATCCGATATGAATGCTGGATAATATTAATTATGGACTTAAAAACGATAAAAGATAAAGTTAGAGAGGGCGCTAAGCTATTATTAGCGATACCTACTCTTATGTTTAAAAACAAGGAAGAGGCAAAAATAGTAGCAAGACACATTGTTAGTGATTTTGATGAATGCCGACCTGACTTGATAGCTTCAAAGTATTATGGTGACCCAACTGCGGTAGATATTATACTTAAGTTTAATAATATATCCGACCCATTTTCTATTAAAAAGGGAGAGGTAATCCTTGTACCGGACAGAGAAACCCCTCTTGTTAAGTTTAAAAGAATGGAGGAGGTCACTGAGGATGCGGTAAAGCAGCAGTTTGTAGATACAAAAAGATTAAGTAAAAAGGACCAGAAACGTGTTGAAGTTCTTAAAAAGAAATACAACAAAAAGGACCTACTTCCTCCAAATGTTATTCCGGTTGGTAAGAAGACCTTTGTTATTAAGGAGGGTGCTATTACTTTTGGAGCGCATGCTCAAAATGACTCAGTAGCAGACAACATTAATAAAGGCACTAAGTCTACTAGTAATTTAGGAAACGCACATAACAATAAAGAAACTAAGTCTACTAGTAATTTAGGAAACGCGCATGACGCTAGCTAAAAATAACCTTAATAATGGATTTAAGCAGTAAAATATTAGCACTTATTGAGCCAACTATTGAACCTCATGAAATACAGGCGGATTCAAGAGGTGAGGAAGAGGGTGAAGTTGATAAGTTAACTAAGACGACCGGTATTGATTCTCCGGTTATCTTTATGAATGACTATATTTTTGAGAAGAACGATGTTGTGTCATTTACCCTTTCGAATGCTGATAAAATGCCGACTGTTACTGCAACTATTATTGATTCAAAAAATGCGTTTGCGATCGATGCCTTTCCAAGAGATGGTGACTATTTTACGGTATTTATTAACTCAAAAAACGAAAGCACATTCAAGGCTATTCATTTAGATTTTGAATTAACTTCGATCAATACAAATTTTAGTAAGGCGGGTGACAGTAAAAAGGTTTCGATATCTGGAAGAGTTAAAGTACATAAGATGTTTTCTGAAAATTGTCAGTCACTTTCAAGCGACAATTCACTTGAGCATTTAACACAAGTAGTACAAGAGCTTGGACTTGGGCTCGCATCTAATATTGATTCGACAGCTGATGAGCAAATAAGAATACAACCCTTTACTAGTTATTATGATTTTATTAGAGATATTGTAGATTCTTCATATATAAGCGATGATTCGTTTCAAGATTACTTTATTGACCCCTATTATTATTTAAACTATGTTGATGTCAATAAGATAATTAATTCACCTAATCCTCCACTTAGTGAATTTGAAGACTCTTTTAATTCTGCAAATGTTTCAATAACTGAAGAATCGTATGCCGATGATGGACTAGATTCTACACTAACTAAACTTTTACTAACAAATAATATTCAGTTTAAATCACAGAATCAGTATATTAATAAGTATGAGATAGTTAACTCATCAAAGACCGTTATCGACAGACATGGTCATTTTAGAGATATTCAAATATATGACGATAATAGTGATTCTAAACTTGATGAGTTTAGGTTGGAGGCTCTTTCAACGGATCCAGCAAATCTAAAAGATATTGAAGAGCCGCTGAAAGGAAGCAGAGAAAGTGAAGAATATTTAGACCTAGTCAAGCATAAATATATTGGTAGACAAGATGTTGGTGAAGGAGAACTTGGAAATGTTCATGCAAATCATGTGTTTGCACATCTTAATAACGTTAGGAATCAGGAAGAACTAGATAAACTTAAACTAGTAGTCACATTAGAATCTTTTAACCCATCTCTCTATAGATTCCAAAAGGTTCCGGTACTTATGTATCATACCGATAAGAAGTCTATTAATACAGCACTTAGTGTTGATGAGGTTAAAAAAGAGGCTGGATTTACTGACGCTGCAATTGATGTTGATAATAATCCAGATGAACCGGTTGAAAATCCAGATCAAGTATTAGATCAATTTCTTTCTGGCTACTATTTGGTAGAGTCGATAGATGTGATATATAAACAAAAGGCGGGTACTTTTTATCAGAAAGTTACACTATTGCGTAGAGATTGGCCGGCCAGAATTGCTGCGATAAATTCAAATACATAAAACATGCAAGATAATAAGACAATAAATGATTTTAGAAAAGGTTATAGGTATGACCAAATGGCAGAAGACCCAACCTACCTTACCTTTTTCTTTATGTTTGATTACTATAGTGCAGATTCTCCATTATTAAACGGAGAGGCTGCTAGTTACTTGCGAGATGTTTTAGGTGATGAGGAGAGAGCAAGGCATCTAGAGAACTTTATTAAGATACTTAGTAGGGTAAACGCTGAGTATCCTTGGTTTTGGCAAGGCGTTAGTGGTTTAGAAACTACAAGACAATATGATAAACTACAAGATCCATTTTGGGGAAACGACAAGTCGATAGAAGTTTCATGTTTAGAAACGGTAGAACTTACAGTTTCTGGAATGCTTGACCTATATAAAAGAGCAGCATATGATTTTAATAGATGGGTAGAGGTCATTCCAAAGAACCTAAGATTTTTTAAAATGTCAATATGGGTTACTGATGTTAGAGACTTTTTCTATGACACTGATGTTCCAAGAAGCAGTATTGTTGATGTTAGGCCCTATTTTTTAACAACTCTTAGTCAATGTCAGTTTGATATTGAATCAGGTAACAATATATTCTCAGATTTGAAAAGGTCTCCTGAACAAATGACCGAAACTAGTTTTAAGATTTTTTGGAGAAATGTAGAAACCAGCGGAGCCTATGCAAACACATTAATAAATATGGATCGATCAATCGGTGAAATGCTTGGTGATGTTTCAAAAAGTAGAAATGAGAATGAGGATTCAGGAATCGAAAATGAAGCACCTGCTATAGATCTTAGCAACGTATATGATGCAATTGCAAATTCTGAACAGGGATTAAATGTAGACAATATACACGATGCAATTGCGGATGCTGCAGAGGATTTAACAGTTGATAATATACATGGTGAAGCTGCAGAAAATAGTGACGAATTAGGGACTGAGAATGTACATGGAGGAGCAACTGGAAGTGCTGGAGGAACATTAGATCCGCCAAAGCCCGGTAAGAATTTTATTGGAAAGGTAATAGACGGTGCAATAGAGAGAGGAAAAGAGGCACTACTAGCTAAACTATTTTTAGGAAACGTGCATGGTTTAAATTTAGCCTCTTCTATTCAAGATGCTGTTCGAGCAGGATCAGTAAATGGAGTTGCTAATGCTATCAGAAACATTGCAAATAACGCAGGAGGATCTGGAGGTTCAGGTGATTTAGGTAAGGCATATGATAGATCAGGAGGCGGAGAAACCGACCTACCATCAACGAACGTATACGACTAAATATTATAATTAATGTCAACAATAAAAGAATTAGGAAAGGATAACATTAGAGATACTCATTGGATTGGTGAGGTTGTCGATAATGAAGACCCACTACTAAATGGTAGATGTAAGGTTAAAGTTTTTGGAAAGTTTGATCTTTTACCTACTGAATCTATTCCATGGGCAAGTCCAATGAATAGAGACTTACCAGGTTCACATGCAGTTCCTAGAGTGGGCGACGTTGTTGCTGTTAGATTCGACAATGGTAATATATACCACCCAGAATATTGGTTCCAGGTGGATCAGAATAGTGATCTGAAGAGTGATGTTCTAGAAATTTCAGAATTCCCACAGGACGTTATATCAATAGTATATGACGCCGAAAGAAATTTAAGAGTTTATTATTCAGTAGAGGACGGACTTGTAATTACAACAGGAACCGCAAACACAGAGGCACCAATGATTAGACTTAGTCCTGAAGGACAAATATTCTTAAATTCAGGTGATATATTTATTGCAACAAATGACGGGGGAGATGCAACACAGCCTGCTGTTAGAGGAGTAGATCTACAAACTTGGCTAGATACGCTACTAGATGATTACTTAGCGCATACTCACCCGACTGGGGTAGGACCTAGTGGTCCTCCACTTCCTCCTACATCTGCAACCGCAGTTCCAGGATTAAAGGCTGATTTAACAAGTAATTCGTTTTTACAAAAAGATAAATAATGACGGTTGATGAATTAATACAGAAATGGGGAGAGGCTTATATAATAGAGACCCAAGTATCTGATAAAGATTTTCAGTACAACTACACTGTAGAATACTTAAATAGGGTGTCTGCAGAGGACAATGACTTTCTAGAAGATCTGAAGTCAGTTCTAGTTTCATTTTATATTGGGAATGCAGTCATTAATGCAGGGGCTGTTGTTCCTACGTTAGAATTAGAATGGATAGGGCAGCCTCCAAATTATAAAGGTTATAATATTGAAGATCTAGATTTCAATACTTTTTTTAGTCTAATTACTAGAAAAGCTACCAGTAGTACTATTGTTGATGAAAAAATCGCATTAATAAGGAACGAAATAATGTTGGCGGAAAAATTCATATCTGAAAATCTTTTCAACTGGACGCTAGACATCAAAAGAACAGATAGTGTTCAAGAAGTATCTGTATCTTTAGATAGTGTTCAAGAAGTATCTGTATCTTTAGATAGTGTTCAAGAAGTATCTGTATCTTTAGATGTCGACCCTATTACTATTATCAAAAAGATAGATTACGGTAATTTTAAAAATGAATGGATGACCGACATGTTAACTAGTGGTTCAGACGTCAGGATAAAAACAGATATTGTTTCCGCAGTCACTAAACAGAATGGAGAACCTGAAGTTTCTGACCTTTTTAATGGGGGAGAATGGTTGACGAAAGATAATATCAGTAGAGAATACCTTGCAAAGTGGAAAGAAAGCGTGTATACGTCAACAGCCGACCCTATTACTGGCATAGCAACTGGAAGTTATATGTATGTTGATATGCAAGAGAATAGAAGGGAGGTTGTTTTTCGATATGTTTTTAATTTATTAGGGATTAAGACGCATCTCGAATCAACACTTAATAAAATAAAGATAAAAATAACG
>Ga0206129_10005877_pt1 | contig 12716 bp, 9 predicted proteins | sample Helgoland_Spring_8_FD_148616 | JGI IMG/M metagenome (GOLD analysis project Ga0206129, IMG submission 148616) | Pelagic subsurface seawater microbial communities from Kabeltonne, Helgoland, North Sea - Helgoland_Spring_Bloom_20160502_2 | ecosystem: Environmental > Aquatic > Marine > Epipelagic ...
AAATAGGCTCCAGAATACTTGAACTTAAAATGGGTAAGTTCGGGCTAACTTCAACAGTCCTATCAGACTTAAACTATCTGTTATTTAACCATCTAAACACATTTATACAGTTTTTTTTAAATGCAGTTTTTATCTTTAAGTCTTCTGATTTATCAAATTGAGTAGCACCAAAAGTAAGTTTTTTAGCCAAATAGATATAGCCTACTTCATCAGATACCCAATTCGATAGATGTACTTTTGACAACCTTTCCCAACAGGCAGTCTTTAGCCCAGTTTCCTCTACGAGTTCTCTTTTTGCAAAACCTAACGAATCTCCATCTAAATGGCCTCCACCCATCGAATTTTCCCAAGAATACGCATTCAAAGGATAACGCCATTGATCTACCAAGTAAGTGTTCAAATCATTATCCAGCAGTATGATCCCCATGGCCACATGCTTAAAATGAATCCTTCCATATTCAATTCCATCTCCTCTGGGATTGATCTCTCATTCTCCATGCAGCACAATTTAATGATTCTCAAATACTGAGCTACTTTTTTGAGTAACCCAAAAGAATTATCAAAACGAATTTTCAGAATAGGCCTTTCAAAAATTTAGAAAAAAAGAGCTCCTTAAATTCACTTTGATTGGATATTCATTTGGATGGTAAATTATTGAAAGTTTAGCCCTTGTTTGTCAAATATATTACCCATTTTATTTACTAGAGTTTTCTTTATTTCTTGGCACACATGGACAAATTTTTTAAGAGGGTAATAAATGATAATTTAAATAAACACTAGATTTATCCTAAATAACATTCACATACAAACGCATGAACTAATGTTAATTCACATTTGTAATATTAGCAGTAATAAATAGTGAAGAAACGGACAGATTTCAGTTGTTTTGGTTAATTTACTTGAACAATTTAATTTTTAATAGTTAAGATTTTATAGAATATTATTATCCCCTAATGAAAAAATATTTTTCCACTTTTAGCATAAGTTTATTGAGCGTTTTTTTTCTATTTGAGTGTAAAGAAAATGGTCAATCAAAGGTCAATCAAAATTTACTCAAATCTCAGGAACAATTACAATTAAGAGTTGACCAGGAAAAAAGAGAAAAAAAAGAAAGGCGTAAATTAGGTTTCCCCGATAAACATACAGAATTACAAAAACTTATGAAAACGGGTCATGGACAAGATGGGCCCACATATGAAGGTGGCTATCAATTAAAAGAATTCAAGAAATTACAAGCTAGAAATCAGAATGCACGTCAAGAAACCGAATATTTTTTTATTGAGCGTGGTCCTGGAAATATTTCAGGAAGGACAAGGGCTTTTTTCGTAGATGTAAGTGATGCCTCGCAAAACACGTGGTTTGCAGGAGCTGCATCAGGAGGAATTTGGAAAACAATTAATGGAGGCAATTCTTGGGAAACCTCCTCTACAGGCCTTCCAAATCTTGGTACTAACGCAATAGCACAATCTCAATCTAACCCTAATATCATTTATGCGGGCACGGGAGAACAATATGGTGGAGGGGATGTAAATGGCTCGGGATTATTTAAATCAACGGATCATGGTCAAAATTGGATTCAAATAATTAGTCCTGACGATATACCTGCCGCACAATTAATTGGTAGAATAATTGTCAATCCAGAAAATGCTAATGAGGTATTAGTGAGTGGGACAAGTAGTAAATGGTCTAGAGAATCAGTACAATCAGGAATTTATAAATCGATTGATGGTGGTGTTTCATGGTCAGAATCATTATTATTTAGAAACGGGTTTGTTGTAGATATGATTTTGAGTGATCCAAAAAACTGGAATATACAATACGCCGCAATAAGCGGGAAAGGTGTTTACAAATCCATCGATGGGGGCCAAAGTTGGTCGCCTAAAAGTATCGGAATACCAAATGCTGAGAGAATTGAACTGGACATATCTCCGGTCAATTCTAAAATTATTTGGGCTTCGGAAGAATCAGGAAAATTATATGTTTCAAAAGATAGAGCAGAGACTTGGTCGTTTGTTGGAGAACTCGATGATCTAGAAAATTTTGATTTTCTAATACAAGGGAGTTACGATAATGCAGTCCTTGCTCATCCTTTTGATTCTAATAAAGTTTACGTGGCTGGAGTCAATATATGGGAATTTACCCTCACCTCCACAGAAACAACAAACCAATTTTTTGAATTTCAAAATGAAGGTACGGAGCAGTTTTTGGACTTTGTGAATTTTGGAGCAGAATATTTTGATGGCATCATGGATATTGGAGAAGTCGGCTATGCTGGAAAAGTGAATATTGAGATTCTATTTGGTCAAGGAACACAAAAAGCACATCGGTTTACAGTAGGTGGTTCTGGGCCCGGTGTGCCAGATGCTAGTTACGAATACAAAGATTATGTAGAAGTGCCTTTCCAGGTTTGGGATACTGAAAACGACAGACAATTGATGGTTTCTTTCCGAGATCAGCAAGAGGATGGCACATGGAACCTAATACCGGCAAACACAACAGGTACAACTTCTTTGCATTCAAGAGAATATCTTTTTATTCACCTCCTAAATTATGATGAAAATCCAGAAAGCAATATAGCGGTAAATGGTGGGCAAACGTTTAAGCAGATGTATAATTTGTGGCCTGTCGGTTCGGATAACTATACATTTCTTCCATCTGAGCTTCCAAACTCAAAAATTATTATTAGTGATATCGCAAGAAAAACTATCATAAGGGAAACATATAACATTTCAGATGCTTACAGTCAGTATGATGGGCTGAATTCTATATCCCAATCCAAACCAAGATCAGAAGATGGTATTCATCCAGATCATCATAGCTTACATGCACTCAATATCAATTTCAGTGATTCAACATTCAATCTTTTAAGTACCAATGATGGAGGAATTTATTTGTCTAAAACAAGCAAGCAACCGGGTCATCAAGATATGGATTTTGAGTATGTAAGCATGGGCCTAAATACAACCCAATTCTATGGAGCTGATAAAATGCCTGGTGAAGAACGATATATCGGTGGTATGCAAGATAATGGCACTTATTTAACCCCAAAAGGAGAATCCTCTAATGCTAGTTCGAATTTTGACTTTGCTCTTGGGGGCGATGGCTTTGAAGTGTTGTGGAACAATCGAAATCCCCAAAAAATAATTGGATCTTTATATTATAATAGATTCTACAGTTCGTCAGATGGAGGGGTAACATGGAAATCAGCGCAAGACGGAATTGCTGATGAAGATGGACCCTTTTTATCGAGGTTAGCCAATTCAAGATTTTATCCAGATCGAATTTATGCCATTAGCGCAAACGGTATTTACATATCCAAAAATTTCGGTGAAAATTGGAATTTGTCACCCATTCCATCAGACTTTTGGAGTAGTAGTAACTTTACTGACATAGAGGTTTCTGAATCTAACGCTAATATAGTCTGGGTTGGTAATTACATGAGTGAAAATAGTAGACCCTTTGTCTCAACAGATGGAGGACTAACATTTACCCCGACTGAAACTTATAAAGATTATCCTAATATGGGTCCAATCATAGCCCTTAATACCCATCCGACAGAAGATAGTACTGCATTTGCACAATTTGCTGTTGACGGTTTACCAAAAATACTCAAAACAAAGAATCTCGGACAAACTTGGATAGATATAACCGAATTTGATCAGTCATCGGGATCTAGTGGCAATGGATTTCCAAATACAGTGACAGAGGGATTAATATGTTTCCCTAACGACCCCGACCATATTTGGGTGGCAACCGAAATTGGGATCATAGAGTCTTTAAATGGAGGAGTTTCATGGAGTCTACTCAATTCTAATCTTCCTCTGGTTAAAATATTAGACATGAAAATTCAAGATGATCAAGTTATCATTGCCACCTACGGGAGGGGTATATGGTCAGTAACATTACCTGAAATTAAACGAGAAATTATTTTTGCTCCTATTGTTAACCAAGTTAGTATCAATCCCGAGGGAAAGATGAGGGTTGCCTTAACTTATTCTGATAAGTTTGATTCTACTCAAATTGTTTTAGATGGTAAGCTCATTCATTCTATTGGGATGCAAGATGTTGGATCGGTCAGCATCGATCTAGATAATTTAAAATTAACTGGTACTGAACCCTTTAAAACTTTTGCGTATAAAAATGGTAAAGCTTATGAATCTTTAGAATCAGAATTTTTACTGCATGAAGTTTTCGACGTTCAAAACAGTTACAGTACTGATTTCTCAGGTGCCTTCGACCAACTGGCCGTCTCTGGCTTTACAACCGGCTTTGAAAGTGGATTTTTAACTCCGGCTTTGCATACTACTCATCCGCACCCATCATCAAGGGAGCTCATTTCCATATTAAAAACACCTGTCCAAATTAAAGAAGCAGAGGCAACCCTCCAATTTAAAGAGATTGTCATTGTGGAAACAGGTGAAGTTGGGGCTAGCTTTGGTGATGACGAATTTTGGGATTATGTCATTGTGGAGGGTTCCACCGATGGCCTCAATTGGATCCCTTTTCTGGATGGTTATGATTCAGATACTTATCCAGAGTGGACTACCGCTTACAATAGTGGGAGAGATGGAAGCCCTAGCTTATATAAAACAAGAACTATTGATATGCTTGAAACCTTCGACCCAAATGACGTTGTATTGATTCGCTTTCGCCTCTTCGCAGATGCAGCCATCACAGGTTGGGGATGGGCCATTGATGATTTAGCCATCCAAGAAGAGCCCCTAGCTTTTTATGAAAATCAAAAAAATAATTTCAGTATTCATCCAAATCCAATCATCTCTTCAGCACAAATTGAATTTAGATTAGACACAAAAGCATCAGTCAAAGTTTTGGACTTACAAGGTAAACTCGTTCGATCCTACCATGTAGCGAGCGGAACATCACAAGTCTTATTTGAAAGAGGTGATTTACAGTCTGGTATCTATTTGGTCTCCATTGAAACAAAAGACTTTATTGAAATGAAAAAAATACTCATTCAATAATAAAGTGGTAGGTGCAATACTCAATTCATATTTTGATCTAAACAAAACTGAAGCGGGCTGTGATGAAGTGGGAAGAGGATGCGTAGCGGGACCGGTCGTAGCGGCGGCGGTCATATTACCTAAACATTTCAAACATGATTTTCTAAATGACTCTAAAAAACTTAGCATTTCTCAGCGCAAATTACTTAAAATAGAAATAGAAAATGTGTCGTTGGCTTATGGTATTGGTGAGGTTACTCCTCAAGAAATTGATGACATCAATATTCTTAATGCCTCATTTTTAGCTATGCATAGGGCTATTGACCAGTTAAAAATCAAACCCGAACTCCTTCTCATAGATGGCAATAGGTATACTCCTCACTGTTCTATCCCTTATCAATGCATCATAAAAGGTGATTCGAAATTCTTTTCAATAGCCGCCGCCTCAGTACTTGCTAAAACGTATCGCGATCAGCTCATGCAAGAGTTAGCAAAAGAATATCCTGTTTACAGTTGGGAAACCAACGTGGGCTATCCTACCACCGCCCATCGACAGGGGATTCGTAAACAGGGTATCACACCCTATCACAGAAAAACATTTCAACTTCTACCTAAATAATCACAAGGTCTATTTAATTTAGCCCTTATGTCAATCATTCATCTTGTTTCCTGGAACGTTAATGGCATTCGTGCTATTATGAAAAAAGATTTTTTCAAAGATCTGAAGGTCTTAAATCCAGATGTATTGTGCCTGCAAGAAATTAAGGCACAACCTGAAGATGCTCAAAAAGCATTTTCGGTAATAGAAGGTTACCACATTTATACTAACTCATCTAAAGCAAGAAAAGGATATTCTGGAACTGCAATTTTATCCAAAGAAAAACCATTAAATATAATGTTTGATATGGGAGTGGAAGAACATGATCAAGAGGGCCGTGTGATTACCGCAGAGTTTCCCTCTTATTTTTTAGTCACCGTGTATACACCCAATTCAGGAGAAGGTTTGAAAAGATTAGATTACAGGACGAGATGGGATGTCGCATTTAAAGCATACATTTTAAGTTTAGAGCAAACAAAACCTGTAGTTATTTGTGGGGATCTCAATGTAGCCAACAAGGAAATTGACATTGCACGGCCTAAACCCAATTACAATGTGTCAAGTGGATATACTCAAAAAGAAATTGACGGTTTAGAAAGTTTATTAAGTGTGGGATATTTAGATACATTTAGGAAGTATTATCCCGAGGAGATTAAATACAGCTGGTGGAATTACCGATTTCAATCAAGAACAAGAAATGTAGGTTGGAGAATAGACTATTTCCTGGCCTCGAAAGCCCTTGAAGGACAACTTGATGATGCCTTAATTTACAATGAAGTAATGGGTTCCGATCACTGCCCCGTAGGACTTAAAATCACTATTTAACATAGACCTATGGAAAACACTCGTATCCCGTTACATCATGTCCACGAAGCACTTGGAGCTAGAATCATTCCCTTTGGTGGATTCGAAATGCCGGTAAGATACAGCTCGGATAAAGAAGAACATTTAGCAGTAAGAAATGGCGTAGGTGTATTTGATGTCTCTCATATGGGCGAATTTCTTGTTGAAGGGCCTCATGCCCTAGCACTGATTCAAAAAGTAACGAGTAACGATGCAGCTAAACTTATAGATGGTCAAGCACAGTATTCATGTCTACCCAATTATGAAGGAGGTATTGTAGATGATTTGATTGTCTATAGGTTCAATATAGAAAAATATTTATTGGTCGTCAACGCTTCCAATATTGAAAAGGACTGGCTTTGGATTTCAGCAAACAATGACATGGAGGCCGCTTTATCCGATGTCTCAAAAGATTATTGCCTCTTTGCAGTACAAGGACCCAAAGCTTTGGACGTATTGCAATCCATCACAGAAGTTGATTTAGCCGCGATCAAGTTTTATCATTTCCATGAAGGCTCCGTAGCCGGCATAGATGGGATCATCATCTCAGCTACAGGCTATACTGGTGCAGGTGGATTCGAATTATACGTCAAAAATGAACGAGCAGAATCTTTATGGAATCAAATATTTCAGGCTGGAACTGAATATGATATCAAGCCGATAGGTTTGGGTGCGCGAGATACCTTGAGACTAGAGATGGGCTATTGCTTATATGGAAATGATATCGATGATCATACTTCTCCTCTTGAAGGAGGTCTAGGATGGATTACAAAGTTCTCCAAATCCTTTATCAATTCGGCAGCGCTCGCCTTACAGAAAGAAAAAGGAGTTCAGAAAAAATTAATCGCTTTTGAAATTGATGGCAAAGGCATCCCAAGGCATGATTATCCCATTATGAATTTGGAAGGTGTCATCATGGGTAAGGTCACTTCGGGAACCATGAGCCCATCTTTAAATAAAGGTATTGGCATGGGCTATGTCCCTATTGACGACCATCAAATAGGTACCAAAATTTTCATCGAAATTCGTCATAAAAAAGTACCCGCTATCATTTGTAAGACTCCATTTTTATAAGCTTATGGCCTTAACTATAGAGGTTTGTCTCACACCTAAGTTAATCAATCAACACCTTCTCGAAGGGAAAATTGCCGTTGTGGTGGATATATTTCGGGCAACTTCCTGCATGATCACTGCATTGGTTGAAAATGTGAAAGCCATTTATCCTGTGAGTACCGTGGAGGCATGCTTAAGCTTGGGAGCTCAGGGGATGCTCACTGCGGGAGAACGTGGGGGCATCAAAATACAAGGGTTTAATTTAGGTAATTCTCCTTTTGACTACATGGGTAAAGTCTCTGGAAAAGAGGTGGCTGTATCTACAACCAACGGTACAATGGCTATAGAAAAATCAAAAAATGCCGAACAAGTAATCATTGGCTCATTTTTAAACATTACAGCTACGCTGAACTATTTAATCGATCAAAACTTACCTGTGGTTATTCATTGCGCAGGTTGGAAGGAAGCGCCCAATATAGAAGACACCTTGTACGCTGGCGCCTTAACGCATCAACTGTTGGGGCATGAATTTCTCGCTGACAATGATGCGGCTAAAATGGCCTTAGATCTTTATCTCCAAAATAAGAATTCCTTATTGAAAATAGCATTGAAATCTGACCATGCCGAACGACTTAAAAAATTTGGAATAATTAAAGATCTTAATTTTTGTCTTCAAGTAGATAAGTATCCCCACCTCAATGGCAGATTGATGGGTTCAAAAATTGTTAAAATCTAGTCCGCCTATCCAATTCCATTTTGGATAATTCAAGATCCAACGCTTTGGTTGAAATCTTTAACTCCCGAAGGGAATAAATCAAAGAAGCCAATAATAATATCAAAGAAAAACCAAACAAATAGCTGCCAAAATCAAGCTGACCAGAAAAGATAAAAATCATACTTAATACACAAAAGAAAAAACTCAGCACCCCCAAAATTTGCATATCTCGAATCAACGTCAACCTTCTTCTTAAATTTTTAATTTGACCCATAATGAGGACTTTATCGTCGTGCTCCAAATATTTTTTATGTAATTCTCGGATGATTTGGGCAATCACCAAAAATCGATTGGTATAGGCCAGCAATAACAAAGAAATCGCTGGAAAAAGTAAAGCCGGTATATTGATTGAAATGACCATCTATTTCAATTTAGGATTACTCTTATGACGCAGGTGATCTCTGAGATCCTTCTTTTTAAAATTGTTTTCTAATGCTTCTGTCAAATCAATACCTGTCTGATTGGCCAAGCACATCAAAACCCATAAAATATCCGCCATTTCATCGGCCAAATCATAGATTTCATCTGATTTTTTAAAGGACTGATCACCATATTTTCTAGCTATGATACGCGCCAATTCCCCAACCTCCTCTGACAATATAGCCATATTAGTTAATTCACTGAAATAGCGTACTCCTGTAGCATGAATCCATGCATCGACTTTTTCTTGGGCTTCTTTAATTTCCATTAAGTCACAGTTATTTAAGGTTTATAAAATATTAAGGATTTGCTCTTTAATTTTCTCCAGCTCCTCCTTCATTCCCACCACTGATCTTTGAATACCTGCATCATTGGCCTTAGAGCCTATGGTATTAATTTCCCGCCCCAATTCTTGACATAGAAATCCCAATTTTTTCCCGCTTGCCCCTTTATCATCACTGATTATATCAATAAAATAATCTAAGTGACTGCCTAGTCGTATTTTTTCTTCTGTGAGGTCTAACTTTTCAATATAATAGATCAATTCTTGTTCAAATCTATTTTCATCTACTTTAACCCGCTGCTTGATCTCTTCTAACGATTGATGAATTCTACTTTTTAAATTTTCTATTCTTCCTAGCTCTCGTTCTTCCACCTCACTAAGTCCGTTTCTTATTTTTTGATGAGACGAGACCAAAGCTTCTTGTAAATTTGCTCCTTCCTGAAGTCTGAATTGATTACAATCAGCTACTCCCTCCAAAAGCACTTCTTTGAAGGCTTCAAAAGAAATGTTTCCTTCTGGATGCTCTTCGTGCAATATTACATTGGGCATGTTCATGGCCATCTTGAATAAAGCCACTTTTCCTGATGCTCCCAAATCTCCAGACAATTGCTCAAGACGCTTATAATAGGCATCGAACAATTCCTGATTGATCTGAATCGGTGGTTGCTCAACATTTTTAAGCTCAAAATGAACCCCCAAATTGATTTTACCTCGGCCCAATTCTTTCTCGAGAAGTGCCTTTATTTCCATTTCCCATTTTAAAAATGCTCGAGGTAATCGAAAGGAGGCATCAAAAAACTTACTGTTGACCGTCTTGATCTCAACGTTTAAAGAATATTTCTCGGAAATTTTTTCAGCAGAACCAAAACCCGTCATCGATGTAATCATAGCACAATATTAAAAGTCTAAGCCTAATGAAAGGGTGAATTTTGCAGATTTTATCTCAAAATCCTCCAAAGGTCTGGCATAATCAAGTTTGAGATAATAACCCAATAATGCCGTTCGTAGTCCAAAACCATAGCTTGCTAGCCACGGACTGGCATAGTTTGCTACATTAGCTTTAAAAGGAGTCTCGTCGTAATCAATAAAAATAATACTATTTTTTCGTGTAATAGGGGGTTTTCCATCCCAAGCTGAACCAATATCAGTAAAAGCTACCAACATGAAGTTTCTCAAAAAAGTAGACTTCACTGGGAATCTTGACAAATATTGAAATACTGGAAATTTCAATTCCATATTTACCAGAAGAGCAGCATTACCATATTTCTCATTTAAATCATAGCCCCGCATGTGGTTTACAAATTCTGTGAAAAGCAAATTACTATTATCGATTTCGTTAGCTATGGTCAAAGGATCCCCTCCAGAATGTTCTTTGGTTCGGGCTAATACCCAATTAGGTACGCCTCCTAAAAGAAATTTTTGTGGATTAGGACCAAATGATTTTCCCACATATATACGGGTAGCCAATGTAAGTTCATTATGAATTTTTTGATAATGTCTTAAGTCAAACCTAAACACATTAAATGATTGATTTTTAGAAAATGATTGATTGTAGTGAAACTCTACTAGGGCCCTCGTTCCTTGTAAAATATTAAACCCTCTTTCATCTGTATTGTCAAAAACGCCTTTTAATTTAAAGCCCGTATACAAAATGCGACTATCCTTAGCATAATCAGCAGCATTGGTATTTACACTTTCATATTGTAGATTATTGAAACTAGTTTGCTGCAAAAAAGGATTCAACTCAAGCCTAAATTTATTGGTAAAGGGGACTGCTGCTCCCGCTATCAATCCATTTAATTTATAGGACTGTCTTAAGAAATTTTCGGCATCATTTTCAAAATAGATGGATTGTCGAATCAACCGAACTTTAAAATCCATCAAGTATTTCAAGTACTTGTACTCTGCAAAAAAATCGCCTTGCTCAAAACTGCTCGTCACCATACCCCCTGCATTAATTACATGATTTCCTAGAATATCTGACAACTGTATTTCTGCTGAAAAACCAAACCCTCTGAGCGGATCCAAGACAAAATCATTGATGAGGTTGTTTGAACTGAATCGAGGTTTATATGTCCGAGGTCCCCACACCTCATTTTCAATGGATAAACGTTGGTAATTTTTAAAAAAAGAATCTATTTTCAACCCATTATTTGATCCTACTTTAACCTCTCTTTCTTCAAATTTATAATTTTCTGTATCTATATAATCGGGCTCCTGAGATTGATTAGATTCAGCAAAAACAAACGCATCTGGATCTATGACAGGTGCAAATACCTCATTTTGGGTATTGTTCATATTCAATGGCTCTTCTTGGGCTTGAATTAATAGGCTATCTTCTCTCGCTTTGACTTTTACTTTTTCTCTTTTTAGCTTCTCCATCTTTCTCCGATCAAGAATCTTGGCAATATATTGACCCTGTATGATTTTTTGACGGTTCGTTTCGGTAGTGAATTTGGAAGACTCAATATCTATGTTGGGATAATAATAAATATGATCCTCTCCTCCGTTATAAGCTATAAAAACCATCCCATTATCATTACCGAAATGCAAATCAAACTCCTTCAGGCTGCTATTAAAATTGGTTACTTGGGTTTGAATACCCTGGGTCATTTCATATTTAAATACATTGGTAATGCCCCTTTGATCACTTAAAAAATATAATTCTGATTGATTTTTAAATATGGGTTTCGTATCTCGAGTGTTCGTGTTGGTCATTCTGAAATATTCACGGGTTGTTGTATCCATATCGAATAAAAACAAATTAAAATGAGGATTTAAATATTTGATACTTGTATCCGAAATATTTAACGCGTCCGAGGGACGATTGGAACTAAAAACAATGGCCGCAGTACCGGGTATGAAGGTTGGATCAATATCATCAAAAATATCAGAAGTAATTCGGCGAACTGAATTTCTCAATACACTGACAAGAAAGAGATCACTTTTTCCATCCGTATCTCCACTGATAACTGCCAATCTACCATTTTGATTCAAAGAAAAACTTTTGATTTGGTTGAACCTTGTGAGAGGTTTTTCATTGAGCAAACCTGTTTCAATTTGATAACTCGCTAAATATAAAAATCCTCGTTTAAAATAAATAATTCCCAATGTATTGTCTCCAGCAAAATCTAATAGAGGCAGATTTTGATCCACGTGATCTGCCTCCACTTTATAGCCTCCTTGAAGAATTCGCGTTTTATTGCCCGTATCTCTATCTCTCAGATAAACAGAAATCTTGCCAAATGAATTTTCAGTATAGGCAATGTATTTGCCCGATTCACTGACAGTTACATTATTAAAATATAGGTTTTCTTTATTATTTGTGGCAATAATTTTTTCTTTAGCTAAAGGCTCATAGTTGGTATCAATTAGATCTTTTCCAAAGGCATAATAATTTTTCCAGTTTTTAGAAAATTGCCTATAACTTATTCCCAGCGTATTGCTTATACTCACATCCTCCTTATGCATAATTCTTGTTAAATTAAGAATATTCGATATGTTGGAAGCCCCATATTTAATAGCTATGTAATTCCATATGGCTTGTCCCAAGGTACCCGCCTGATTACCTTGAATCTTTTTTTCTTTCTTAATGTGCTTAGCATCTAAATAATCTCTTATAAAATCATCCATTTTTATATCCCATCCAAAGGCCAAATACTTTGCTGCTCCATCTATAAACCATTCAGGAAGTTTTAGAAGATGTGAACTTTGAAAAACTTCTTTAAGACTTCCACCGAAAAGCATATCGTTGATTAAAGTACGCGATAAAAGATAAATAAG